>Ga0315282_10015311_pt1 | contig 11322 bp, 7 predicted proteins | sample YL17G07_20_MG_FD_203693 | JGI IMG/M metagenome (GOLD analysis project Ga0315282, IMG submission 203693) | Sediment microbial communities from Yellowstone Lake, YNP, Wyoming, USA - YL17G07_20 | ecosystem: Environmental > Aquatic > Freshwater > Lake > Sediment | place: USA: Wyoming | collected...
CCATGCGCGACTTCGCCAAGGCCTTCCTGCTCTCGCTGGTCTTCATGTACATGATCCTGGCCTCGCAGTTCGACAGCTTCATCCACCCCATCACCATCATGTCGGCCATCCCCATGAGCATCCCCTTTGCGCTGCTGTCGCTGATGGCCACTGGGCGGACGCTGAACATGCGCAGCGCCCTGGGCATCCTGCTGCTGTTCGGGATCGTGAAGAAGAACGGGATACTGCAGGTGGACTTCACCAACGTGCTGCGGCGCAAGGGGACGCCGCGGCACCAGGCCATCATCGAGGCCAACCGCACCCGCCTGCGGCCCATCCTGATGACCACCATCTCGATCATCGCCGGCCTGATTCCCGCCGCGCTGAGCAAGGGCCCGGGCTCGGCGCAGAACACCGCCATCGCCATCTCGGTGATCGGCGGACAGACGTTCTGCCTGCTGCTGACGCTGCTGCTCACCCCGGTGTTGTATTCGCTGTTCGACGACGTGGCGCAATTGTTTCGCCGCTCGCCGGAAAAAGCCCCCGCCGCCGCCCCCGGCGACTGAATGCCGGGCGCTGCCGCAACACCGTTTTCTCAACGTCACGGTAGCGGCGCTGGTTTTCGGTCGGTTCGTGGCACGGGACGGCCATTCCGGCCCTTCGCGACCCGCGGAGTTCCAGTTGCCCCGCTTCATGGCCGCTCAAGTCGCTGCATGAAAACAGCTACTTCTGCCACGGGCTGTTAGCTCAAAAGGACAATTCCCTATTGTGCCGTCACACCCGCAAGACCTCGACGCCAGCGGAAAGCAACGGAGCAACCATGTCGTCCCTGGCACCGGTGTCGGTAATGATGACATCGATGTCGCGGACGGGGCACACCAGGTTTCGAGAGATCAGGCCGAATTTCGTGTGGTCGGCCAATACTACTTTCTTCCGCGCCTGCCGGAGCAAAGCTTGATGTGTTGCTGCGTGCTCGGCATAGTAGTCGGTGATCCCTTTTTCGGGGTGAATCCCGTTAACTCCAATGAAAGCGATATCGAGGAAGTGCTGGGAAACGAAGTCGATGGCCTTGGGCCCACCCAACGAGAACCACTCGCCGCTCAGTAAGCCGCCCGTGACCAGCACTTTAATGTGCTTCCACTTGCTCAATTCGACGGCCACGTTTAACGCATTGGTAACGACGGTTAAATCCTTGCGACTGCGCAAGTACTTGACCATGCGCATGACCGTAGTGCCGTGGGCCACGCCGATCATCTGAAATTCGCCTACCATCTCCGCGGCCGCCAGACCGATCCGGCGCTTTTCGGAGGCCATTCGCTGAACCCAGTCTCGAAACCTGGGCACGTCCAGGAAAGGTTCGTGGGTTAACGGCTCGGCAATCAGAACCGTGCCGTGTTCCCGGCGAACCAAGCCTTCGCGCTCCAGCCGAGACAGGTCACGGCGGACGGTGGCAGGCGAACTGCCGCTGATCTCGATCACTTCCTGAACGCGCATGCAGCCACGCCGGTTCAATTCTTCGACAATACGAGAACTGCGCGCTTCCGCGCCACGGGGTTGCCGGCTCCATTCTGGTGCCTGTCGAATTCCAGGTAGCATGGTCCCCCCATCTGGGATTTTCAGCCCAACTGATTCTACCTGATGATTATTTGCTTGACAAGCAATCACAACGCGTGCTAATTTTGTCGCCAAACCACCAGCCAAACCCGTCGTCCGGTACGCCGCCGGCCAGCCGAAAACCCCAGGCCGGCCGCTCAAAAGGGACCTACGGGAATGGCCGGATGGGTGGAGGAGGATACCTGAGCCGTCGCCACTTGTTTTTTCTTCTTTGCAGCCAACCGCAAATTCGGCAAGAACGTCCAGCAGTACATTGGGTCCTGGGGCTCGTCGTGACTCTGTTTGCGACCTGCTGTCTCGCCCAGTTCGAGACCGCGGCGGTCTTGGGCACCGTGCGCGACCCCTCCCGCTCAGTGATTCCTAACGCCAAGGTCACGCTTCGCAATGTGGATACGGGCGTCACCGCCACGGCCCGGACGGACGCTACCGGCAACTTCGAATTCCTGACGGTCAAGATCGGGGATTACCAGGTGAGCGCGGAGGCGGCGGGGTTCGCTGCGCTCACCACCGATCCGTTCAACGTCGCAGTCAACGCCCGCCAACGCGTCGATCTTACCATGCAGATCGGCCCAACCACGCAAACGCTGACGGTGACCGACGTGGCGGCGTTAATCGAAAGCGATTCCAGCGACAAAGGCCAGGTCATCCGCTCCCAGGTCGTCGATAATCTCCCGCTGAACGGCCGCAACTATTCCGACCTCAGCCTTCTGCCAGGGCCACTTGAAAGCTGCTGATCGTCCGCAATGCGGGTGTCAGCACGAAATGAAGGGAGGTATACATACCATGAAAACCGTTCACCGGCTCGGCCGCCCGAGCTGTTTCGCGCTTGTCTTCGCCTTTTTCGTTGTGACCTGTCTGCCGGTACAGGCGCAATTCGATACAGCTACCGTGCTGGGAACCGTGCGGGATTCTTCCAGCGCCGTGGTTCCGGGCGCGTCCGTAACGCTCTCCAATGTGGACACCGGCATCTCCCGGACCACCCCCACCGATGCCGCTGGCAATTTCGAGTTTGTAAGCGTCCGCATTGGAACTTACCAGATCAAGGCCGAACTGGCCGGGTTCACGACGGCGGTCACCGACAACTTCAGAGTCACGGTGAACGCGCGGCAACGCGTGGACGTTTCGTTGACGCCAGGACAGGTGACCGAAAGGGTCACCGTAACGGGCGCGGCCGCGCTGCTGGAAACCGATTCAAGCGACCGCGGCCAGGTTATCGGCAGCGCGCAGATCGTGAACCTTCCGCTGAACGGACGCGCCTACGCCGACCTGGCTCTGCTGAGCCCCGGAGTGCGGCGCTCAAGCCTGGCCGATTCGCGCGACGCTTCGTTCAACGTGAATGGCCTGCGCAGCATATTCAATAATTTCGTGCTGGACGGGGTGGACAACAACTCCTACGCCACCAGCAACCAGGGGTTTTCCAACCAGATAGTGCAGATCACGCCCGATGCGCTCGCCGAGTTCAAGGTGCAGACCAACAACTACAGCGCCGAGTACGGCCGCGCCGGCGGGGCGGTCGTCAATGCCGCGGTGCGCAGCGGCACCAACCAATTCCGCGGCTCAGCCTGGGAGTTCCACCGCAACGACTCGCTGAATGCCGTCGGGTTCTTCAAGCCGGTGGGGGGACAAAAGCCGGTCCTGATTCGCAACCAGTTCGGTTTTACGTTCGGTGGTCCCATCCGCCGCGACCGGACCTTCTTCTTCGCGGATTACGAGGGCTTCCGCCAGATCCAGCGCACACTCCGGTTCGCCAGCATTCCCACCATGGACCAGCGCCAGGGGATCCTGGGTGCGTCGATCAGGAACCCTCTCACGGGCGAGGCCTTCAGCAATGGGGTGATCCCCCCGGACCGCATCACGCCCTTCGCGAAAAACGTACTGGCGTTGCTGCCCATCCCCCAGTTCACGGGGATGTCGAACAATTTTCAATCGCTGCCGCGCCAGACGGATTACAACGACAAGGCTGACGTCAAAATCGATCACCAGTTCTCCCCAAGCACCAGCGCCTTTGTCCGCGTGAGCCAGCGCAAGGCGAATAGCTTCCAACCTTCGGCCCTTCCCCTGCCGCTCGACGGTTCATCGAACGGCTTTGTGCGGGCCCTTAACCAAGCGATGGCTGTCGGTGTTACCCGCATCCTGTCGCCCCACTCGCTGCTGGACGTGCACCTCGGGATTACGCGCACCTTGGCGGGAAAGGATCCGCCAGGGTTGGGCAACGGCATCATGCAAGAGTGGGGTATTCCCGGCCTGCCCACCGATCCGCACTACGCCGGCGGCATCAGCTATCAGTCGATCACCGGCTTTGCCACTATGGGCCGGCAGGACACCAACCCGCAGTTCCAGAACCCGCTCGTGTTCAACCCACGGGTGAACTACTCCATCGTGGCTCGCCGCCATAGCTTGAAGCTGGGCTACGAATACCAGGCGATCAACACCGAGGTGGATGACTTCGCGCCGAAGTACGGAACCAACACCTACGCCGGCCAGTTCAGCCGCCCAACTGGGGGGACCGCCAACCAGGCAATCTACAACCTGGCCGATTTTCTCTTCGGCGCCCGCAGTAGCTACGCCTTGAGGAACATGTTTGTCGCCAACCTGCGCCAACGGATGCACTTCTGGTATCTGCAGGACGACTTCAAGGTGACCTCACGCCTGACGCTGAACATGGGGGTCCGGTATGAGTTCGCCACTCCTCACTGGGAGCGCGATAACCACGAGAGCAACCTCGATGTGGCCACCCAATCGCTCGTGCTGGCGAAGGCGGGCTCGATCACGGACCGGTCGCTGATTCCGCTCGACCGCAACAACTGGGCCCCGCGCTTCGGCGTCGCCTTCAACGCCACACCCAAGTGGGTGTTCCGGGGCGGGTACGGCATAAGCTACGTCCATTTCATTCGCATGGGTGCTGCGAACCTCCTCGCTTCAAACGGTCCGTACAACATCAGCTACAACATTACCCAGCAGCCCTCGCAGGGCCTGTGTGCGGCCGCCGCCGATCCGACCACCTGCTTCCGGCCAATGGCCATGGGTTTCCCGGAGGGCTATCTCACACCCGAGCGGTACAACACCCGTCTGGCAACAGTCACCTACTACCCGTCCGATTATCGTACCGGCTACGTGCAGAGCTGGCACTTCACCATCCAGCGCCAAATCTTGCCCGGCTTGCTCCTCGACGTTGCCTACGTGGGTAACCACGGCGTGAAACTGCAGACCCGGGGCGACTACAACCAGGCCCGGCCCAACGGACCGAGCGAAAACCTGCCGCTGCTGGACCGCCGCCCTCTCACGAAGTTGGGCCCGGTTGAATATACGTTCTCGGGAGGCTTTGACACTTACAACGGCTTGCAGGCCAAGCTGGAACGGCGGCTCAGCCGAGGGTTGTACCTGCTGAACTCGTTCACTTGGTCGAAGGTCATCGATAACTCGGGCGGGGGCCAGGAGAACTCCGGCGGCGATTCGTCCGCCGTGAACGTCCGCAACATCCGCGCCGACAAGGGACTTTCCAACTACAACCAGCCGTTTAACAACACGACGACTTTCATCCTGGACATACCCTACGGCAAGGGTCGCCGCTTCGGCGCCAGCGCTCCAGGCCTCCTGGAAGCCTTGCTGGGTGGCTGGCGCCTGACGGGAATCAACACCGCGGCCAGCGGCATGACGATGAACCTGACCTACACCCCGTCGTCCACCTTCACGGTCAGTGGCACACCCGCCTATCGCGTCAACGTGACGGGCGACCCGATGCTTCCCAAGTCCCAGCGCACCATCGACAACTATTTCGATAGGAGCAAAGTGAGCATCCCCACCGACCGCACCCAGCCGTTCGGCAATGCGGGCCGGAACATCGCGCGCGGCTACCCCATGCACCAACTCGACCTCGGGTTGCACAAGGGCTTCGCTCTGCCGCGGGAGAGCACCAGGCTGGAGTTCCGCGCCGAGTTCTTCAATTTCCTGAACAAGACGAACTTTGGGCTGGCCACCAACAACCTTTCGTCCGTCGCTTTCGGCACCATCAGCAGCACCTTCGTGGCCCGGCAGGTTCAGCTCGGGCTGAAACTCTATTTCTAGCCCGCCACCACTCGCGGGGCGGGAATTGAATCCGTCGGTTTGCCGGCCGGCTACGACTACCGGGTGGCGGGCCGGGCGCGCCGGCCGTGTTCTACGGCACCTGCCTGGCCTCCGCGCTGGCCACCCTGCTGATGGCGCTGATCGCCAACTACCCCATCGCCCTGGCCCCCGGCATGGGCGAGAATTTCTTTTTTGTTTACACGCTGTGCGCGGCCGCGCCGCTGGGCTTCGGCTTCACCTGGCCGCAGGCGCTGGCCGCCACCTTCCTGGCCGGCGTGGTCTTCATGGGGCTGGCGGTGTTCGGGCTGCGGGAGCGCGTGGTCAACTCCATGCCCGCGTCGCTGAAGGCCGGCATCGCGGCGGGCATCGGCCTGTTCATTACTTTCATCGGGCTGCAATACGGCAACCTGATCGTGCCGCATCCCGGGACGCTGGTCAGCCTGGGAAACATCCGGCACCCGGCGGCGCTGGTGACCATCATCGGGCTGCTGGTGGCCATCACGCTGGTGGCGCGGCGCATTCGCGGGGCGCTGCTGGCCGGCATCCTGGCGGCCACCGCCGCGGCCCTGGCCCTGGGCCTGGTGCGCTACCACGGCGTGGTTTCCACCGACTTCCGGCTTTCCCCGGTGCTGTTCCGCCTGGACTTCGCGGGGCTGTTCGGGCGGCCGGCCGCGGCCGTCGCCACCGGCATCTTCATCCTGTTCCTCCTGGCCTTGTTCGACACCGTGGGCACGCTGGTGGGACTGGCGCAGCAGGCGGGCATGCTGAAGGAGGGGCGGGTGCCGAACGCCGAGCGCGCGCTGTTCGCCGACGCCGCCGGCAGCGCCGCCGGGGCCTGCCTCGGCTCCACCACCATCACCTGCTACATCGAATCGGCCGCCGGAATCGGGGAGGGCGCGCGCACCGGCCTGGCCAACCTGGTGACGGCAGCGCTGTTCCTGGCCGCCATTCTGTTCGGCCCGCTGGTGTCGATGATCGGCGGCGGCGTGGTCGCCGGCAACGATGCGGCGGGCCATCCCCTCATCCGCTATCCCACCATCGCGCCCGCGCTGATCCTGGTAGGCTCGATGATGCTGCGCACGGTGACCGAGATCGACTGGCAGGAGCCTACCGAATTCATCCCGGCCTTCCTGACCCTGGTCGGCATCCCGCTGACTTTCAGCATATCGACCGGCGTGGCGCTGGGCTTCATCACCTACGCGGTCGGCAAGCTGGTCACGGGACGGGCGCGGCAGTGCCCGGCGCTGGTCTACATTTTCGCCGCGCTGTTCATCGTAATGCTGGTGTTGCCCCACTGAGGCGGGCCTGGACGCCGATTATCCGGCCCCACCACCGGCGCTCAAGGTGTGGTAGCGTTTGCCGGTTAGGAAGGCATGCCTATGTGTAGGAGTGCGTGGTTTGTGGCGCTGTTTTGCCTTTTGGCCGTTTGCGGCGGCGCGCAGGCGCAGGAGCCGGCTGCCGCTTCGCAACCAATCAGCGAAAAAGAAAAGCAGTGGAAGCCCGAGGACGTGGTGTTCGCCGAGAGCGCCGGCCAGTTCCGCGTTTCGCCCGACGGCAAATGGGCGGTCTGGGTGAAGTCGGTGGCCGACAAGGAAAAGGACGGCCGGGTTTCCAACCTGTTCCTTTCCAGTCTTACGGCCAAGAAGGAAATCCAGTTGACGCGGGGCAGCGACACCTATTCCAGCCCGCGCTGGTCGCCCAACAGCGAGCTGATCTGCTTCGAGAGCACGCGGCCGGTGCCCAACGCCAAACCCGACTTCTCGAAGTCGCAGCTCTGGCTGATCAACGCCTCCGGCGGCGAGCCCTGGCACCTGACGGAATTCGAGCGCGGCGTCCGCTCCTTCGAATGGGTGGACAACGACACGCTCATCTTCAGCGCCGAGGAGGATGCGTCGCTGTATGAACGCGAAACCAAACGGAAAAAGGACGCCAGCCGCGTGGTCGATGACCTGGCCCATACGCCGCCGGTCCGCCTCTTCCGCCTGGCAATCAAAGACAAGAAGGTCACGCGGCTCACGGCCAACGAAGACTGGATCCAAAGCTGGGCCGTCTCACCCGACGGCAAGAAGGCGGTCACGGTCCACGGGCGCAGCCTCAGCTACGGCTGGGACCAGAAGGTGCCTCCGGTAACCTTCCTCTACGATCTGGTAACCGGCCAGCGAAAGGAGTTGTTCGCCGGCACGCGCATCCGGCCGGGGATGCTGCGCTGGGCGCGCGACGGCGCCGGCTTCTACCTGACCACGCCCTATTCCTCGCACCCGGTCTTTCTAACGGCCTCCATCACCCACCTTTACTTTTACGATGTGGCCGGCGGGCGGGCCACGCAGGTGGACCTGGACTGGGAAAACGGCCTGGGCTTTGGATTCGAGGTCACCCGCGACGGCTTCCTGGCGCTGCTGGCCGACGGCGCGCGCCTCAAGGCCGCGCGCTACACGAAGCAGGGCAACCAATGGACCCGGCAGTGGATCGCGGGCGACCACGCTGCCAACATATTTGGCTTAGCGCTGGGCGAGGACGGCCGCACCCTGGTGTACGAGTACACGACGGCCAGCGTTCCCCCGCAATGGTACCGGGCCGCACTCGACGGCGCCCGTGTCGTTTCGCCCGAGCCATTCACCGACCTGAATCCGCAGCACAAGAAGAAGAGCGCCGCCCGCACCGAAGTGGTTCGCTGGAAAGGCGCGCTGGATGAGGAGGTGGACGGCATCCTCTACTACCCGCACGACTACAAGCCGGGCACGCGCTACCCGCTGGTGCTGTCCATCCACGGCGGCCCGGCCGGCTCGGACATGGACGCCTGGCGGGAAAACATGAGCACGCCGAACAACCTGCTGGCCCAGCGCGGCGCGTTCGTGCTCAAGCCCAACTACCACGGCAGCGGGAACCACGGCCTGAAGTGGGTGGAGTCCATCTGCTGCGGCAAGTACTACGAGCTGGAAATCCCCGACATCGAGAAAGGCGTGGATTCGCTGATCGCGCGGGGCCTGGTGGATCCCGAGCGCATCGGCACCATGGGCTGGTCGAACGGCTCAATCCTCTCCATCCAGTTGACCATCGAGAACCCGGCGCGCTACAAGGCCGCCTCGGTGGGGGCCGGCGACGTGGAGTGGATCAGCGACTGGGCCAACGTCGATTTCGGTCACGCCTTCGATACCTACTATTTCGGCAAGTCGCCGCTGGAGGACCCGCAGCTTTACATCCAAAAATCGCCGCTCTTCAAGATGGACCGGGTGCGCACGCCGACGCTCATCTTCTTCGGCACCGAGGACCGCAACGTCCCGACCAGCCAGGGCTGGACGCACTATCGAGCCCTCTATCACCTGGACAAGGTCCCGGTCCGCTTCCTGCTGTTCCCCGGCGAGGCGCACGGCCCGCGCAAGCTCACGCACCAACTCCGCAAGGTCGAAGAAGAGATGAAGTGGTTCGACCAGTATCTGTTCAAGCAGGCGCCGGCGGCCAACGAGGCATTCAAGGAAGACTCGCCGCTGGGCCAGGCGCTGAAGCGCCGCGCGGTGGCCAAGGCCGGGGCGCGCTACGGGCGGCTGCACACGGTGGCGGCGTATGCCAACCAGCCGGCGCGCGAGGTGCTGATTCCGGAGGTGGTGAAGCGGGGCAAGGTCGAGGTGGGCCGCTTCGAGGTCACTCGCGCCCAGTATGCGGCCTTCGACCCCGCCTACAAGTTCGAGCCGGGGACCGAGAACTTTCCGGTGGGCAACATCGACTTCTCGCGCGCCAAAGGGTATGCGGCCTGGCTCAGCAAGGTGACCGGGCAGAATTACCGCCTGCCGAGCGAGGAAGAGGCGGCATGGCTGTATAAGCCGGCGGCCGGCGAAAACACGCTCGACCACTGGGCCGGCTACGCCGTCAACCCGGATGACGCCGCGCGGCTGGAGAAGAAGATCAAGGAACTGGGCGGCGACGCGCCGCTGCTGAAGGAGGTGGGCAGCTTCGCCCCGTCCGCCGCCGAGGGCGAAGAACCGATCTTCGACCTGGGCGGAAACGTGGCCGAGTGGGTGGTGGCCAAGGACGGCTCGGGCAAACCCCGCGGCGGCAGCGCCGACCAGCCGGCCGATAAGAAAGCGCGCGAGCGCGCGGCCGCCCCGGCCTACACCGGCCTGCGCATCATCCGCGACAGCAGGTGACCGTTCCGTTGGCTGTCACCCGCTAGCTGTCGTGCATAATCCGCGCACGAAAACACGGCACAGGCTGGCCGGCAGCGCCGCTGTCGGAGCGGCGTTTTCGACGGAACTGGGCATAACAGGCAGTTCGAAGACCGTTGACCGCGGGTTCGCGTTATGCGAGCATGTAAATGTGAATGTCCTCAGCGCCAAGACCATCAGACGGTTTGCCGCGCTTCACCCCGATGCCGCCGACGAACTGCTCGACTGGTACTACACGGCGAAGCGGGCAGACTGGCGAAGCCTGATGGATGTGCGCGAGTTTTTTACCGACGCGGACCAGCTCAGGTGCCTGCTGATCTTCAATGTGCGGCACAACCGGTACCGCTTGATCGTCAAGGTAGATTACCGGGCACGTCTGCTGATGGTCAAAGAGTTTCTGACGCACACGCAATACATGAAGGGGGTCTGGAAGAAATGGGCGCAGTAGCTATTGACAATCGAAGGTACGCGCGGGTGCTGGCCAGAACGCTCCCCCGTCTCATCGAGAGCGAGGAAGAGCATGAGCGCGTTCTCGCGGGCATCGAGACACTAATGGATCGGGGGGACCGACGCACGCTTGAAGAGGATGCGGTTCTGCACCTGTTGGTTCACCTGGTGCAGGCGTACGAAGAGCGGCACTACCCGCTGGAGAAACCGTCGCCCCAGCGCATGCTCAGGTATCTGATGGAGCAACGGAAGCTGAAGCAAGCTGATCTGGTGCCCATCTTCAAGTCCAGGGGGTATGTTTCCGACGTAGTCAACGGCAAACGCACAATCAGCAAGACCCACGCCAGGCAGCTTGCCGACTTCTTCAAGGTCACGTCTGATTTGTTTATTTAGCGGAACTGCGCCAACAGAGCGGCGGGCGCGGGAGCGCGCGGTCGCCCCGGCCTACACCGGCCTGCGCATCATCCGCGATGGCAAGAAGGGAGCCTATTCACCGCGGATGAACCGCAGGCAGATTTGTCCGCGTCTCTGGCTTCGTGCCTTGGCGGGTTACTTTGGTTTCTCGGCTTGGTCGATTTCGGCGCGGAGTTTGGGGGCCAGGGGCGAGTCCGGGGCTTCCTTCAGGTAGGCGCGCAGGTGCTTGAGGTACTCGGGCATGCGTTGCTGCTGCTGGTAGATGCGGGCCAGCACCAGGTGCACCTGGGGCACGGCCTTGTGATCGCGCCGGTCGGCTTCCAGCGCGCTCTTTTCCGCCTCCTCCAGATTGCCCTGCGAGAAATTGGCGACGGCCTGGAAGAAATGGCCCGCCCCGATCGTGGGGTCCAACTGCACGATCTTGTTGCTGGTCTCCAGCAACTGCGCCGTCTGGTTGGCGGCGAGCTGTGCCTGGGCCAGGTTCAGGTAGGAAGCCACCCAGGCCGGGTCGGCGGCAATGGCCTTCTCGAAGGCCTGTTGTGCTTCCGCCGGGTGGTTCTGGCTGCGGTAGACCAGGCCCATCTCGTTGAAGGCCTCGGCATACTTGGGATAGATCTCGGTGGCCTTCTGCAAGCGCGTCAGG
>Ga0315282_10015312_pt1 | contig 11321 bp, 11 predicted proteins | sample YL17G07_20_MG_FD_203693 | JGI IMG/M metagenome (GOLD analysis project Ga0315282, IMG submission 203693) | Sediment microbial communities from Yellowstone Lake, YNP, Wyoming, USA - YL17G07_20 | ecosystem: Environmental > Aquatic > Freshwater > Lake > Sediment | place: USA: Wyoming | collected...
GTTTCTCGCAAACCGTCTAACCGTTTCAGCAAACATTAGGAGAATATCCTTGTACGGAACTGTTCCAACCTCTTTCAAGTACAGCTCCATCGGTCCCGTAACGCACGCGCGGAGCGCCACTCTTCTTCCGAGTTCTTCTGAAAGCTGCTTAGCTGCTTGATTGATGACGTACATTTCAGGTAGGAAGGCCTGTTTCTTATCAACGACATACGCGCCTCCCTTCATCACCTCATGAATCGGTTCAGCAAACTGCCTATACATGTCATAGTGTTGTGGGTAGTTGACGATATCCAAGCCTGCCTCAATCTTTTTTACAAAAGAGCCAATCACGATTTGATTGAAATTGCACGACAAGAACTCGTCCTTTTCAAGATGCTTTCCATCGATTATTGCTTTTCTCGCAGTCCGGTATGCCTCTTCAAACAGTTTGCTATTTACATTTGCCGGTAGTGGAAAGCTTCCGACATCATCAACCAGTGTTGCCATACAAACACGTTAAAACAGTAGCTGATTTAAAACTATGTGAATGCCTCGCAGAGTTGCTGCAACCTCCTTGTATGCATAGTAAGGAATATAAGCGAGAATTGGATTAGAAAAATCGATCGGCGTAGTTAAAATGAATATTTGGAAGCTTCGTTTGTCCATGGCTGGAACGCTTGCCTTAATAGTGGGTTTGTCAACACTGTTTTTCACGGTCATTCTAAGCCTGACCGGAACATTTGACCTTTTGACCCTAGGCATTCTGGTTGGAGCCTTCAGCGTTGTTCAATGGCTCATTTCGCCCTACATAATTGATGCTCTTTACCACGTGCGCGCAATGTCTGCAACTGAGCAACCGCAGCTTCATGAGGCCATTGACGACCTCAGCAAAAAGAGCAATATAAGCAAACCGAGGCTAATGCTCGCACAAATCCCAATACCAAACGCGTTCGCATACGGTTCGCCAATAGCCGGAACCCGTATAGCAGTCACGGATGGACTTTTGAAAACGCTGGATCAAGGAGAGGTTGAGGCTGTCGTGGGACACGAACTTGGACACCTAAGACACAGGGACGTGCAGGTTATGATGTTCGTTTCATTGTTGCCTGCGGTGGCCTACTACATAGGTTATTCCTTGATGCTTTCGGGCATGTTTGGAGGAAATCAAAAGAATCAAGGCAGCGGCGCAATGCTGGGCATAGTCTTCATGGCTTTTTCGTGGATAATGAACCTGTTTATACTCTATTTCAGCAGGCTGCGCGAATACTACGCTGACAGACATAGCGCATCAATTGTCGACGGCGGATCACAGAAACTCTCGACAGGGCTGGCAAAAATAGTTAGTGCAACAAAAAACATGGGGAGGATGGGTAGGACAAGACAGCAAACAAAGAACCTGAATGCATTCAAGGCGCTGTTCATCACCGACCCTGACCGCGCAAACGTTGACTCTGCTGAACTGTCCACGATGTCAGTCGCAGGTAGTCAAAAACTAGTCCAAGAGATGTTGTCAAAGAAGCTGACAACGGCCGATCGGATTCTTGAGATCTTCTCGACTCACCCCAACATAGTTAAGCGACTGAAAGCCTTACAAGAGCTCGCCTAACAGCCAACCTGAATATTTCCCCTGATTCTTTCCTTACTCTCCGTTTTGTTACGGCAAAAGTTAAAGGTCACAGGCCAACATTATTTGCACTCAACAAGCGTGGTTCCTATGCAGGATCAAAAAGTCTTTTTCGAGATAGAAAAATTGAAGACCGGCATGACTAGCGTTTTAATGGAGCTAATTCGCATACCAGCAGTGGCTCCAGAAAATGGTGGAGAAGGAGAGCTGAAAAAAGCCGAGAAACTGACACAGATTCTGGAAATCATAGGTTTCGACAAGATAGAACGCTACGACGCCGAAGACAAAAGAGTCCCCTCAGGAAAAAGACCAAATATCGTGGCTTACTACAATGGAGATAGCACTTCTGAAAAGCTCTGGATAATCTCCCATCTCGACATAGTTCCAGCAGGCGAAGAATCTCTCTGGTCCATCACCAAACCCTTCCAGCCCGTAGTCAAAAATGAACGAGTATATGGACGAGGCAGCGAAGACAACATGCAACCCATGATATCATCCATTTTCGCCGTTAAAGCCCTCAAAAGCCTTGGCATAAGGCCCAAAAGAACCATGGCCCTAGCGTTTGTCGCCGACGAAGAGCAAGGAAGCACCTACGGCATACAACACCTCATAAAACAGGGACTCTTCAAGAAAGCGGACCTCATCGCCGTTCCAGACAGCGGAAACGGAAACGGAAGCTTCATAGAAATAGCGGAAAAAAGCGCCGTATGGTTCAGAATCCGCACAACCGGAAAACAAGCCCACGCGAGTAGACCGCACACGGGATTGAACGCTCACCGTATAGGCATGGAGTACTCTGTTGCTCTCGACAAGCTGCTGCACGAGAGATACCCTAAGAAGGACGAGTATTTTGACCCGCCAGAAAGCACCATTGAACCGACAAAGAAGGACAAGAACGTCGACGCCGTCAACATCATCCCAGGCGAGGACATAACCTACTTCGACTGCAGAATCCTGCCAAGCTACGACCTTGACAAAGTCTTGAACGACATTCAGACGCTCGCGACAGAATTCGAAAAGAAAACCGGCGCAAGAATCAAAATTGAAATAGTCTCAAAAAGCGTTGCCCCCAAACCAACAGACGCCAACGCTAAGATAGTGCTTATGCTTAAGGAGGCAATAAAGAAGGCAAGAGGAATAGAGCCCAAGGCAGGCGGGATCGGCGGAGGAACATGCGCCGCATTCTTCAGAGCAATAGGCGCTCCAGCCGTGGTCTGGTGCACAATAGACGAAATGGCCCACCAGCCAGATGAATACGCCAAAATAGATAACATGGTTAACGACGCAAAGGTCTTCGCTCTATTGGCAACCATGTGAGAGCTTAGGAGTCGAAAGTCTTATATTGCTGGTTGGATAATCCATCCAACACTTATGCAACACACACTTAACGATCCCCGAACAATAGCATTGATAGGCATTTTAACAGCGTTGTGCTTAGCGATGCAATTATCTCCGAGACCACCTAACGTGGAGTTTACTTCGCTTTTCACATTTATCCTAGGTTTTATGTTTGACTCTCTTATGGGAATCTTGTTTGGTAGTTTTGTAATGTTTGTCAATGCGTTCTTTTCACCGTGGGGATTTGCAGGTCTAAACATGCCCTTTCAAATTGTCGGAATGGCTGTAGTAGGCTTGGCTGGAGGTTTATATAGAAGGTATTTACAAAGCTACAACTCGGCTAAATTTTACATTGAAGTAGCTGTTCTAGGAGCATTTCTAACAGTGCTCTACGACCTTATAACTAATTTTGGAGTTGCTTTATCTTACATGATTGTTGGAATGCATCCTACGTTGGCGGTGATAACCGCTTTGGCTTATGGCACACCTTTTTCTATAATACATGTATTCTCCAACATCGCAGTGTTTGGGATAGTCTTCTTTCCGCTAATCAAGGCTTTAAACAATGTCTTGATGGTGAAAAATCTTGGTTGAAAAAAGAACAATAGCCTTTGTAATGTTAGCAACGCTGATATGGGCATCGATAGCTACAGGTTCTGTGGCCTATTATTATCTGGAACAGATTAAGTATGAAGAACAGCTTAAAGAAAAGCAACAATTGCTGAATGAGCTAGCAGAGGATTACGGTGCATCCGCAACTAGACGGAACTTGTTATCTGGAGACTATGGCACTCTACTTGGAGAATATCAATGGTTCTCCGGAGAAAATTATTCTGCGCTCATGAGCAAATATGAGAAAATGCTTTCCAATCTAAGGGGCAATTACACATCAACACTAAACGAATTCCTAGAACTGAATGAAACCTACAACAATCTACTAAATGAATCTCAAGCACTTAACAAGAAAAGCACAATAACCAGGGAAGAATTCGGTTCTTTAATTAACGAGTTTTACAAATTGTTCACAGCCTTGGCAATGAAGGAAATAGAAGGCTTCCAAAGCCAGATAAGCATGATCAAAGTAAGCCTATGCATAGACTACGGCAATCTAACAACAGAGTGGCATAACATTTCCACATCTCTTGGCACAACAGTGTTTGACCTAACAAAAAAAGTCGCAAATGTCGAAAAATCATATTATCCAGCAATGGAGCCAGGTCACATACTTGTAACCTCAATCAACAATCACAGAGAAGGATATTGGATATGGTACTATTGGGATGACATTGAAAACAAATGGATTTTCGGACCTGTTGGTTGCGACGCTTGGATTTTAAAGGATAATGGAATCTACAATTGGACATGCGTTAAGTAGCAACTTTAGCTGGGCAAAGAAAAGATTTTATTAGAAAGGATTAGAACTTAACATCACTGTTAAAAACCCAAAGATGTTTGAGGTGGCAAATTTTGACCAAAACTTCAAAAATATTTATGGCGGCATGCAAAGAAGGTAGGAAATATCTGCTTGAAACCGAAGCCAAAGCCGTCTGCATGGAATATGACATTCCGGTCACTAAATTTAAACTGGCAAAAAATGAGGCAGAAGCTGTTAAGTTTGCAGACGCGATCGGTTATCCTGTAGTTCTGAAAATCGTTTCACCCGACATCATACACAAGTCAGATGTCGGCGGCGTACTCGTTGGCTTGAAAAATGCAGGGGGCGTTCGAAACGGCTACAACCTGATCGTGAAAAATGTCAAGAAACACAATGAGAAAGCGGGAATAGTGGGCATATTGGTTCAGGAGATGGCGCCGTCATCAACAGAGGTTATAGTGGGCACAATCAAGGATCCGCAGTTTGGTCAGACGCTGATGTTTGGGCTCGGTGGAATCTTCGTTGAAGTTCTGAAAGACGTAACATTCAGGATTGCGCCTGTAACCGCGGATGAAGCTCGCGAGATGATCAGCGAGGTGAAGGCTTATCCATTGCTGAAAGGCTACAGAGGCATGCCGCCAGCAGACATTGACGCGATAGTAAAGATTCTGCTCAGCACTTCAAAGCTGGCCATGGAACATGATGAAATCAAGGAACTTGACTTGAACCCGATAATGGTTTACCGCAAAGGAGCAAAAACGGTCGACGCGAGAATCATTTTGGAATAGCTGACCTAGTTGCAACGCGCTGAGAAGCTTTCGAACAAGAGGAAGCGTTCTTGTCAAAAGAACAGAAAGAGAAACAGATTGAGGCGTTGACCCAGAAACTTCCTGAACTCAGAAACCTGAGAGACCAGGCCGATGCTGAAGCTCGCGAGTGGGCTCACAGGAGAGACAAGAGCAACGAACAGTCCAGGAATTTGCGCACTGAGGTAAGTGAGTTCAGAAGTAAGAGGGACAGTCTTAACGAAGAGGTCAAAGACCTGAAGCTCCAGCGATGCGAGTTCAAGGAGAGAGTTCGCGAGAAAATCGAAGGGATAAAGAAACTGAAACAGGAGCGTCGAGAGCTGACCGGCAAAAAGCCATCGCGAAGTCATGAATCGCTGCAAAGAGAGGTAGAAAGCATTGACTGGAAAATCCAAACCGCTTCCTTAAACATGCAGGAAGAAAAGGAACTTGTCGAAAAAGTGAAGCAGCTGGAAACTCAGCTCAGCGTCTATCGAAAACTTGAGAGTCTAAATCAGAAGATTCAAGCATTGCAAGCTGAAATCACAAACCTTGAAACGAGAAGCAAACTCTGTCACGAAAAGCTGACGAAGACCGCTCATGAGAGTCAAGAGACTCATCATAAAATGCTCGAGAAAGTGGAAGAATTAAAGAAACTAAAGACGGAGGCTGACAATCAGCACAAACTCTTCCTGCAAGCAAGAGAAAAGGCAAAAACCATCCAACATGAGATCATCGAAGCCTCGACGCAAGTGAAGCAGTTGCAAGACGAACTTCGAGCTGGAGAAGACAAAGAGAAGAAAGACCGAGAAGAGGTTCTTCGCAAAAAGCTTGAAGAGCAAGCAAGAGAAAAACTAAAGCGCGGGGAAAAGCTTTCTTGGGAGGAGTTTCAGCTTCTCGCTGAGGACGGAATGGAAACGCAAGATTAAAGTGAATATGCGCGCGTAATATAGTTGGCAGAGAACGAGATGACAATGGGAGAAACGAAAAAGAAAGAGAAAGAGCAAAAACGCGTCTTGATCTTGTGCGTAGACAGAGATGCTGATTTAGGGGTAAAGGCTGAAATCAAAACTCCCGTCATCGGAAGAAAAGAAAACCTCAAAGCTGCCGTGGCGTTGGCCCTGAAAGATCCCGAGGAACCTGACGCGAACGCAATGTTCGAAGCAATACACATTTATGACCGTCTCAAGGGTGAAGGCAAGCCTGACGAAATTCTGGAAATTTCAACTATTTCAGGGTCTGAACGGGGGGGAGTGGGTGCTGACAGAAAAATAGTGGCAGAGTTAAACGAATTGTTAAGCTCGTTTCCTGCAAACGAGGTAATATTGGTCACGGATGGCTATACCGACGAGGCTGTGTTGCCTCTTGTAGAGTCGAGAGTGCCAGTTTCATCGGTCAGAAGAATTGTTGTGAAACACAGCGAATCAATTGAAGAAACAGCCGCCCTGTTCTCGCGTTATCTGAGACTCATTGTAGAGAATCCACGTTACTCGCGTATCGCCTTAGGCTTGCCTGGCACGCTTTTTTTGATATTGGGAATCCTTTCAATCTTCAATTTGCTTTACTACTACTGGATAGCCCTCATTTTCGTGTTGAGCGTGTTTTTGGTCGTGAAGGGCTTTGGCGTTGACAAGGCAGTCAAGAACGTTTACAAGTGGATAGACGAGTTTTCACCGCCGCCTCTAAGGGTGCAGATTTCGACTTTCTCAGCCATCGCGGGTATAGTGTGCGTGGTGCTTGCCTTCTATCTGGGGTGGGCAAACGTTGCAGCAAGACTTGTGACGCCAACAGACACGGCCGGCTGGTTGGCTGCATCTCCACAAATTGTAGGATATTTTTTTAAGGGGGATCCCATAACCCTAATCGTAGTGGGCGTTTGCGTAACCCTCTTGGGGAGAGCCATACGGTGGTATCTTGAACGTGACGCAAGGTTGCTTCGAAACGCGGTCCTGATAGCCATTATTACATGGTCTAGACAGATTTTTGACGTAGCCGCTGGCTTGTTAACCAATGAAGGCAACGTTGGGCAGCTCATCTTCTCGGTGGTCATCGGCATCTTAATAGGAGTTGCCTCTGTCTTGGTGATATTTGTTGTTCACAGGTCTGCGGTTGGGTTCTTTAAGGAGACCGAGGAACAGGTTGAGGAATTCGGAGAAGGTTAACATTGCTGTTATCGGCGGAACAGGCTTCGAAGGACTATTCAAGAGCGCTAAGTCATTACGTGTGAAAACACTCTATGGGACAGCGCCAGTTCTATTCATTGGAGCAGTTGACAGCAGAAAAGTTGCCTTTCTTCCGAGACACGGCCTAAATCATTCGGTTCCCCCTCATAGGATAAACTACAAAGCCAACATCGATGCCCTGCACAAATTGGGTGTAGAGCGGATAATTACCACCAACGCTGTGGGAGCGATAAACCGTGATTTCCAACCTGGCGATGTAGTTGTTCCACATGATCTTATAGACTTTACAAAGACTCGCCCGACAACCTTCTATGACAAAGCTCCCGTGACTCACATCGACATGTCTCAACCCTACTGCCCAGAAATACGTGAGCTACTAATCCGAACTGCGAGAGGAAAAGGACTCCAAGTACGGGACAAAGCCGTGTTGGTCTGCACAGAAGGGCCAAGATATGAAACTCCAGCTGAGATAGAGATGTTCAGGCGCTTGGGCGCCGACATAGTGGGCATGACTAGCTGCCCAGAGGCAACGCTTGCAAGAGAGCTTGAAATGTGCTACGCGACTGTTTGCTATGTTTCAAACATGGCTGCTGGGATGCAACGGCGACTGTCCGCCTTCGAGGTTTCGAAGGTCTCCAAGAAGATCCTTCCAGTTATAGGGGAAGCCTTAACTGAAGCCATTAAGGGTTTACCTTTCAAGCGTGAAGACCATTGCTCGTGTTCGAGCGCGCTTAAGGACGCGAGGTTTCAGTAATGTTCAAGCGACTACTTTCAGTCATCGGTGCATACAAGCTCTATGAAGAGTGGCTGTGGCACCAGCTCAAAGGCGGTGTGAAACCAGAACACATAGCCATAATTCTGGACGGCAACCGAAGATGGGCGTCAGGGCAGGCTCTCAGTCCATATTCAGGCCATGAAAAGGGCGCTGATAAGGTGGAGCAACTGATTGATTGGTGCTTGCAGTTGGGTGTAAAATCCATAACCCTCTACACGTTTTCGACTGAGAACTTCCAGCGCCCGAAGAGTGAAGTCGAAGAAATCATGCGCATTGCCGAAGAAAGGTTTCAGCAAATCCTTGCAGATGAGAGAATACACAAGAACAAGGTGCGCGTCAAGGTTATTGGAAGAGTAAACCTGCTACCGGAACACTTGCAGCGGCTCATAACTGACATGGAAAAAGCAACAGAAAGTTACGATAAACACTTCCTGAATTTCGCTTTTGCCTACGGCGGAAGAGCTGAGATAGTGGACGCTACGAGAAAAATTGCTGAAAAAGTGGGTACTGGAGATCTCAGTCCCGACGAGGTTGATGAGCAACTGTTTGAAAAGTACTTGTACACCTCGCACATGCCTAACCAAGACCCTGACTTAATCATCAGAACTTCAGGAGAGGAAAGGCTGAGCGGCTTCTTGCTGTGGCAGTCTGCCTACAGTGAACTTTGCTTCCTCGATGTCTATTGGCCAGCGTTTCGCAGAATTGATCTTTTGAGGGCTATAAGGACTTATCAGCAAAGGAAAAGAAGGTTTGGTCGGTAATTAAATTGCGGGTTCGCTCCTATAAGGTCTGGCTTCAGGGTTGGGTTCAAGCTTGGCTGGGCCATTAATTTGGTAGCTAAAACGTTGAATCCAGTTTTCAACAATTTTTCTTTTAGGGATGTTCTTCATTATGGAATATACTATTATTAGGACATGCATACATCTGCTTCCAAGAGCGCGAACGTGAAAGTATCCTCTTTTTGAAAGTAAACATTTTTCTCCAAAGAGCCTAGCTAGCTCCGAAATGTCGCCATAATCGGACATCTCTACTCTCAGGCGTGGGTACTTGTAAATCATACTCCAGTCCTTTTTCAATAATGGATTCCTTCTTCCTCCACCGAGGTACACTGTCCTTGGGTATATTACAATATCCAACGTACCCTCTCCGTCTATTAGCCCCGCAACAAAACCTTTCTCGGCGTCAGGAGCCGATTCTAACGGTATATGTCCATACTTCTTCTCTTTCCGAGGTTGCTTAGTTAAAGCCAAAGTATCGCTCAAGCCACAAATTACCTCAAGTATTGGTAGGTTAAATAGCATATAGGGGTGTGCATAATTCTATTTTTTGGTGATTTATTGCGGTTTTACTGTTAAGAGGAAGTTTTTCAATCACAAGAGTTATCCATCAAGAAATAGACGAAATCGAATAGTGCACACCCCTATAGCATATAAAAACAAAGGTTTGATAGACCTCTTGCGGGTTGTTAGAACCTTTCAAAACCGCAAAAGGCGTTTCGGAGCTTAAGGTTAAGCCCTTTTTCTGGCACTCACGATTGAGAGGACATCGCCGTCCTTTACAAGGTAGTCTTCGCCGACTCGCTTCTTTTCTCTTGCCTCAACCGCATAGATGAAGCCTTCTCCCAGTTCAGTGTGTACTATGTAGGCAAGCTCGCGAGCCGTTGTGCCGTACGGAACAAGGTAGGCGTCTGGCAGAACCCTTCCATTGTGGTCGGCTAAATGCTCCAAATCCTCAACGGGATATACCGTTACCATGCTAAGGAGCCTAAAGAAGGCCGTGTTTACCGCCTCTTGAACGCCCGTGGAGCCTAACTTGAGCAGAACCTTCTCCCTGATTGTTTCCAACGCTCTCATCTGGTTTTCATTTAGCTTTTCGGGATTGTTGATTTTGAAGTTGCAGTCGCCTGGCCTATAGTCTACCAGTTGTTTTTCTGCTGCTCTTCGCAGCGCAAGTTCGGCTTCGGCGCAGCATGGTACCACGACGTAGTTCGATTTTTTCAGTCTCTCAAAATTTTCTTCTGCAGGGGGCAAGTCCATCTTGTTGGCTACTATCAGCATCGGCTTGGAGATCTGCCTCAACGTGTCCACAAACTTGAGGAAGTCCGTTTCGGTCCAGCTTGCAAGCTTATCGACGCTCAATCCTGCTTGTCTTGTTGCCTCTGAAATGTGGCTTCTCTTGATTGACAAACCGCTGAGTCGTTCTTCAAGCATCGAGAAAGCGTCTTTCGGTTCAGCTTCCACGGTTCTCGCGATTTTCGACCAGTCTTTCTTCAGTATGGTAGCCATCCACATTGTTATTTCATGTTCCAAGAACTTCACGTCTTCGAGTGGGTCGTGCTCTCCAGGCTTGCACAATCGCCCTTCGCAGTCGGTTCCTCCTGAAGCGTCAACGACGTGAATTAGTGCGTCTGCCTTTCTGATCTCGTCCAAAAACTGGTTTCCTAGGCCTCTTCCTTCCCAAGCACCGGGAACAAGACCAGCGCAGTCAATGAACTGAACGGGGATTAATCTTATGCCGTCGAGGCACAAGGAGTTCAGCGGTGCGTCTTTGACGTTGAATTCTTTGCACACGCATGGTGTGCGCACGTAGCCGATTCCTCTGTTCGGCTTTATCGTTGTAAACGGGTAGTTTGCAATCTCCGCCGGCGCCAGTGTAGAAGCGCTGAAGAAGGTTGACTTGCCAGTGTTGGGCTTTCCAACTATGCCCAGTAGCTTTGAATATGACTTCTGCATTTGGTTCACCAAGAATTTTGGCTGGAGCTCTTGGGGCGGTTATTTCTGTTTGATACTGAATCTACCATGTCTGCTCGTATATGGTTTATGCCGTTACGCTGCTTTCTCAAAGGCTCCTTTTCACGCGATGTCTGATGTCGGCTCAGGATGACCAAAGCACCAAGCATGATCATGATTAGAACGCTGATGAGCACGGCAGATGCCTTGTAAACAAGCATACTTGCACGTTGAAGCGCCTTCTCGCTGGTTATGAGGGCATCAGTCGCATTCAGCTGAGCAACCTCTTGGTTTGGATTCCATTGGTTAATCGCGTCTTGCAGCTGGGTTTGGCTTGTGAAGATAGCTTGATTCGTCTTTTCAGCGTCAGGTGCGAAAATCAATGCTGCTCCTAAAGATTCTGCCAAAAACATGGAAAGTTTGGCTTGTTGGATTCTTCGGACGGCCGTCAACACGTTTTCTGGAAGCAGACTTCCGTCAAAAGCATCTGGAGAGAGAGGTTTCAAAGTGACAGTCTGTTTGTCAGTCAGTTC
>Ga0315282_10015313_pt1 | contig 11321 bp, 9 predicted proteins | sample YL17G07_20_MG_FD_203693 | JGI IMG/M metagenome (GOLD analysis project Ga0315282, IMG submission 203693) | Sediment microbial communities from Yellowstone Lake, YNP, Wyoming, USA - YL17G07_20 | ecosystem: Environmental > Aquatic > Freshwater > Lake > Sediment | place: USA: Wyoming | collected...
TGCCCAAGACAGTACCCGATCAGCCTGGAGGCTGCTGGGGTGGGTCCAGATTACGCGCCGATCATCCCCCCGAGGTGGGCCCGTTTTCGATGCCTATTTCCAAGCGGCTTACGATCACTTCACCCTCCAATCACTGAGAAGGAATGCCGCTCCCACCGGTGCCACTCCGCCATAGGATCTGCGATCTTGGGGACTGACGCCAGGACAAGCTACCCGGAGGTCAGCGCAGTCATCGCGTGTGACCATTTCCGGTCGTCCCTCTGACATGGGATTCCGCGTCCGCAGGGCGATCCGCTTCGCGAGGCCTGCCGAATGGCCGCCGACGGTGATCCCTGCAGGTTTGTACCGGACGTCGCCGGGCGCCGGGCCATCACTCCGCGATCAGCTTCTTCGCTTCTTCCTCGGTGACCAACCTCATGTCCTCACTGCAGCAGGTCAGCGTTCCGGACCCGTCGTGCTTGACCTGCACCACCATGCCGCAAATATCGCAAACGTAGTATTCGTTTTCAGACGCCATCGACGATCCTTTCGTTCTTCCGACTGATCCAGCCCGGCACTTCCGGACGACTCCCCGCCGATGACCACCATCGGCAGGGCGCATGATGTTATGCGGCCCTGGCGGCCCGTCAAGCGCCGCACGAGCTGCGGATAGCATGCAGCGGGTCCAACTCGGGGGCCAAGAGGCGTCTCATCACCCGTTCGGCCAGAGTTCGTTGACCTTGGCGGCCACATTAACGCCCAGCTTGCGGCAACGGTCGGCATCGAAGCCTTCGGGAGCTGCGGCCGACACGGCGCCAAAATGCGTGGGCGGCCCGCCGGTCGTGACGCCGCCCGTGTAGATCATCATGCCGCGGATGAGCATGCCGGCAATGAGCGTGAACTCGGCGAACTCGTAGCCGCCTCCTCCTCGCCATGCGGCCGAGGCGAACGGAGCGCCCAGCTTCCCGGTCAGATTAACGGGGATGGTGTCCATCAGTTTCTTCATCTGCCAGCTCACGGTGCCATAGTACGTGGGCGAGCCGAACAGCACGGCCTTGGCCTCTTTGACGAAGGCGGTGTCCAGTTCGTCGACCGGCATGGTCCGGGCCTCGCAGTTGCCGCTCTGCGCGCCTTGGGCGATGAGTTCAGCCATGGCGCGGGTGTTCCCGGTTTCGCTGTGATAGATGATGGCGATCTTGTTCATGACGGGTTCTTTCTCTGTACTTTGGGCCGGCGCGCAAGCCTCTGTCCGAGATTCTCCGGACAGGTCCGCCCACGACCGCCGCCGCAGGTGCACGACTGTAACCTGTCTTCGGGGGTTCGCAAAGGCTTGTCGCGGGGGAACACGCCATGGCCAGCCATCGCCACGTCATTGTCTTGTCGGCCAGTTCCGTTACAATGCGCCGCCTTATGACCTGGGAATCATTGACGTTTTTCGCCGTGACCCTTGCCGGCTGGCCTCTGGCTTCCTGGCTATGATCTCCATCCCGAGGGCACCCGAGATATTGTCCTGAAGGCGAGCGTTTCATGGCCGTTCTGACTCAGAGAAGCGTCACACGCACGTTGTTCTCAATGGCGCTGCCGATGCTCGCCGGCACGTTCGCCATGAATGCGTACCAGTTGACCGATGCGTGGTTCGTCAGCCGGCTGGGGACTCTACCGCTGGCGGCGATGGGGTTCGTGTACCCCGTCGTGATCCTCCTGACGTTCGTTGCCGGCGGCCTGGGGGTGGGCGTCACCACGTTGGCCTCACACGCAATGGGTCGCCACGACTACAGGGACGCCGCCAGACTGGTTTCCCACGGCGTCACCCTGACGGTGTCGACGTCGGTGGCCCTTTCGATCATCGGGTATCTGAGCATCGACTGGATCTTCGCCCGCTTGGGCGCCGACGCGGCGACGATGCCACTGATCCGGCAGTTCATGCGCATCTGGTTCCTGGGCGCGCTGACCATGTCCCTGCCCATGATGGGCAACGGCATCCTGATCTCCTGCGGCGACTCCAAGGCCGCCAGCCGGTTCATGGTGTTGGGCGCCCTTCTGAACGTGGCGCTCAACCCAATCCTGATCTTCGGATACCTCGGCCTGCCTCCGATGGGCATCGCCGGTTCGGCCCTGGCGACCGTGCTGGCACAGGCGGTATCGACGACATGGCTGCTCTACCTGCTCGGCCGGAAGCATCACTTGCTGGCCTTTGCCGGCTGGCGGCTGCGGGACTACCTCGTTTCGTTCCGGCGGATCGTAGGCTTCGCCATCCCGAGTGTCCTGAGCATGATGCTCATGCCCATCTCCGCTGCGGTCATCACGCGGATTCTCAGCGGCTGCGGGCCGGAAGCCGTCGCCGCCACCGGTGCGGCGCAGAGGATCGAGATGTTCGCCTTTGTCATCCCCATGGCGCTGGGGATGTCCCTCACGCCCTTCGTGAGCCAGAACTTTGGGGCGGGACGGGTGGACCGCGTTCGACAGGCCCGGAAGACGGCGACATGGTTCGCCTTGGGCTACGGCGCTGTGGTGGCGGTCTTGTTCGTGGCCGGCGCACCGGTGATGGCCTCCCTCTTCACCGACGATCCCAAGGTCGCCGCCACGTTGGTGTCTTACATTCGCATCATCTCCTTCGGCTACGGGATGATGGAAGTGCACCGCTACTGCGGGTTCTTCCTGACCGGCATGCACAAGCCGATTTCGGCGACGGCGCTCAATGCCATTCGCGTCCTTGTTTTGCTGATCCCGCTGTCGTACCTGGGTTCGTACCTGTGGGGCGTGATGGGCGTGTTCAGCGGACGGCTGGTGACCGATGTCATCGTAGGATGCATAGGCATCGTGTGGGTGGCACGCACGCTAAAGTCGGTTCCATCGACTGCCGCCGCATGCGCACCGCTGACCGCATCGATCGCAGTCGATGCGAGCGACCCACAAAAGGGGCCGGCCCAAGTTGCGGTGTTCGATGATGGCAGCCATTGAGTCGGCGGGAAGGCATTGCCCGTGATGTTCCAGCGGTCGGGGTCGCGATGCCCGACACGACAAGCGGCTTCCATTTCTGCGGCGGGTCGGTAGAATCTCCGTCCCTATGACCTGGAAACCGTGGCACTTTTTCACGGTGGCCATTGCCGGCTGGATGAACCGGCAACAGCAGGAAGCAATAGAGTATCTACGGACGGAAAACCGCATTTTGCGGGAGAAGCTCGGCCACAAACGCATCCTCTTGAACGACGGCCAGAAGCGCCGGCTGGCTGAAGCCGCGTCGAAGCTGGGCCGCGATCTCCTGCGCCAATTCGGCACGCTCTTCTCGCCCGAGACGCTGCTGAAGTGGCAGAGGACCTTGGTCGCCCGCAAGTACGACGGCTCCGACCGCCGGGGCAAGCGCGGGCCCAAGCCGACCAAGGCCAACATGATCCGCAAGCTGGTGATCCAGATGGCCCAGGAGAATGGGGGCTGGGGCTACGGCCGGATCTACGGCGAGCTCAAGAAACTTGGCTACGACGTCCACTGGCAGACCGTCAGGCGGGTCATGCTCGACCACGGGCTGCTGGACGACCCTGACAAGCCGTACAAGACCACGTGGAAGGACTTCCTCAAGAGTCACTGGGAGAGCCTCGCAGCTTGCGACTTCTTTACCTGCGAATCCTGGGGTCTCAAGGGTATTACCCGCTACCTGGTCTTCTTCGTCATCGACCTGTCAACCCGGCGCGTCGAGATCGCCGGCATCCACGCGGACCCCTGCGAGACGCAGATGCTCCAGTACGCTCGAAACCTGACCGACGCCCAGGACGGCTTCCTCAAGGGCAAGAGGGTGCTGATCCACGACCGGGATCCGCTGTACACGGAGAAGTTCCGCGAAACGCTCAGGGCTGCCGGCGTTCGGTCCCTGAAACTGCCCAAGAGAAGTCCGAACTTGAACGGCTATGCTTCATGGTGCACCTCGTTGGCAGCATGAGACGTGAATGGGGGATGCTGGGCTCGCCTTGTGAGTTTACCCCAGAGGCCCTGTTGCTTCTCGGGTCGTTGCTCTTGCGAGGGCAGTTCATAGAGTCTCTCTCCTCTGCCATTGTATTCGTAGCCTTTCAGAAGTCCATGCCTACACCAGGTTGCTACTGTCTGGCGGGTCACCCCGATTTCGGTGGCCATCTCGTCGGCTGTATGGAGTCCTCTTTCCCTCAGGCGATCACGGCGTGACTTCAGAGCATATTCTCTTTCGAGTCTGGCAATTATAGATCCGTTGAATTCCAGGTGCATCCCAGAGCGATACCCATGCTTGTTCAGGTGAGCGGCGATCTCTTCGTTCGTACAGGTATCCAGCAACTGGTCGATCTGGCGAATCACATCCGGATTGGTAGCCCATTCCTTCCAGGCGACGAGGGGCACAGGCAACGCCAACGTCCGAGTGGCCCCGCCCTTGAAGCGGATTTGCGCCTGGATCTTGTCGTTCCTCGTCAACGTCACATCCTCGATCAGCAGGCGGACCATCCGCTTGCGGTCCTGGTCGGAGGTATTGGGATCATGCCACAGCCGCGGCAGATCCTGGGCCAGCGCCAGCACCTTCTGGCGGCTCTGCTCATCCAGGACCACGCGATCCTTCTGCCGGTGCTGCTCATACTGTTCCTGCGCCTCGGTCAGGGCTCGCAGCTTGTCGTTCCAGTCGGCCTCCAGGGCGTCGGCGACCAGGCGGTTGTTTGGATCGACCTGCATAAAGCGGCTGCGGGCCACGTCGGCTTCGTACCTGGCTCGCTGCACCTGTTGGCGGCGCAACAGGTCCACGTCCTCCAGTCGGGACTGCAGTTCCGCCTGGACAGCGAAGGCCAGCTCCAACGTCACCGGTTGGACCATCTCCAGCAGAAGTTCCCCGATGGCCTGGTCGATGCCGCTGCCGGGGACCTGCTGGCAGACGTCCCGGCCATGTTCGCAGGCTTCATGCTGGCACATGTAATCGACCACCAACTTCCCCTGACGCTTGTGATAGCGAAGGCTCATACGCCGACCGCAGATGCCACAGACCACCAGGCCCTGGAGCAGGGCCGGGCCTTGGCCAGGAGGGCTATTCCGGCGATCCTGTCCTGTTGCCTGGGCGCAGGCGTGCAACGTCCGCAGGTTGTCCTGATACTGCTGCCAACTGATGTATCCAGGATGGGCGTCGGGGATCAGGGTGTGCCAGTCTTCCTGCGGCACCGGCCGGACCCAGGATTGTCCATTGGCTCGCTTGAAGACCTTCATCCGGCCAAAGACGAAGGCGCCTGTGTAACGAGGATTGCGCAGAGTCTGAAGAGCCCGGCTGTGGCTGGGCGGCCCCCAAGCCAATTGGCCTTTGTTGGCGCCCCCGCGGAGGCGCCGCGGGAAGGTCAGGTCGTTCTTGTAGAAGTGCTTCACAATGGCCAAGGCCGAACCTTCCCGCTGGTACACCTGAAAGAAGGTGCGCAGGGCTTGCTGTACCTGCTTGTCCGGGTCGAGGATGACATGGCCCTGCATGTCGTAGACCAAGCCCACCGGCAACGGCACACGCAGTTCGCCACGGCGGGCCTTGTTGCGGATGCCGCCGTGAAGACGAGCACGAAGCACGTGCAGTTCCGCTTCACTCATCGTGCCCTTGAGGCCCAGCAGCAGTCGATCGTTGAAGCTGGCCGGATCGTACAGGCCCTCCTCGTCCAGGATCAACGTGCCCGTCAGGCCGCAGATCTCCAGAAGGCGATACCAGTCGGAGCAATTGCGGGCCAGGCGCGAGACCTCCAGACCCAGCACAATGCCGGCATGGCCCATGCCCACCTCGGCCACCAGCTTCTGGAAGCCTTCCCGGTCGGCGGCTGATGAGCCGGACTGAGCCTGGTCACCGTCGATGACGTTCACCCGTTCGGCCGGCCAGCCCAGTGCGACTGCCCGCTGTTTGAGGGCGTATTGGCGATCCGTGCTCTCGGTATTATGGAGAACCTGCTGCAGAGTCGACTGGCGGATATACAAGTAAGCGTCCCGCTTGAGGTGTTCCGCCCGCACCTTCTGATGGGGATCGTTGGACATAATCATACGAGGACCTCCTGTCTTGATGTGAACACCATGTTCGCCAGAACCGCGACCAGTTGCCCCGACAGCGCCGTGGGCAACGCCGAAGAAGTGACCGTTGGTGAGATAGGCTTGTGAACAGGCGGGTCGTCGCCGACTTGTCGCGGCCAGGCATGCATCCAAGCCGCCAAGCCTTGCCGCATGAACAGCGCCAGCCCCCATGCGCCGCTGGCGGACCACGCCCCGTTCATCGCCGTGCGGCGAAGATCCTCGTATCGAGCCGTCCAGCTATCGTCCGGGTCATCCGCGGCTACGACGGCTCGGCGTGTCGCCCCTTTTTTGCTCTCCGCGCCAAGGCCCGCTCGATGCTGCGGGGATGGACCGTCAGCCCAAGGTGCTCCTGGACCCTCTTGGCCAGCGCCGGCGCCCGCAGGCCGCCATCGGCGGCCCGCTGCTGGTCGATGAATTCCAGCACCGCGTCGGTGAGCTTGTTGGCCGCCTTCGGGCCACGCCGACGGGGCAGCAGACCCGGCAGGCCCTCCTTCTGGAAGGCGGCCATCGCCTGGTACAGCGCTACCCGCGAGAAGCCGAAGGCCTTGGCCGCCTCGCTGGCCGGCCGGCGCTCCACCCGCACGCGGCGGATCATCTCGTACTTGACCATCGCCAAGTCGCGCGGGTCGAAGAACTCGCTGTGCTGGAAGATCGGATCGTGAACCTGGCCCGGCCTGGGGTGGAGCGCTCCGTGCTCCCGCAAGGCCCGGCCCTTGCTGTCCTGCTGTTCGTCCATGTGCATCTCCTGCCAGCCAGGGAATGGCTGTTAACGCAATTATGCCGGTGGCGGCGGGAATGTCAACCGAATTGTGCCGTAAGTTCAGACCAGAACAGGCCGAAATAGCACTGTACAATAGGAGGAAGCAAGGCTTTGTCAGAGATCCTGACGGCAGAATAATCTTTACACTTCCGGCGTAATTCCCTTTGCGCCTCCAGTTGGTTCGATCAGCGTTCATGGGACGCCTCCTGCCCAAGTGCGGCTACCAAGCGGGTAAGCTCCAGCAGGTCTTCCAGGCGGAAAGGCGACCGCCCAGCCGAGACGGTCACCACCGGATCAGGCGCAACCCTGTCCGTCCAACGGGCCGGGATAGAGATCAGGCGCCCTTGCCGGTTACGGTAGTAGAGAAGCTCCTCGCCCCAGTTCTGCCGGATCGTTACGATGGGGAACCGCTGGCCGTGACCAGGATGGAAGGGATGGACGATGAGGAACACTCCATCCTCATCGCTCGAACTAGGTGCAATTGACGCTGTAGACGAATGCCCTGGCCGAGGCCTTCGTGGCGGGCATACGCCGAGAGTGCTTGAACAAGATGTTCCTGCTCAGCGAGAAGCACGTCAGATACGTGATCTCGTCCTTCGCGGAGCATTACAATAAAGAGCGTCCGCACAAGGCCCTGAACTACTGCCGGCCGGTGGAACCCGATGATCCTCCGACGATGGAAGGCGTGGTCAAGTGCCACGAGCGCCTCGGCGGGCTCTTGAAGAGCTACTACCGCGAGGCGGCCTGAAGCACGTTTTTTGACGGGCAAGCCTGCTTCGCGTAGCATCCGCCGCGTCGTTGAGAAACAAAGAGAATGCGTGATACATGAGCATCCGGAAAGACTTGGCGGCCCTGTTGTGCCTATTCCTGTTTGCCCAAGGATGCGTAACTGCATCTCGGTCAAGCCCCACGGGGCTGGCTGGTTTGCCGCCGTCAATCGAACAACTTGCCCATGATGCTCAGGGACGCGTTGGGGCTGCGGCTTGCGTGCTCGAAACCGATGAGACCGTCGTCGTAGCTGGCGATGATCGCTTTCCGATGCAGAGCGTGTACAAGATGCCCATCGCGATGGCTGTCCTGCACGACGTGGATGCAGGTCTCCTGCGTATCGACCAGGCCATCGACATCGACCAAGAGCAACTGGCGGCCGGCATGCTCTACAGTCCAATCCGGGACAAGTTCCCAGGGGGCGTCAATCTCACCATCGGCGAGCTGCTCCGCTACGCCGTCTCCGAGAGCGACAATGTGGCCTCCGACGTGCTGATGCGCCTTGCCGGCGGCCCAGCGCGGATCACCACCTACCTCCGAAGCGTTGGGATCGATGCGGTGGCGGTCGTGAATACGGAACGGGAAATGGCAGCCGATAGCACCGCACAATACCGCAACTGGGCGACTCCCCGCGGGGCACTGAAGATGCTGAAGGTCTTTCACACCGGAGCAGGGCTCTCATCGCAGAGCCAGAAGCTCCTGCGAGACGCGATGACCCAAACCAGCACCGGACCTCGCCGCATCAAGGGCTTGCTCCCGCCGGGGACGCTCGTCGCTCACAAGACAGGCACCTCGGGCACAGTCGCCGGGCGTGCGGCCGCTACCAACGATATTGGCATCATCACGCTCCCGGATGGCAGACATCTCGCTGTTGTCGTCTTCGTCAGCGATTCCACAGCCGACACGGAAGCCCGCGAATCGACGATTGCCCGGATCGCCCGTGCGGCGTACGACCACGTCAGCCCGCAGTAAGGTCGGACCAGCGGGTGCCAATCATCCCCCGGACTCGTGGTCCGGGATCCGCGTGTGCAACGAGGCCGGCGCCCCGGCGTGGGTGTGAGCCATCTCTTCCGGGTTGATTAGCCAAACGAACCCGTCCCCATGATCAGGCCGGGGCCTGTGGGCGATCTTTGCCCCGGCCCCGGCTCGCTTCGGGGCTCGCGGACGAATTGTGGAACCCCAGTTGTTTTGCAGTACAGGTAGAGAGAAATCCTTCCGCCGAACAGGCGCGCCTCCGCGGCCCCGCTCGCGGGGCTGCATGGCTCCGCCAAGTCGTCGAGAAGGCTCTCGATGCTGCCTCCGGGACAGCGGAACCGTTCTGATGCCAAACCCAGAGCACCAAGCGGAGGGTCCGGCCCATGCCAGGTCTTCTCAGGCAACATTGGCGCGAAGCCTGAGGATCTGTTTCGCCCAGTTTTCGGCCCCAGGTGCAACTAAAGTGCAACTAAATTGTTGCGCATCCTGGCGAATATGGCTAATATGGCGATTGAAGAGCAGAAGCCTAACTGACAGTCACTTCCGTAACTTATGAAAAAGCAGGGACTTCGGGCAAATGAGCACAACGGGCTCATAACCCGGAGGTCGCAGCGGTCAACCTGGCCTATCTGGGCAAGGCCGACCAGATCCTGCGGGCCCTGAGTGGCGCCCCGCCGTCCGCCGAGCGGCTGCGATCCTTCGAGCATGGGGCCGTGGCGGTGATGCTGTCTGTGGCCGAACGGCTGGGCGTGGTGGAATTGATCGATCGTCGCGTGGGCCCGCCCCGGGCCTCCCGGCCTCGCCGGCAGCTTCTTTCGGTCGGCCAGACGCTGCTGCTGGCGGCCATCGGGCGGGCCTTGCACCCCACCAGCAAGCAGGGCTGGGCCGACTGGGCCGCCAGCACGACGCTGGGCAAGTTGTGGGGCTTTGACCCGGCAAAGATCACCAGCCAGTATTTCTGGGACCAGATGGACCGCCTGGCGACGGAGGAACTGGAAGGCCTCCAGGTGGAGTTGGCCGGCCGGGTGCGGCAGCAGTTCGGCCTGTCCACCGAGAGCCTCTTCTACGACGCGACCAACTTCTTCACCTTCATTGACTCCCGCAACCACCATTGCGACCTGCCCCAGCGGGGCAAGAACAAGCAGCACCGCTATGACCTGCGTCAGTTCCAACTGGGCCTGCTGGTCAGCCGTGACGGCTGGGTGCCGCTGCTGGGCAAGCTCTTCCGCGGCAATCACAACGACGTGACGACATTCCCGTCGGCCTTGGAGGTGATCCTGCGAGAGTGCCGCGCCCTGGAGATCGAGCCGGCCCACGTGACGTTGGTGGCCGACAAGGGCAACATCTCCAAGGCCAACTGGCAGGCGCTGGACGCATCGGGGCTGGGCCACGTGGTGTCCTTGACGCCGGGGCAATATCCCGACTGGGCGCATCGGACCATCGACGACTTCCAGTTTTACGATGTCCCCGACGCGGGGCCGATGAAGCTGCTGTGCGGCCAGGCGATGGTCGCCGGCCGCCAGCGGACGGTGATCGTGCTGGACAGCCCGACCCTGCGTGACGGGCAGATGCGGGGCTTGCAGCAGCAGTTCGGGCCGGTGATGCTGCGGCTGAACCGCTTGCAGCGGTCCCTGGCCGCCGCCACACGCCGCCGCCGCGAGGATGCGATTCATCGCCAGATCACGCGAATCCTGTCCGGTGTTCCGCAGGTCCGCCAAGTGCTGCGCACCGAACTGATCCGGCGGGAGAAGCGGGAGGGGTTCTGGCGGTTGGACTGGTGGGTGGATCAAGAGGCGATGGCGAATCTGCGGGATCGCGTCTTCGGGCGGCGTATGCTGGCGACGGATCGGCACGACTGGCCGGCCGGACAGGTGGTCTGGGCCTATTGGGGCCAGGCCGAGGCGGAACTGGTGTTCCGCCAACTCAAGGACCCGGAGTTCCTGGCCTTGCGGCCGCAGTACCACTGGACGGACCAGAAGATCCAGGTTCACAGCTTCTGCTGCGTACTGGGGTACCTGCTGGCCGCGCTGCTGCGTCGCGAGGTCCGCCGCCAGGGCCTGGAACTGCCCCCGCCGTTCTGGGCCGAGCAAGCCCCGCCGCAGAGCCACAGCCTGCCGAGGCTGCTGAAGACGCTCAGCGGAATCCGGGCGGTGCTGCGAACCACCAGCGTCGGCCGTGGCCGTCCCCGCGTCCGTTGGCAAATTGAGGACGCCGATCCCTTGGCCCTGAACCTCTACCGCCACTTCGTGCTGCCAGCCTACGACTTAGGCGCTACGAGGAACAGAACCTGAAACCCCGTGTCTACAAGACGTTACACCAAGAATCCGACCATATTCCAGTAAACTCACGCTAGGGTGATGGCCAGCAGTTGCGTAAGACTAACGGCGGTGTCCATGAGCGTCGTCCATCCTAAGCAGAATCGCGACCTCCGCGTGGCTTCGGAGTCCTCAGATCCTCATCGCTCTTCGCGTTAGCTGTCATCGGGTATTCCTTGTCATTGAGATCGCCTCAACTACTGCCTCTTGTGCCCGCCACGCGGCATTTCTCCAGCGTATCGAGCACGGGCTGAAGCTTCAGGGCTGTCTTATAGAGGATGACGTTTTCGCCCACGGCGGCGTCCTCACGCAAGGACCGCTCTGGCAAGGCGATGAGGATGTGGTGCTGGCGGAACTGCCGGAGCGTCTGCCGCTTGCTCGCCAGATACTCCGGCGTCCAGAAGCCGACGATCTCCATCAGCACCTGCGTGCCGTCCTCGTGCCTGAAGACAAAGTCCGGCACGAACGCAGACTGGCCCTGATGGAGG
>Ga0315282_10015316_pt1 | contig 11320 bp, 9 predicted proteins | sample YL17G07_20_MG_FD_203693 | JGI IMG/M metagenome (GOLD analysis project Ga0315282, IMG submission 203693) | Sediment microbial communities from Yellowstone Lake, YNP, Wyoming, USA - YL17G07_20 | ecosystem: Environmental > Aquatic > Freshwater > Lake > Sediment | place: USA: Wyoming | collected...
AAAATACACAAATAAAAAATTCTGCTTGTGAAGGGAGACGATGTTTTTTCATTTTTTTCCTTACCAGGTTGTAACTACTAAAACAGAGCAAAACAGTCAAGAAGAATCGGCTAAGGATTTAAGTGCTTTCTTGGAGTAATTTGGTCATCATCAGGGCGTTTTTAGCTGCCGACCCTCCATGACAGTTGTTAAAAAAAATCAGTACCTTTTGAGTCTTAGAGGCAATCATTCTGATGGAAGGTAAGAAACTTTTAAGCTCTTCCTCAGAATAAAGATAATTGTATCGTATGGCAGAGGGTGAGTTGAACCAATGAACATTCCGGCCATGGTAACGAAAATAACCCAGATCAGAGGTGGCAGAGGGGTGGTAGTGCATAAGCTTGGATAGTTTCGGTTCATAAGGTAATTTGCTAAAATAGATTGGATATGGTAGCCTACTAATATATTTAGGTTTTTTAGGCCAAAAATACTTTATAAAGTATTGGTCTTTTGCCGATAAAATTTTTGATTACTATGCAATATGCTTTTATTTTTTTTACACATACGACAAAATGGATAATGCGGTGAAAAGGCTCTTATGGGCATTAGCTTTCTCGATCATATCTTTAAACCCTTTTTTATACTCGGAGTAGTTATTTTTCTTTCATTTATTGCTAAAGAAAGTCTGGCGACAGGAAATATTCACTTTGAATCTCTCAAGATTATGCCTTCCATTACTGTTGGAAGGGAATACAGTGATAATTACTTTCCCAGAGATTTTAAAATGGTTATCGGGCAGGATGGGAAGGAAAAAATCGTAAAAATAAAAACAGCCGAGTCGGTTGTAAAAATAAAACCCTCTTTGGATTTCTTATTGCCTTTTGGACAGAATTCCTTTAACTTGCATTACGAGTTGAACTCTTATAATTTCCAAGATCTCAAGAAATATGACACCAATAACCATGCGATTGGCGCAAATCTGGAGTGGCATTTCATTTCCGGCCTCACTGCAAAGGTTTCAGATTGGTCTACTATCGCCGCCGCAAGCATTCCTGTACACATCTATGAGGATGTACGGCATTATCATGATAACAAATTATCAGTAATAGCCTCTTATGAACTTGGTCGAAGGTATACGTCAGAAATGCAGTTTGATAATTCCTTCATACGATGGCAAGAAAACCAGTTTAAACAAGATAATACTAATGATAAAATGATAACCAGTAGGATCCTTTACCAGATTATGCCTAAGACCTTTATTGGATTTGAATACGCACATGAGCGATACAATCGAAAAGACCTCCCGGGTGAAAATACAGATTACACTGCTCACGATTATTGGGTAATAATGAAATTTGATGACCCTACTGGTAGATTAAACGGACAATTGAAGGCTGGTATCCAAAATCTGGTATATGATGATAAAACTCTCAATACGGGTAATAACTTTTTTGGTTTCAACGCAGACTTGACTTTTAACAAATCGAAGTATACAAGCATTGTCTTCTCAGGACAGAGGTTTCAAGCAACTACTGGAGTTGTTACTGAGGATGCCCAATACGGGGCAAGTTTTACAAACACCATGCTTTCTTTAGGTCTAACCCATAAGTTTACCTATAAAATTTCAGGGACAGTAAACTTTGCCTACACCGAGTTAGAATTTAATACTGAGGGATCTGCAACTGCAGACGGTACAACACAGGCCATGAGTATGCAGCGGAAGGATAATGAAAAGAAATGGGGGGGAGAATTGAATTATCAGATGAGAGACTGGCTCGGTTTTAAGGTGAAGTACATTCATAGTGATCATAACTCAAATGTTCCTCAAGAGGCTTTTAAAAGAAACCAATTCATGACTGAGATATCATTTAAATTTTGAACCGGGAAACTGATTGATGAAACTACTGAAAACTCTTATTTTTTTATACATCTCTTTGATTGTGGGAGGGTGCATCCATCTGTTGGGCGAAAAAGCCTCCACTGCTCCCCACCAGGATAAGGCACCGGCTGCTTCTTCTGTATCTACCCAGGACGGAAGTCAGGGACAGAATGAAAAGATAACCTTCAAGCGAAATGAGGCTCGGCCAACTACTGGCAATGAAGATTATATTGTCGGTCCTGAAGATGTATTGAAGATTCAGGTGTGGGATAATCTTGATTTAGACAGAGTGGTGCAGGTGTCGCGAGAAGGAACCTTTTCCTATCCCCTCATCGGGTCAGTTAATGCTGATGGATTAAGTGTTGCTCAACTGGAAAAGGAGTTCAGGGATCGGCTCGCTGATGGCTATATCATCAATCCTCAGGTTACCATTACTATTGATCAGTTTAAAAGCAAAAAAGTTTTTGTCTTAGGCGAGGTTAGCAAGCCAGGGGCATACCCTCTCACCGGAAGTACCGACCTCCTGGATATCATTTCACAAGCTGGTGGTCAGACTGATGAAGCAGGTAATGAGATAATCATTATCAGGCCTCAAAATCATTTGACAAAAGAAAATCCGACAATGCCTCAAGAGGCCAGAGAAGGTGAGACCATAACAGTAGACATCGTTAAACTCCTCAATGGTGATATTAATCTCAATATAGAACTTCAAAAAGGGGATACCATTTATATCCCGAAGAGGAGTTACTTTTTTGTCAATGGAGAGGTGAAATTACCGGGAAGATATATATTAGAGAGGGAAACCACCGTGCTCAAAGGTATAACCATGGCTGGCGGGTTTACTGAAAAGTCATCAAAGTGGAGGATAAAAATCCTCAGGAAGAAGGATGGAAAGAAGATTGAAATTAAGGCAAAGATGGATCAACTTATTGAACCTGAAGATATAATCTCTGTGCCAGAGAGCTTTTTTTAATACAGGGAGGATTTCTTTGGAAGAACAATTACCAAGAGTTATTCAATTTAAAGATTATTTAAGAATTATTCAAAAGAGGAAATGGCTCGCCATTACCTTTTTTGTTCTTTTAGTGATGGCCGGTACCATCAAGAGCTATATGATGGAACCCGTATATCAGGTCACTGCAAAAATCCTCATTGAGAGAGAAGTGCCGAAGATCACCAATATTGAGGAAGTATTAATGATTGATATGAAATGGGTAGATTACCATAAGACACAGTATGAGATTTTAAAGAGCCGCACATTGGCCCGGGAAGTAATAAAAAGACTAAAATTATGGGAAAGCCCTGAATTTGAAGTGACCCCGAGCGCAATTGAAAGAATAAGGGGTGAGATTGATGACATCAAAAGTCGTTTTATGTCCCAGATTAAGAGTTTCGTTAAAAAAGTCTTGGGGAGAAAGGAAAAGGTACAAGAGGGGGAACCCCGCAAAGGAAATGAGGAGGTTCCCATAGGAAACGATTTTATTACAGCAGCTGGCATGTCACAGTTGATTGATGCTTATCTGAGTCGCTTTTCGGTTTCGCCACTTGAAGATACCAGACTTGTAGATATAAGTTTTGAAGGTCATTATCCCAAATTAATAAATCAGATTATCAATACCCACGCCAAGGCCTATATTGAACAGAATCTCCAGAGAAAGTATGAAGCCAGCCAGATTGCCATAAATTGGCTTGGTAAAGGGTTAAAAGAACTTAGAGAAAAAGGGGAACAAACAGAAAACGCCCTACAGAAATTCAAGGAAAAGGAAGACATTGTAGCACTTGACAATATTATGTTCTCCAAGAATGCAGAGCAGGATAATATTATTATCCAGAAGATTTCTCAGCTCAACAATAATTTGACCGAAGCCAAAATGAAACGAATCGAACTTGGAGCGGTTTACGAACAGCTGAAAAAAGTAATGAACAATCCCGAGGAGATTGAGTCATTCCCCGAAATCATCCAGGATCCACTCATTCAGTCATATAAAAAAGAGTATTCTACTTTAGTTGCTAATTATTTAGAACTGTCAGAGAAGTATGGTGAAAAGCATCCGAAGATGGTGAGCCTGAAGTCAGAAATGGAGGAAAAGAAAGCACGGATAAAGACCGAGGCTGGAAAACTCGTGAAAAGTATGGAGACTCAGTATTTAACGGCTAAAGACAAAGAACAAAGACTTGAGATGGCTCTCAACGAATATAAACAAGAAGCAATGCATTTAAACAGAAAGTCAATAGAGTATGGTATCCTCAAGAGGGACGTGGACACTAACCGGGAACTCTACGATTTGATACAGAAGAGATTGAAAGAAACCAACATTACCAGTGGAATTGCAGCCTCGAATATTACGGTAGTAGATTTTGGTGAAGTACCATTAGTTCCTGTCCGGCCTAATAGGCAAATATATATTCTTCTCTCTGCCATTGTTGGTCTTACCATAGGAATCGGCCTCACTTTTCTTTTTGAATACCTTGATAACACGATTAAAAGCCCATACGATGTTGATAAGTATCTGCGTCACATGCCTTTCCTTGGTCCAATTGGTTCATTCTCGACCTTAGAGAGTGAGTTGATAACCGTCCTTAACCCGGAGTCGAATTTTTCCGAGTCATTCAGGAATATCCGTACTAATCTTCTTTTGAACTGTCCTGACAACCCTCCCAGGACCTTCTTGATTACAAGTCCCGACAGGGGGGAAGGGAAGACGTTGGTTTCTGCAAACCTTGCCGTTACTATGACCCAGAGCGGTAAGCATGTGCTCCTGATAGATGCAAACATGAGGATGCCACGTCTCCATAGCGTGTTTGGAGTGGGGAATTCCCCGGGCTTAACCGACCTTATTAAGGGAGAAACTCTCATAGAGACAACTATCCAGCCTACAGAGGTTGAGGGTTTATCCATCATTACCGCCGGTAAAATCCCGCTTGATCCTTTAGAACTGTTGAGCTCTGAACGCACGGTAACCATAGTGGAAAAGATGAAAGAACGCTTTGATTTCATCATCATTGATGCTCCGGGAGTATCGGTTGGACCTGATTCATCGGTTATCTCTCGTGTGGCTGATGGGGTGATAATATTGGCGCAGTTTGGTAAGACCCCCCGGACCCTTGCCCAGCAAACAATTGATCAACTCTCAAATGTCCAGGCCAAGATCTTAGGGGTGGTAATAAATAATATTGATTATAAGAGGGGACAGTACCATTTCCCCTATTATAAGTGGCTTCTCAAGGATGATTCTCGCATTGATACGTATATGGTAGAAAGGATCACCTCCTGATTGAGAAACCCCCATTGATTTCTTTATCCATGCCATCGCTATATCTTTCTTCGCAGTAAAAAGGAATTCCGAAGGCCATGGTACATGATTGACCTGCATACCCATACCCTTCCCGACTTTGATGATGGATCTGCGAGCACAGAGGAATCTTTCAATATGTGTCGGATTGCCAGAAACGATGGAATCAATACCTTAGTGGCAACTCCTCATACGTTAAATGGCATGTACATTCAAGACGGATATCGGATTAAACAAGAAGTAGAAAAGCTGAATGAACTGCTTAAGAAAGAGGGAATAGATGTAGAAGTTATTCCCGGTTCTGATATCCGTATTTCTTTTAACCTTTTGGTACAGCTCAAGCAGGGGAAAGCCCTTACCATCAATGACAACCAGGCCTATCTGATGATTGAATTCCCAGGACACTTTCTCTTCCCCAGCGTAAAAGGATTGGTTGTAGAACTTTTAAGGAGAGGGCTTATACTGATTATCTCTCATCCTGAGAGATACCCCCAAGTCCCACAATAATAGGGCTGTGCTTTCTGAGCTGGTTAGGGAGGGTGCATTGGTTCAGATGACCGCTATGAGCTTGACCGGAGAATTTGGGAAAGGGATCAGGCGATGTGCAGAAGATCTTCTTGAGCAGGGACTCGTCCATATCATCGCTTCAGATGCACATAAACATAATAGTACGGTCAGGCCTCCTATCCTCTCTAAAGCAGTTGAGGCGGCTGCAACTATTATCGGAGATGAAGACGCTTTCAAGATGGTAACGAGTATACCTCAGACTGTAATTGAGGGGAGAAGGATAGAAAAGCGATAGCCTGTTTCGTGAAAAGGAACTATGGTGAATAGCTCCGGGTTAAAAACCTTCCACCTGAACCTTTGGCAAGAATTCTCGAAAAAATCATTTATTATTCAGCTCATTGTGGTTCTCTTTTTGGTTACCTATTGCAGGAAACTTATCTTTACCTGCAGGCCGATCGTTATCTTTACCATCCTCAGTGCAATAATTTCATTCCCCTTTCTCCTTCAACGACCTCTCTATGGGATATTTGCGATAATCATCCTCACAGCAAGTTTTATCGATGTACAGATACTGCCTATTATTCCCTTTATCGTGGGGAGCATTCTCAGTACGGACCTGTTGTTTGCAGTACTGTTTCTCTACATCATTGGCAGAAAGCTATACTACAAAAATTTCTACCATCTTGATTATCCCCTTGTCCGAACCCCCATAGATATCCCCATTGTTTTCCTCTGCTTTGCCTTTCTCATTGGCTTCATTAACGGATATTTCGTTGGAGGAGAGCAGTTTGATTTCGAGCTCGCCCGCAGAACTTTCCGTTCCGTTATATACTATCTCCTCTTTTTTCTGATAACCAACCTGGTTACAAATAAGAAAGACCTCATACTGTTGATCAAAGGTACGTTTTTGATTGCCCTCATAACCTCTTGCGTAAGCATAGCCCAGCAGGGATTAGGCACGTCCCTGCCGTTAATCTTTGGAAGGGTAGAAACTTTGAAAACCATGGGGTTTGGTGGATATGCCGGAGTGACCCGAGCAATCCCCCCGGGTCTGCTTTTCATCTATTTCTCCCTTATAACGCTCATCTGTATAGCTTCCTCTGAAGGGTACGAGGGTAGCAAGCCTCTTCTTGCCCTGCAGATAATCATACTTGGTCTGGGCCTGATATTTTCCTATTATCGGAATATGTGGGTAACGTTTTTTCTCTCTATCCTGCTCTTTTTCTCCATTACAACAGTGAGGCAGAAATTAAGAATGGTCCTCTGGGTTTTCTTAGGAGTGTGGGCATTTATTATCATCTTCCTTTATACCTTAAACGCTCCTGATAATAAGGTAACGAGGATAGTCAACGCCACTCAAGACCGGATGTTATCGGTTTTTAAGGTTAAAGCGGTCAAGGGAGCAGGTTCAGATACCCTCCGGTCAAGGTCCGTAGAAAATGAATTTGCTTTTAAAAAAATCATGAAATACCCCATACTGGGTATCGGTTTGGGCACCAGGTATAAGCCGGTAAAGAGATTATTATTAAGAGCCTCTCCCTCTGACCCTCAATCCATCGTTACCAGTTATTTTCTTGGTGGCATCATGCTTCACAATTCATTCCTCAATATACCCCTCCGTTTTGGCTTAGTCGGCTTCATTGCTTTTCTCTGGATATCTGCTGTATTTCTCGTGAGAGGTTTCCGCAATTGGAGAAAAATTAAAGATCCTTTTTTCAGGGCAGTATGTATCGGTTACACGGTAAGTTATGTCGGGACTCTGATTACGAGTAATGTAGATCCCTTTTTAACTGAGTGGAGAGGGGTAATTGGGATTGCCATCATGTGGGGAACAAACGAGGCTATCTATCGGTTGGAAGGGATTGAAAATAAAAAATAACACAATAGAAAAAGAAATAAAAGAATTATACAGAGAGGATATCTCTAAGTTAGCCAGGAATGCCGGGATAACCGGGGTTGGGGAGATCGCGGGTAACATTATTACCTACGCGAGCAATGTCCTGGTGACCCGGCGGATTGGTCCAACCTCCTTTGGCATCTATGTACTGGCTACTACCATCTTCAGGATAGTAGGGATATTCTCTGTCGCAGGTCTGGACAATGGACTGATACGGTTTATCTCCCTCTATCAGGGAAGAGGTGATAAAGCAAGAGTGAAGGGGGTAATCCTTTTTGCCACCAAGGTGGCAGGATTACTCAGCCTGTTCTTCTTCCCTTTGCTCTTTCTCACAGCACCTTTCACCTCAACTCGGATCTTTCACAACCCTGACCTCTCTCCAGCCTTACAAATCATTTTGATTTCTCTTCCCTTTACAACCCTTATGACTATCTGGTTAGGCGGCATTCAGGGTTTTCAGTTGATCAAGTATCGGGTTTATGTTGAAAAGCTATTTCAACCCTTCTCCCGACTGTTCTTTCTCATCATCTTGTTTATTTTGGGGATGAAGCTATTCGGTGTTCTTATTGCCACAGTTCTCTCAGCCGTCATTGGGTTCATTATGTCTTTTTGGTATTTAAACAAAATCTTTCCATTTCGCAAGGACCAGCTGAGCCCAGTCTATGAAAAGAAAAAGCTTATCACCTTTTCCATGCCGGTTACTTTTGTTACCTTCTTTTTTTTCATCACGAGGTGGATCAGTATCTTGATGCTCGGGTATTTTGTAACCCCAAGGGATGTCGGGATATTCGGCGCAGTGGACAGAGTCCTGCCTCTGGTAGGTCTCCCGCTCGAATCTCTTAATATCATTTTTTCTCCTATGATTTCCGGGCTCTATGGGGAACGGGCGCTCTCTAAATTGGAAAATCTATTCAAGGTTGAGACAAAATGGGCTGTTTCCCTGAGTTTTCCGATCTGTCTGACCTTGATCATCTTTGCCCGACCCATAATGAGAATTTTCGGTGCTGCCTTTACTGAAGGATCAGTAGTCCTCATTATTCTAAGTATTGCTCAGCTGATCAGAGTCAGTGTTGGATCGACCGGGCCAATGTTGATGATGACCGGTCATCAGAATATCAGCCTATTCAACACATTCTTCACTGCCGTAATAACTATCACCCTAAGCTATTTTCTCATTCCTCAATACGGAATTCTTGGGGCAGCCATCGCTAATTTTATCTCAGTAGTCGTGATCAACACCGTGGAAGTGATACAAATCTATTATTTATTTAAAATGCACCCTTTCCGCATGGACTTCCTAAAACCTCTCGCTGCGGGAATCTTTACCTCACTCATCATTCTTCTCGTCCTTCAATCTGACTTTATAAAGCTCAATCAATATAATATCTTTTTCTTAGGAATACTCTGTTTGCTGTTCTTTGCGGTTTATTTTCTGTGGATAATTGTGTTAAGACTCTCCCAAGAAGATAAATTGATCATTAAACTTTTATTCCAAAAACTTGGCATTGTTAAACAGTAACCGCACATCAAAAAATTAATGACTTCTACCTCCGTATCTGAAAAAGTCATCGTTCTCGGTTTAGACGGAGCAACATTTGACCTGATCATCCCCTGGATTGAAGAAGGGATTCTTCCTCATATGGCAAATCTTCTCAAGGAGGGGGTTTGGGGTGAACTGGAGTCTACCATACCTCCCCTCACCCCGCCTGCCTGGGTGTCCTTTATGACTGGTAAGAACCCGGGCAAACACGGAATCTTTGATTTTCGAGGACCGGCAGATGAAAATCTTCAGAGAACTTTGATCAGCTCCCTGTCAATAAAATCCCGAAAATTATGGGATATCATAAATGACCAGAAAAAAAAGGTGGGAATCATTAATATACCGATTACTTACCCACCGGATAAGGTTGATGGCTTTATCATTTCTGGAATGCTGACCCCTAATAACCAAGTCAATTTTACCTACCCGTCTGATCTTAAAGGGAGATTACTCTCAAAGATTGCGGACTATGTGATAGATGTGGATTCCGGGCTCTACGACCACGAAAACACCAGCGAAGTAGAGAGATTCTTTAATGATTTACGATATGCCTTCATCAAGAGAAAAGATGCCCTGTTCTTCCTGATGGAAGATCAACCATGGGATTTTCTTGCTGCTAACTTCATTGTCCACGATCGCGTCCAGCACCTCTTCTGGAAATACCTTGATAAGAGGAGTCAACTCTATAATCTCGATACAGCAAAACATATAAGAATTCTTGCGATAGACCTTTACCAAATGGTTGATGATATGATTGCTTCGATTAGAGAGAGAATGGATAAGAGAACAAGTTTGATTATCATGTCTGATCATGGCTTTGGCCCTTACGATTTATCTATGGGTATCAATGGTTGGCTGGCCAACTTGGGTCTTTTACATATGAAGAGAGGAGACAGTAAATTAAGGACCTGGATTAAGGCTGTGGTGCCGATTGGTATTCGCAGGGGGCTAAGGAAGATGGTAACCAAGCGAGTGCCGATTAGTGAACGCCAGGAGGGTCAGGACGTAGATTTCAGGAATTCTCAGGCCTACTTTGGCGGGAGTGCCGTTCAGGGAATTTATCTCCGGGCCGAGGGCCAAGAATATAACAGGATTCGCGAGGCCATAAAGGAGGGGCTCCTTGAATTGAAAGATCCCGTAACGGGAGGAAAGCTCATGGATGCGGTCTTCTTTAAAGAGGAAGTCTATCAGGGTAATCACCTTTCTTCTGCTCCAGACATTTTGTTTGTGGCTAAAGGCTATAGCGTTGCCGGCACCTCCTCTTCAGATAGAAAAAACTTGTTCTCTTCCTTAGCAGATAGTCCGTTGGGTTTCCACCATAAAAATGGTATCCTTATTGCCTTAGGTGAAGATTTCAAGAGAGGATATCACTTGGAGAAGGCCGCTATTATTGATCTTGCACCAACCATCCTCTATGCTATGGGGATTCCTGTCCCCTCTGACATGGATGGAAGCGTGTTGAAAGAGATCTTTGAAGAAGATTATCTGCATGACCATCCAATATCTTTTACACACGCACATGAGGAAATAGAGAGGAAAGGAGAAAAAGTTTATTCTGAAGATGAACAGATGAAGGTTGAGGAGAGGCTGAGGGGACTGGGTTACCTCGATTGATGGGGGAGATTGAAATTGAAAATTAACGCGGACTGCAGATTTTTTAGGGGTGATAGCCCCTGTAAATTCCACAAAGAAGAGGGGGTGCATTGTGATGGATGTCCTTATTATCAAAAGATTGTAAAAAGGATATTAATCATAAAATTAGGGGCTATGGGGGATGTCATTCGTACCACTCCTCTCCTCCTGAAACTCAAAGAACTCTACCCTGAAGCAGAGATTACCTGGATTACCTATACGCCTGATGTGGTTCCCTCCATAGTAGATCATGCCTTAAATTTTGAATCAAAAAATATCCTTCTTCTGCGATCTATCAAATTTGATGTTCTCTACAATTTAGAGAAAGATTTAGAGGCTTGTGCCCTTGCCAACCAGGTTTCGGCTGATGTTAAGAAGGGTTTCAAACTGGAATCTGGCCGTTGCTCCCCAATAGATAGAGATTCAGAGAATAAATGGATAACAGGTCTTTTTGACGATATAAATCGGGCTAACCAGAAAAGTTATCCCCAGGAGATCTTTGAGATCTGCGGACTTCCGTTTAAAGGGGAAAGATACATCCTGGATGTAACAGAGGAAAAATGGAACATTCCGGAAAATCATCCTTTAATTGG
>Ga0315282_10015317_pt1 | contig 11320 bp, 10 predicted proteins | sample YL17G07_20_MG_FD_203693 | JGI IMG/M metagenome (GOLD analysis project Ga0315282, IMG submission 203693) | Sediment microbial communities from Yellowstone Lake, YNP, Wyoming, USA - YL17G07_20 | ecosystem: Environmental > Aquatic > Freshwater > Lake > Sediment | place: USA: Wyoming | collected...
AGGTTGATTATCGATTTCTCTCAAAGGAAGAAAGAACGGGCCTTGAGAAACCGCGGGGCCGTGACAGGGTTCATCGCTCCGTCGCTTCTTGCTCGATAGCAGATCGGCCCTTCCAATTTTTAGCGTTCGGGGATATCCATTGTGTTTTATTCGACTCGATCTAAGCTCATCCTCAGTTTTCTCGGCATTTCCTTCCTGGTGTGCGGTGTCGCCCTATTAGTTGGGGGCCAGCTCCTTTACAAAGCCGTTCTCAACGAAGCAACGAATCGGATACGGTTGGACCTCAACGCCGCACGCGAAATCTATCTCAGCCGTATCAAAGGAGTGAAGGTTGCCCTCAACATCACCACCTTGGGACCGGTATTCCGATCGGCCCTTGAAAGAAAGGATGCGCAAAAAATTCTGCCTTTGTTAACAACGATCGCCCAGCAAACGGAGTTGGATTTTGTGGGGATCGTCACCAAAGAAGGAAAAATGCTATGCCGCATTGGACCCAATTCCATACCCAAGCAGAATGGCCCTCCGAATCCGATTGCAAATTTGGCACTCCAACAACGGATCCCTGTCTCGGGAACCGTCATCCTGAGCAACGAGTTTCTCTTTGAGGAAAATCCCGAACTTGCCAATCGGGCCAGGATCAAGCTGCTTCCCACCAAAAGAGCGACGCCACGGCCTGAGAATGAAGAGCTGTCCGGAATGGCTCTGGCTGCTGCTGTCCCGGTCTTCGACTCAGGTAACTTTTTAGGCGTGCTTTACGGCGGAGTTCTGTTGAACCGGAGCCAAGAGATCGTAGACCGAGTACGGGACACTGTTTTTCAACATGAGATATACAAAGGCCAGAGCATCGGAACGGCCACGATCTTTTTTAAGGATATCCGCGTCTCCACGAATGTCCTCTCACCCGATGGGAGTCGAGCCATTGGGACGGTAGGTTCTGAAGAGGTCACCAAACGCGTCCTGAAGGATGGGGAAAAGTGGACAGACCGTGCCTTCGTGGTGAACGATTGGTATATCACTGCCTATGAGCCCATCGAGGATATCTTTGGCCAAAAAGTGGGAATGCTCTATGTCGGGGTGCTGGAAGCAAAGTACGCAGACGTCCGTTGGAAGGCGCTTTCTATTTTCATATTGATCACCGTCGCAGGGATGGTCTTAGCCCTCGGGCTGGGATACATTATTTCCAGCAAGATGAGCCGGCCGGTGAAACAGCTGATCGAGGCAAGCAATCAAGTGTCTCAGGGCAACCTCTCGCCGGAAATCGGACCGATCTCAAAAAGTGAAATCGGCTTGCTTCAGAAAACGTTCAAAGCGATGCTGAGCGCTCTGCAGGAAAGGGATAAGCGCCAGAAGGTGGAGAGCGAGACAAAACTCCTCCAGTCTGAAAAGCAGGCGAGCGTTGGCAAACTCGCGGGTGGGGTCGCCCACGAGATCAACAATCCTCTGACCGGAATATTCACCTTCACCCATATGCTCCTTCGCCGGAAGGATATTCCAGAAGAAGTTCGCTCGGACCTCGAAACCATTGCCCAGGAGACAGAACGGGTGCGTAAGATTGTAAAAGGCCTTCTCGATTTTTCCCGCCAGACAGAGCTGGATCGGGAACCCACCGATCTCAATCGGCTCATCCGACACACGGTTTCGCTCGTGGAAAACCAGGCACTCATCAAAGGGGTCAGTCTCAATTTCGAGCCAGGGGAAGGGATGCCGATGATCACCCTGGACAGAAATCAGATGCAGAGTGTTTTGCTCAACATCATCATCAATGCCCTGGATGCCACCAATCCGGGCGGAAGTATCACTGTCACGAGTGGCATCGGGGTCTCCACGAGTCATCCCGGGCGAAATGGGATCGAGATCTTATGTACGGATACGGGTTGCGGCATTTCTCCTGAGAACCTCAATAGGCTTTTTGATCCTTTCTTTACGACGAAAGACGTTGGGCATGGCACGGGCTTGGGGCTATCGGTGTCCTATGGGATCGTTGAAAGACATGGAGGGTCCATTTGGGTTCAGAGTAAGGTGGGCAAGGGAAGCACCTTCAAGGTCTGGTTGCCCGTAGAGGAGCAGGAGACAGGAAATGAAAATATTAGTCGTTGATGACGATGCGATCGTCGTCAAGAGTTGCAGGCGCATTCTTGAAGCAGAAGACTTTGAGGTCTTCACCTGCCCCAGTGCGGACGAGGCACTGGAGAAGATCAAGTATTACGATTTTGACCTTCTGCTCATGGATGTAAAAATGCCCAAACACGACGGTCTCTTTCTCATGCGAGAGATTAAGAAAAATTGGCCGGATATACCGATCATCGTCATGAGTGGTTATCCGACTCCCGAGACCGTCGCCGATGTGCTGAAATTGGGGGCCACCCACTTTATTCCGAAGCCCTTTCGGCCCGACGAATTGATCAAATCCGTCCGACTGGTGCTCCAGAAGGCAGTGAAAAAGGACTCCTTTCCGACGGGGGCGGGAGGATGAAAGGAAATAAAATCGAAATTCAACTTTAGAATCTCATAAGGGGGAAACACCGATGGCTGAAAAGATGCTGATTATTGACGATGAAGAGATTGTCTTGAAATCGTGCCGAAAGATATTCGAGGCAGAAGGTTTCGAGGTGGTCACCACAGCCAATCCTCAAGAAGGCCTCAAGCTCGTCTCTGGAAAATCCTTTGACGTGATTCTCTGCGACTGGATGATGCCGGGCTTCGATGGAATGGACGTGGTCGAAGAGATTGACAAGGCTTCGCCGAATTCCGCGGTGGTGATGATCAGCGGCTATCCTTCCGTCGGAAGGGCTACAGAGGCCATGAAGCGGGGGGCCATGGATTACCTTCCCAAGCCTTTCAGGCCGGAAGAGATCATCGAAGTGGTGAAAAAGTCGGTCAGGCGGAAGGTCACCGAGGAGAAAAAGGCGATCGGGCGTTTTGAAAAGATTATGAAGTCCTGGCAATTTCCGGTCCCCACCATGGAAGACAAAGCACCGAAGACGATCGCCGAGACGGTCGCTCAAACCGTGGGCGTGGCAAAGGCCACGTCACCCTGGTTTACCGTATTTGTCCTTGGGATTCTGGCCGGAGCCTATATCGGTTTTGGAGGGCTGCTCTCAACCACCGTCACCTTTGATACCGCAGCCAAATGGGGCCTGGGTTTCTCGAAGATCTTGGGAGGGGCTGCTTTCAGTGTCGGCCTGATGCTGGTGGTCATTGCAGGAGCAGAATTATTCACAGGCAACAACCTGATGGTCTCCAGCGTCATGTCTCGGGAAATCACACTGAGTACCATGGGAAAAAGATGGGCGGTCGTCTTTGTGGCCAATTTCATCGGATCGATTCTTGTCATGCTTCTGTTCTACTACTCGGGACTCTGGAAGACCGCCGATGGGGCATTGGGAGCCGCAGCCGTGAAGATTGCCTACAATAAGGTGTCCCTCAGCTTCAGCGAGGCCCTCTGGCGCGGGATCGGTTGCAACTGGCTTGTCTGTTTGGCTGTCTGGATGGCCCTTGCGTCTCGACAGATCATCGGGAAAATCTTCGCCATCTTCTTCCCGATCATGGCCTTTGTTGCGATTGGATTCGAGCACAGCGTCGCCAATATGTACTTCATTCCCACGGGAATATTGCTGATGAATGGGGCAGGGATTTCGAATGTTCCGGGCGTGGACCCGAATATGCTCGGCTGGATCAATTTCTTATGGAAAAATCTACTCCCTGTAACGATCGGTAATATCATTGGCGGTGCTGTATTCGTGGGGATGAGTTATTGGGGAGCCTACATCAGACCGATCAAGATATCCGGCAATTAAGATCAAATTAAAACAAGTACCGAACTGGGGGCATCGTCCATGATCGGCAGATGGTGCCCTTTTTTTATCCACCTACGCAGAAGACCACAGGCTCTGCCCATGGATGAATGCGTAAAAGGTAGCTACATGATTCATGTGCTCAAGGCTTGATGCTTCGGTGGATTTCGCCACCGGTGGATAACCCTCCGAAGCCTTGGCGTAGGAGGGTATTTCAATGGAGGTACCGCGGGCCTTGCCCGTGGGGCTCCATTCCCGATTCTTCTCCCCCCTTAATTTTTCCGCATCATGGTGCTCACCGCTTTTTCCAATCCGTCAAGGGTCAGCTCGAACATGGGAAAGATCTCCTGGATATGATGGATGGAACGGGTGTAGGGCCACTCTTCGGCGAGCTTCGGGTTGATCCAGAGTGCATGGGGGAAGGTCTTGGCAATAAACTTCAGTCTTTCATAACTGGGCTTTCCCGATCTCTCTTCGATATGGATGGAACCATCCGTGGCCATCAGCTCATAAGGGGCCATGCTCGCATCCCCGACGGCGATGAACCGGGTTTCCGGATCCAGACGCACCAGGTCATCCACCGGAAAAGGCTTGGAACGCCTGGGAGGGTCCTCCCAGAGATAATCGTAAATGCTGTTATGAAAATAGAACGTTTTGAGGTCCTTGAACTGGGCCCGTGCGTAATTAAAGAGCGTTTGAACCAGATCGATATAAGGCTCCATGGACCATCCGCCGTTGTCAATCGCAAGGATCACCTTCAACCGGTCCTTCAGGCTTCGATCGAATACAATCTCGATTTCTCCCGCGTTCCTCATGGTCTCGTAAATCGTCTTTTCAATATTCACCCTATCCTTCGGACCGAAAGGAACCATATGCCGCAACCTCTTGAGAGCCTCTCCCATCTGAGAGGCCGTCATGGGTCCTTCCTGTGAGTAGTCACGATACCTTCGATCCATGGCTACCTTGACGGCTGATTTATTCCGGGAGACACCACCCACTCTCATCCCGCCCGGGTGGTATCCGGAATGTCCCACAGGCGAAGTCCCTCCTGTCCCGATCCATTTGTTTCCTCCGTGGTGGGCTTCGGTCTGTTCTTTCAATCGGTCAAGAAAGTATTTGGTCAATTCCTCCGGGCTCAGTTTTAAGAGGTCTTCTTCATTCACCCCGAGGGCATCTGCCAAACTTTTAGGATCTCTTAACCACTCGTCGAGCAGGGCACGGGCGATCTCGGTCAGTTCAAATTCCTCCGGCTCTTTTAACTCGGCGCCTTTGAACTGATGGGCAAAAATCTGGTCGTAGAGATCGAAGTACCTTTCGCTCTTCACCAGAATCGCACGGGCACCCATGTAAAAATCATCCAGAGAATTGATCAGCCCCATGCTCAGGGCCTTCTGGAGCCTTAAGAAGGAAGTTGGAGATACCGGGATACCCGCCTTTTTTAATAGGTAAAAAAAATCGACAAACATAATTTTACCTGAAGCAGCACACGGTTCTTCGGAAAGCACCAAATCCCCTGCCTGCCGGCAGGCACCAAATTTCAAATAAATCCCAATTGCCCAAATTCGAAACAAAACCTGTTTGGTCATTTGAAATTGGAATTTGGAGCTTATTTGGGATTTGGAATTTGTGATTTGGGATTTTAGGCGCCATGCTCTATGCTCTCTGCCCTTTGCGAGGCTAAACCCTAAACCTTGACACGGCATTCTGGGCAACGACATAATCCGGGCTCTTCTTAAACAGGACGCCCAGGAAAGGAACCTCTCCCTTGATCAGATCTTTCACCCGGAAGTCGGGATCCGCCTTGAGGGCTCTGATCCAATTAATCAGCTCGCGGGTGGCAGGCTTTTTTTCAATGCCCCTGATTTCCCTGAGACGGTAAAATGTTCTGACGGTGCTGTCGAGCAATTCTTTGTCGATGTCCGGGAAATGAACCTCGACGATCTTTCTAATCATATCGGGTTCTGGAAAGGCAATGTGGTGAAAATTACAGCGCCCCAAAAACGGGTCCGAAAGATCTTTCTTGGCATTCGAGGTGATGATGATCACCGGCCGGTTTTTGGCTTTGATCGTCTTATCGATCTCGATGATGTCGAATTCCATCTGGTCCAGTACGTCGAGCATGTCATCCTGAAAATCGGTATCCGCTTTATCAATCTCGTCGATCAGCAGAACCACTCTCTCACCCGAGGCAAACGACTGTCCGATCTTACCCATCCGGATATATTCTTCGATATTACTGACGTCCCTCTTGGAATCACCAAAGCGGCTGTCGTTCAAACGGGTGAGGGTGTCATACTGATAAAGGGCATCGATCAGCTTCATGCTTGACTTGACATTGAGAACGATCAGCCTCATGCCAAAGGCCTCGGCGATGGCATGGGCCAGCATGGTCTTTCCCGTTCCGGGCTCTCCCTTGAGGAGAAGGGGCATCTCAAGGGCCATCGAAATGTTGACAATTCCCGCCAGCTCCTCATCCAGCACATATTTAGAAGCACCTGTAAATCCTTTCTTTTGAGTCTCCTTATGCATCGCTCCGCTCCTTCATCGATCCGAGGAAATTTTAAACCATCATAACCATTTTTTGATCCTCTTTCAACCTCGATCTGACCTCCCCACCTTCCCCTCTCCCCTCAGCAGACTGTGCCGTAATAGGGAGAACGCAGAATCAAAGCCAATCCTCCGAAGTTTACCAATCGGACAGGGGACAGAGAGGCGGCTGTGGGAGCTTTAGGCCTGCCTGCGCGAAGCCGCTTCGGCGAAGGCAGGGCGGAACCTTTTAACGTATGAATTCATGATCTGGTTTACCATGAAAACATCGACTCTAAACCACCAGGTTTGTCACTCATAACCTTCAAAGAACCGCAATTCTAAAGCTTCCGAAGCTGGTTCTCTGTCCCTCCCACTGGTATTACGACCACCCAGCGAGGGAAAGGTGAACATTGGGCATTCCGCAATCATCAATCACCAATCAACAATCATCAATCCATAGGGTTTCTTGTATAACGATCGAAAATCTTTTAAATTTGGACGAGGAAATGGTTTAGGTCACGGTGAGGATTGGAGTTTGATGAATCGGCAATCGTGGGTGACAGTCACTGTTTCCATTGGCGTCTATATGTCCACACTGGATGCGAGCATTGTCAATATCTCCCTTCCCACGATCGTTCAATCTTTAAACACCCATTTGAGCGCCGTCGCCTGGGTGGTGATGGCTTATTTGATCATCATCACGGGATGCCTGCTTCTGATGGGGAGATTTTCCGACCTTTACGGACAGAGAAGGATTTATCTATTAGGATTTTTGATTTTCACAATTGGCTCGGCCCTCTGCAGCTTTTCACCCACCATCCATTTTCTGATTGGCTCCAGGATGATTCAAGGTTTGGGCGCTTCCGCCCTGATGGCCAATAGCCCCGCGATCGTGACCACGGCCTTTCCAGAAGAGGAAAGAGGAAAGGCGCTGGGGATGCTGGGCTCTGTCGTCTCTGCGGGATTTTTAACAGGACCTATTCTTGGCGGATTTCTGGTCGAGCATCTCGGGTGGAGATCCATCTTCTTTATCAATCTTCCCATCGGTATGATTGGAATCTACCTCTGTTCAAAAGTCCTCGACAGGGATGTGTCAAGGAGTGGCGCACGGGTAGACCTCTGGGGGGCCCTTCTGCTTTTTTCCTTTCTGACTTCTCTTCTCCTGTTCCTGAATCGAATGGCCCGGGGATCCGATCCTCTTCTCTGGGTGTGGCTCTTCCTCAGTCTCTTCTCTTTCGGTCTATTCATCATTGCGGAAATCCGCTCCCCCTCTCCCCTGGTGGACCTTAAACTTTTTAGAAGACGCCTCTTTATCTCCTCACTTGGGGCCAGTTTCCTATCTTTCTGGATAGGCGCTGCCCATACCTTTGTCATCCCTTTCTTCCTGCAGAATATCCTGGAATTCTCACCCTCCAAAACGGGGATGCTCATCTTTCCGGTTGCCCTCACCGTCATGGTGACGGCTCCTTTCGGGGGAAAGTTTTCCGATCGTGTGGGGGTGAGAATTCCGGCCACGATAGGTTTGGCCATTACTTCTCTCGCCGTTTTCTCCTTCACTTTGCTGAAACCGGGTACAAATAATTTAGACATCCTCTGGAGACAGATTGTTCTTGGCATCGGGATCAGCCTTTTCAATCCAGCCAATAATAGCGCTATCATCGGCTCTTTGCCCCGCGAGAGGGTGGGGCTCGCCTCAAGTTTTTTGGCCCTTGCGAGAAATCTTGGGATGGTGATCGGTGTCGCTTTTGCAGAAATGGTGATCGCTTTCAGACTCCCTGCCATCCCTTTGGAGAATGTGAAGGCTGGCCCTTCTCTGGGGAGCATTCAGGATGTGTGGAAGCTTATGCTGATCATCGGTCTCATAGCGATCCTCATCTCTTGGACGAGGGAGAGTAAGTCAATCGTACCGGAAAATAGTTTTATTCCTCAGGATTGACCCATTCGGCCCCGCTCAGGGTCAATCCTGAGCATTGACCTTAGGTCGAGGGATTGACTTTTCAGGGATTTCTTGAAAAAATAAATTTTAATGGAGGCTCTTCGTGAAGCGTTCGGACGGAAGAGGGTTTAAGGCTCTGAGGCCGGTAAAAATAAAGAGAAATTATTTGAAGCATGCAGAAGGGTCGGTTCTCATCGAAATAGGGGATACCAAAGTGATTTGCTCGGCCAGCGTGGAAGATAGGGTTCCACCATTTCTAAGAAATACCGGGAAGGGTTGGGTCACCGCGGAATATTCGATGCTCCCCCGTTCAACGCATACCCGTACTTCCAGGGATTCTTTCACGGGTCGGGGAAACGGCCGCGCCTTTGAAATCCAGAGGTTGATCGGACGCTCCCTGAGGTCTGTGACCGACCTCACTGCGTTCGGGGAAAGGACGATCTGGATCGACTGCGATGTGATTCAAGCGGACGGGGGGACCAGGACCGCTTCCATCACAGGTGCCTATATCGCTCTGGTGGATGCCTTTCAAAAGATGGTTGGAATTGGGGTGATTGAAAGTGTTCCTGTGAAGGATTCTGTCGCTGCCATCAGCGTGGGGAAGGTGGATGGAGAAGTCCTGTTGGATTTAAATTATGAAGAAGATTCAAGAGCTGAAGTGGATATGAATGTGGTGATGACCGGTGACGGGAAGTTCGTGGAGATTCAGGGCACGGCAGAAGGGGGCGTCTTCACAAAAAAGGAGATGGATGCGTTGATGAAGATCGCCCAAAGCGGAATCAAAGTCCTTACGAAAATTCAGAAAAAAACTCTGGAAGGGAAAGAATAAAATCGGTAGTAAAAAACGATCGGAAGTGATTGTTGCGACTCGGAACAGGGGAAAGATGCGCGAGGTTCGAGAGGTTTTGAAAGGGTTGGGCCTCCGGATCCACGCGTTGAGCGACTTTCCGGATGTTCCTGAGATCGAAGAGAATGGCAAGACCTTTGTTGAAAATGCCCTGAAGAAGGCCCGGCATTATTCAAAATATTTTGGAAAGGTAACTCTTGCGGACGACTCTGGATTAGAAGTGGATAGCTTGAAAGGGTTGCCGGGGATCTATTCGGCGAGGTACGCGGGAGAGAAGGCATCGAGTCAGGAGAATAACGAGAAGCTCCTCAGAGAGATGAAAGGGGTTCCGATTTCAAAAAGGGGAGCAAGGTTCAGATGTGTCATTGCAGTGGTCTCTCCGGATGGAAGGGAGCTCCTCGCCGAGGGATCATGCAAGGGAAGAATCGGGTTCAGGGAAAAAGGAAGAAGGGGGTTCGGGTATGATCCCCTCTTCATTCTTCCAAATTACGGGAAGACGATGGCCGAGCTTTCTCTCGAAGAGAAAAATAGAATTAGTCATCGGGGGAAGGCCTTGAAAAAGATCAGAAGGACAATTCGGTCTTTTCTTGACCGTGGGCGGTTGTCTCAACAAGGGGCATGTGTTAGAAAGAAGGTTCAATAACCTTATTGAGTCACTGAGTCACTGGTCATTAGTTATTGGTCATTAAGTCATTGGGTCATTGAGTAATTTGTTATTACTTGTTCGTGATTAGTCATTATCAGTTACTTAATTACCTAATGACTTAGTTACTTAATGACCAAGCACTGTCGGGGCGTAGCGCAGCCTGGTTAGCGCGCCTGCCTTGGGAGCAGGAGGTCGGCCGTTCAAATCGGCTCGCCCCGACCAACCCCTTCTCACCACACTCCACGACCAGTTACTCTAATTTCCTGATGACTTAGTTACTTATGACCTAATGACTTCAGCTGCCTTGAGCTTTGAGCTTTTTAGTACTCAGTGACCTAATTGCTTAATGGCTCAATCAACCAAATAGACCAGACAGACTAGACAGACCAGATAGACCAGATAAACTTTCACTTTCCTTCCAATTCCTCATAGTCAGCAGGCAAAAATGTCAAAGAATGGGAAAAAATGATACTGTTCCGTTAAAATGGAGAAAAATGGGGCAAGAAAAAAATCATTATAAGTCAGTGGATTCTTTGTTGTTAGGGGTTATTTATGTAAGCGAGTTCTCGATGGTTTCAATCGGTATGCTTCTTGCACTAATCCCCTCATCGATAAAGAAAAAATTTTCTTCTCAAAAAACGATTTGATTCCCGACTCTTTTTACACCAGAGGAGCTTTAAAAACTAACTCTTGTTCTTAAATGGTGTTTAACATTTTTTTGTTGACTTATTCCTTAAAGTAATATAATTATGCCTCCGTAAGCGTTGATTGTAAGTTAGGTTTTGCAATGTGCCGATGCGGAGGGGAGCTTCAATGCGAAAATACAAATATGTTGGATTAATCCTACTCATCGCCCTATTTTTTTCAGGCTGTATCAATTTCCTGCGCAGCGAAGACACGAGACTCTCAAATGAGGCGCTTCAAGAGATAAAGAGAGGCAACTATAAAGAAGCGGAGAAACATTTGGACAAGGCTCTCTCTAAGAACCCGGATAACCCATACGCCATTTTGAACATGGGGGTCGTTTATTTTAATACAGATCGTAGGGAGCAGGCTCGCGAAATGTTTAATAAAGTTATCTCCAAGTCCGAAAAAGAGAAGGCCCAGGATAGCAATGAAAATTGGGCTGTTGGAAAAGAACTCGTTGAAATAGCGAAGAAAAATCTGGAATATATGGACAAATAATCAAGCTCAAGATGCTAAAAAGTTCTAAAGGCAATGTTTTTATTGACAAAATCTTTGAATTATGCTCTATTTAACCCAACTTTTACTAAAATGAGGAGGAGTGACTTGAAAAAAAGAGCCTTTAAAGCCTTTGTCTATTTCCTCTCCATCTCTTTCTTCCTTCTGACAAGTGGTTTTCCGACCGTTGTGGCAACGGCAGCCGACAGGAGCTTTCCCATTGGAGAGATGGTCTCAAAGGGAGAAGTAAATTTTGAGGCTAGGAGTCTGTCGGAGAACTCCTAAAAATTTTATAGACTCTGCACCCTGTTCTTTGAAAATTGAAAAGAGTTGGTAGCGGAACTGATTCGGGAGACTTGGACCCGCCAAGATCGATCCCCATGGGA
>Ga0315282_10015318_pt1 | contig 11319 bp, 6 predicted proteins | sample YL17G07_20_MG_FD_203693 | JGI IMG/M metagenome (GOLD analysis project Ga0315282, IMG submission 203693) | Sediment microbial communities from Yellowstone Lake, YNP, Wyoming, USA - YL17G07_20 | ecosystem: Environmental > Aquatic > Freshwater > Lake > Sediment | place: USA: Wyoming | collected...
GACGCGCGCGAGGGCTCGCGCCCACGAGAGCTTATGACCGTCGCTCGTGAGGACGCGGATCCCCAGCGCCCACTTGCCGAGCGTCATTCCCCAGACGCCCCAACCGATCGCAAGGTAGGCGACGGCGATGACCATGCCGATGAGGGGCAGCGGAATTCGAGGCGCGAGGTCGGGCACGAAGGCGTTCACGAGTAGAAAGATCAGGGCGTTGACGAGCAAGAGGACGAAAGTGTCGAGCACAGAGGCCGCGAGCCGGCGCCACCAGGGCGCGGGCATAGGGCTGACGCCGACTGCGGCATCAGACGCGCGGTTGTTGCTGGCCGAAGATGATGTGCTGTGAGGCACGGACTTTGTTGCCCCGGAGCGGCAATATGCGTCAAAACGGGAGCGGCCCTCCGCCTCGGGCGGGCAAAGGCCGAGGTTCACCCGCCGCCGGCCGGCTGCGCACCGCGGGGTTAGCGCGCCCGCGCCCAACGGCGGTGCGGGGCCGGTGTGCGTAACCCGGGTGCGGAGCGATCGGCCGCGCCGCAAACCATGTAAGAGCAACGTAATGCGCTAGCGCGAGAGCAGTGGCGCCAGTTCAGCCTCCACCTGCCGGTACAAGCGCTGGGCGGTTTCAAGTGACGGCGATTCGGCGATGATGCGTACGATCGGTTCGGTGTTGGAGGGGCGCACCTGGCACCAGGTTCCGTCGGGCAGCGTCATCTTGAGGCCGTCGAATTCCGTCATAGATGCGCCGGCGAAGAGGCGGCGAGTCCGCTCCAAGGCCTCCGGTATGCGATCAGCGTCCAGGCCTTCCAGCTTCCGCTTGATGATGTGATACTGCGGCAGCCGCGCGCGCAGCTCCGATAACGGGAGCCCTGCCGCCGCCGCGTATTCCAGCACCAACGCGATGCCGATAAGACTGTCACGACCGTAGCATACCGGTGGATAGATCACGCCGCCATTGCCCTCGCCGCCGAAGACGGTGCGGCCTTGCTCAACCAGCTCGATCATCGCCTGCGAGAGGTTCACCTCTCCCACCCTGACCTCCCGCAGCTCGGCGCCATGCGCGGCGCACAGATCGTCAATCATGCGACTGGTCGAACTGTTCTTCACCACGATTGGCGATGCGGCCCGGTTGCGCTTGAGCAAGTGGTCTACCGCAAAGGCGAGAGTGCACTCCTCGCCGATCGCTTCGCCGCGTTCGGTGACCAGGGCCAGGCGGTCCGCGTCCAGATCCTGGGCCATGCCCAGGTCGCAGCCGGCCTTGGTGACCGCCGCGCTTAACGCCGTCAGATTGGTCGCGATCGGCTCTGAGTCGCGTTCGACGCGTACGGGCGCCGCGATGCATCCGAGGTCATCGAGCAATCGCAGGGTTACCTCGTCGCCGGCCCCCAGGCACGAGTCAACGGCGACCTTGAAGCGGCGCTTGCGGATGGCCGCACCATCCACCTGGCGCAGCACACGGCGGAGGTGCGCGTCCAGCGCGTCGCGCCGCCGATCCTGGGCCTGCGTTGCGACGGGCGCAACCGGCACTGCGGGCATCGTGCGCGACAGCTCGAACAGGTGGCGTGTCTGCTCCGCGTTGAGGACAATATTGTGGGGGCCAAGCAGGAACTTGAAGCCGTTCCATTCGGGCGGATTGTGACTCGCGGTGACAATGATGGCGGCCTGAGCGCTAAACTCGGCCATCGCCACCTGCACCGTGGGGCTCGGCACGACACCGATGTCGACCAAGGAGCACGGCAGCCGGGTTAGGCCGGCGATAACCGCGGGCACCAGGGCATCGCCTGACGGCCGGGTATCGCGGCCGACGATCACCACCGGTCTGGCGAACTGTTCGTGAGCGAGGCGGGCAAACGCCTCGGCAAAGCGGGCGGCGACGGCCAATGTGAGGGATTGGCCGTAAATTCCGCGCACGCCCGAGTAGCTTATCCGCAGGTCTGATTCCGATCCTTCCAAAGGTCTGGGCTCCCGAACACGTGCTCGTTCGCGGCGCCATTATAATCAGCCGGTATCGCCGTGTCAAACCGCGATACAGCCCGGCCGATTCGGGGTTCGAACCCCGCCGCGTCGCGGAGGGCCCCCTGCTCGCAAAACCGTCGCCAAATGTGGAAGATGTATATGACCTATGGATAACACTCTGTCACGGCCTTTGGCAGGCGGTGGCGACTTCCGGTTCAGCTTCCGGCGTCACCGCGCAGACTGGATAGTACGCATCGCCGTACTCACGGCCTGCCTGGCGACCCTGGCGCTCCAGGCGTCATCGTGGCTGGTCATACCCCAGCTCACCATCTCCGAACTCCTCCTGTTCGCGGCCATGGCGATGCTGGCGATCCTGTTCCTGCTCCACTGCCTGCGCGACCTGCACGTGGACCGAATCGAGCGCGAACTCGAGCGCGCGCGGCGCCTGGAGGAACTCAACTCCTCGGTCATCCGCACGCTTGCGGTCGCCATCAACTCTAAGGACCAGATGAACCGGGGGCATCTTGAACGAGTGCAACGGTCAGCTCTCGCCATTGCCCGCGAGATGGGCCTGGACGAGGCGCAGATGGAGGCGATTCGCGTCGGCGCGCTGCTCCACGACATTGGGAAGCTGGCGGTGCCCGAGCACATCCTCAACAAACCCGACCGACTGACGAGCGAAGAGGAGCGCAAGGTACAGAGCCACACGCGGGTCGGCAAACGCATTCTCGAGCCGATACGGTTCCCTTACGACGTCGTGTCGATTGTCGAGCATCATCATGAATGCTTCGACGGAAGCGGATATCCCGGCGGTCAGCAGGGGGTCGAGATCTCGCTCGGCGCCCGCGTGCTGGCCGTCGCTAACGTGTACGACGCGCTGCGGTCGCGGCGGCCCTATCGGGAGGCGCTGTCGGCCGATGATGCGCTCGCACATATTGAGTCACATGGGGGGACTGACTTCGACCCGGAAGTGACCGCCGCTTTCATGCAGGTGGCGAAGTCAGGACGTCTGGCGCAGATCTACGCCGGGGTCGGCCCGGTTCGACTCGCCGGAACTGAGCTGCCGGAATCGATCCACGATGACATCGCGAGCGCGCAGCAGGAGTTGTTCGCGCTCTACGACATAGCGCAGACCATGAGCACCACGCTCAACGTGCAGGAAACGCTCAGCCTCATCGCCAGTAAGACGAAGAAAGTTGTCGACTACTCCACCTGCATCGTATTTGTCGTCGACCGGGAGCGGAACACCATACGGGCTGATTTCGCCCAAGGCTTACGGGAAGACGAACTGGTGGGGATGACCATTCCACTCGGCGAAGGCGTGAGCGGCAAAGTGGCTACGAGCGGACTGCCAATGCGTTCGGATGATCCGGGAGGCGACCTCGAATGGGCGCGGCCTGGACCAAGCGGAAGCGCATTGCACTCCGTGCTCTCGGTGCCCCTGATGCGCGAACGCGAGGTCGTCGGCGTCATCAGCATCTACCATGTGGACAAGCGAGCCTTCACCGAGGATCATCAGCGGCTGATCTCGATCGTCGCGCGTCAGGCGTCGCTGGCCATTGACAATGCGCGTGAGTTCGAGCGCACCAAGGAATCGGCGATGACCGACAACCTCACGGGCCTGCCCAATGCCCGCTGCCTCTACAAGCTGCTCGAGCAAGAGGTCAGCCGGGCACAGCGGCACGCGCAGCCGGTATCGCTGCTCGCGCTTGACCTCGACGACTTCAAATCGATCAACGACACATTCGGGCACCAGGCGGGCGATCAGGCCCTGTGCGAGCTCGCGAAAATCTTCCAGCACGCGGTGCGCGAATACGACATTGTCGCCCGCCATGCCGGCGATGAGTTCTTCGTTGTGCTTCCTGCCACCGCCCAGGATCAGGCGCGGGTGATCGCGGACCGCATCCAGGCCGCGGTGGCCGCCCACCGCCCGAGCTACCGCAACAACCTCCTGGTCAGACTCCGCGTCAGCATCGGCGTCGCGACCTTCCCGGACGACGCGCAGGATCTCAACTCGCTGATCGCTGCCGCCGACGCCGCGATGTACGCCGACAAGCGCGCCAACCAGCAGAAGCTGACCGTGATCAACCGCTAGTCGGCGCCAATCGCGCTGCGCGCCGTCTCTTTGTCAATCCTGCCGCACCGCGCCGGCACGCGCGCATCGCCGGATGATGGTCGACCGATCGCACCCCACAAGGGTGCTTGCCATAGGGCGCCCCCCTTAACCCGGGGGCGCCCCGGCCTTTATGGGGCCTGCGAGAAGCCCCCCAGCACCTCTGCCCGACGGGCCCCGCAGCCCGACGATCATTCATACGCCGTCGCGCGTCATCGGGATGGCTGCCGCATCGACGACGCGTGATCCCGGTGCATCGGGATTACGGAGCGCGTGCGGCGGTGTCCGCCACTCCGGAGATTTGTGCGCCTCTGGCGCACGCGACTCTGGCGCGATAGAATCGCGCCTCCGGAAGTGTTGGCCCCGATTGGTCGGGGCGCCGGCTCGTGCTTCGTAGCGAAGACGCCTCCATCCGCCGTAGCGGGACTTTCAGCCTTCGCAGCCGATGCTGCTTCGGCGAAGTAGGCTCGTCGTCCGCGAAGGCGGAAGCTTCGCTACTTCGCAGAGTAGCAAGCGCGTGCCCCGACGGGTCGGGGCTCCGGAAACGCGGCGAAGCCGCGTTCGCGGCACCAGCGAAGCCGCACTGACGCCGCGTCGCAAGTCGGCGTTAAGATCGCGTACGGATTATCCCTGGCAGGGCTGCGCCCTGCTCCGGAATGCGCTTGCAGCGCACAGTGGCAGGGCTCCGCCCTGCTCCGGAATGCGCCCGTGGCGCGTAGGCGTTCGCAGTTGCGCGCTGCGCACCGTCTGGAATCAGTATGGATGATCCGAGGTAGCGGCCTCCCCTCAGCAAGCAGGCGCGCCGCCTTTGTACGCAGAACCTCCACCCGGCGTGAGCCGGAGGGAGGTGCTGCGCACACCCGGCTCGTTCGCTGCAGTCCTCGTGAAGTGAGGGTGGTATCATCATGGCCACAGGCAAGCGGTTCCTGGCACTTGATCTTGGCGCCGAAAGTGGACGCGGCGTGCTGGGCACGCTAGACGGAACCAGGCTGGATCTGCGCGAGATCGGGCGCTTTCAGAACGGCCCAGTGAACCTGCTGGGCACGCTCCGCTGGGACGCGTTGAGCATCCTCCAACACCTCCAGGGGATTGTCGGGGAAGCGGGGGCGGATGGGGTCATCGACGGTGTCGGCGTCGATACCTGGGGCGTGGACTTCGCCTTGCTCGGCGCCGATGGTGAACTCCTGGGCAATCCATGTCACTACCGTGACGCGCGGACGACCGGCATGTTCCAGGAGGCGTTCAAGCTCGTGCCGCGCGAGGCGATATTCCGGCGGACGGGTATCCAGTTCATGGAGATCAACACCCTATACCAACTGCTCGCGATGGCGCGCGCGAAATCGCCGGCGCTGGGGGCGGCGCACCGACTGCTCATGATGCCCGACCTCTTCCACTATTGGCTCACCGGAGAAGCGGTCGGGGAATTCACCATCGCCACGACGTCGCAATGCTACGACCCGCGCGCGCGCGACTGGGCACGGGACATGCTCCGGGCCATGGGGATTCCGACGGACATCTTCCCACGCGTTGTCCCGCCCGGCACGGTGCTCGGCCCGCTGGCGAAGTCAATGGCTGAGACCGCGGGCGCGCGGGCCACGGTCATCGCGCCGGCGAGTCACGACACCGGTTCGGCGGTGGCGGCGGTGCCGGCGAAAGGTGACGATTGGTGCTACATCAGCTCGGGCACGTGGTCGCTGATGGGCGTCGAGGTATCGCAGCCTGTGATCACCGATGCCGCGCTGAAGTACAACTTCACGAACGAAGGGGGCGTGGCGGGCACGTTCAGGTTCCTGAAGAACATCGGCGGGCTATGGTTGGTGCAGGAGAGCCGGCGCACCTGGGAGCGGGCGGGCAGGGCCATCAGCTACGACGAGCTTGCGGATCTGGCCTCCAAGGCGAAGCCGCTCGTCTCTATCATCGAGCCCGATCACCCGTCGTTCCTGCATCCCGGGGACATGCCCTCGCGCGTGCGGCGGTTCTGCGTCGAAAGAGGACAGGCCGAGCCGGACGATGTCGGCGCGCTGGTCCGGTGCATCCTCGAGAGCCTGGCGCTGAAGTACCGCTGGGTGCTGGAGCGCCTGGAGGAGATGCTCGGCCGCCGCTTCACGCGGGTGCATATCGTCGGCGGTGGGACGCGCAACGCGCTGCTCAGCCAGCTCGCGGCCGATGCCATGCGGCGGCCGGTGATAACCGGACCGGTCGAAGCGACCGCGATCGGCAACATCATGATCCAAGCGATCGCGGTCGGCGAGATCGGTTCGCTCGCCGAAGCGCGGGAAATCGTTGCCACCAGCTTCCCGACCACCATGTACGAGCCTGGCCCAGACGGCGATTGGGATGAAGCGTACGCGCGGTACGCAAAGCTGGTCGAGGGCTGATGCCGCGGCCGAGCCGCGCCAACGGCGAGAGGTGCTTGTGAGCCCGCTCTGCGTCAGATCACATCACCCGAAGCGCGCCTGAAAGACCTCGCGGTAGACGTCAAGTTTGTCGAGGGTCATATTTGAGTAGCAGTAGGTGGTGATCCCCGGCGCGCCGGCATCGAAGGCGGCGTTGAGCATGACGCGAATCTCGTCACCAGTCGCCGGCTCCCAGCCCTGGATGCCGGGGTAGATATCGGCCCGGCCCCCGACAACACTCTGGCAGTACTTCGTCACGCTGTAGACCCAGTTTGGCGGCATGCCGTGGTCGCGGAACTCGGCCCATGTCGCGGGCATCTCAGTGCCTTGCAGCAGGAACAAGGCCCGCGCTTGCTCGTAGGCCTTGTCGGCAGTGATGCCGCGCGTCTTCGCCATCCCCTCGACCCACTGTCGGACGCCGCGCGCGGTTGAGTGGTGATAGAGCATGGGCTTGATCCAGTCGCAGTGACGCGCGAGCATGCTGTAGTTCTGCCCCAGCGACGGCGCGCTGATGGGTGTGATCAGATCGAGGCCGACTCGCCATTCCGGGCGCAGCTTGCGCACCAATGCGCGCACCTGCCGGACGTGGTCGGCGACCGTCTCCTGCCGAAAGCGCATCCACTGCGCAATCTCCACGATGTCGTCGTTCTCGAAGATGTTGTCGAAGCTGGCGCCGATCATCAGCGTCATCGTGCCCGCCGGCTGCCCCGCTATGCGGCGCATCGCGCTCATGACCCGCTCGGCATCCAGCCCTTTTGCCTCCATCGCCGCGCGGCACCACTTGCAGTAGCAGAAGCCGGCGGGAGACTCATATCGTATGCGATCCATGAAGAACCCGTCCACGTCGTGGTTGCGTGCGACGTCCTCGTAGAGCGCCACCGCGTACGCGCGCGCCCTCGGATTGTTGGGGCAGAACCACTCGCTGGCGGCAGGCTTTCCGTCGGGCCCCACCACGCGCAGCTCGGGATAATCCGCCGCCAGCAGCCGTTGGTCGTAGTCCGACATCCATGCATGCACGCCGACGCCGACTTTGCGCGCCGCTTTCGACGCCTCAGCGAGCGCGTTGTACTTCTCCATACCCTTGCTCGGCGCGCGGCGCGGGGTAACGCCGCTCTCGCGGTAGAGTTTGAGATCCGGTTCGAAGTAGAGACCCGACTCGACCTCATAATCGTTGCCCGGCTGGTGGTTCGTCCATTTCCCCTCGCTGACGTAGGTGGCCGCGAAGAGCATCTGGTTGAACCCGCCGCGCTCGCGCACAGTGCGGCAGACCGTCTCCGCCCCCTCAAGCAGGTAATCGTGGGCGTGGGTTTGGATGGCGAGGAAAGCCATGCCTGGTTTTCCGGCGGCACCGGGTTGGCTGCCCCAACTCGCTGCCGAAGACCCCAGCGCCAGCCCCAACGCGCCCAGCGAGGCGCTTTTCAGGAAATCGCGACGGGTGATGTCGGAATCGGCGTGGTCAACATGATCATCCATTGCAGGCCTCCTTGACACGGCCATTATAGCGGTCGGAGGCGCGTGCTGCCAATCCCGACCCTATCTCCGGAGCCACGGCAGAGTTCCTGGCTGGCCTCGGTGATGGCCAAAGCGCGCACCCGGGATTCGTCCAGGCCAGAGCCGAGGGCGGCGGTGGTCGTCTGGTGCGGTACGCGAACACAGCCGTCAAATCCGGCACCCAGTGACCCGCGCACGCCGCGCTCTGTAGGTGCGTTCGTGCGTCGCGCCGAAGCTGACAGAGCGGAATTCGGCGTCCCGAGTTTTCGCCGATATCGCGCATCTGCGACGCGAGCATGAGCGACACGGTGAAACAGCGCGAGCCAGCGGCCAGCGCAGCATCCCGCACCGACTCGGCATTGACGCCGGAGCCCGCCGCCGGCCGCGTCTTCACCGCCCGTGCGCTGCTCCTGGGCTTGGCCTGCGTCATCGTCCTCAGCATCGCCACGCCCTACACCTACCTCGTCATGCAGGGCAGCGAAATCGCCGCGAACCATCTCCCGGCCGGCGCCCTGGTGATCTTCCTGCTGCTCATGGTGCCGGTGAATGCGGCGCTGATCCGGCTGCGGGAGCGGTGGGCGCTGTCGCGCGGGGAACTGCTCCTGGTCTACGTAATGATGCTCATCGCGTCCGCCATTCCGGCGCGCGCGTTCCTCGCCTATGTGCTGACCGTTCCGGCGGGCGGGTTCTACTACGCGACGCCCGAGAACAAGTGGCGCGACCTCGTGCTTCCATACATGAAGCCCTGGTTGGCGCCGCGCAGTCAGCGCGCGATCACGTACTTCTTCGAGGGCCTGCCGCCGGGGCGCGGCGTCCCCTGGGGCGAGTGGGTCGTGCCGATGGTCGCGTGGGGCGTGTTCTTCCTGCTCTTCGTCGCCACCAGCATGGCTCTCGCGCTCGTCGTGCGCAAGCGCTGGGTACAGGATGAGCGCCTCACCTTCCCGCTGGCGCAGGTACCGCTCGAGCTCGTCGCCCGCGAAGACACGCCGCACGGTCTTACTGGGACCCTGCGTGCGCGCGCACTCTGGATCGGGTTCTTCGCGGCTCTCGCGTTCCACGTCATTCTGGGCGCGCAGCGTTACATTCCTGCGCTGCCCACGATTCAGATCACCGACATTCCGTTGGTGCGCGGCGCGACCCGGTTGCCGATGCTCAACCTCGAAGGAACCGGCCTGCACCTCTATCCATCTGCCATCGGCATCGGGTTCCTGCTGAGCAGTGAGGTTGGATTGAGCATCTGGCTGTTCTGGCTCATCAGCAAGATCCAGCTCTATGTCATCGGCTACTATGGGACCGAGGCGGGCAGCGTCAGCGACATGTGGAGCATGCAGATCTTCTCGCGCGGGCAGCAGGTCGGGGCGTTCTATATTATGGCGCTGCTCATGTTGTGGGAGGTGCGCCGGAGGGTTGCTGCCGCATTGCTGCATCGGCCAACTGCTGACGACTCGCCGCAGGAACTACGCGAAGTGCGTTGGGGCGTCTACGGCCTCGGGGCGGGGCTGACCATGATGTGGGCGTGGTGCGTCGCGGCGGGCATGATGCCGGGCCTCGCGCTCGCTGCGATCCTGCTCTACCTGGTCATCGCCTTCGTCATCGCGAGGCTGGTGGCGCAGGCCGGGGTGTTTTTTGCGGCGTGGTCGGCGGAGTTTCTGCCGGGCGACATGCTCGCCTATCCCCTCGGCATGGGCGCGCTGGGCAAGTCGACCTCTATCATCATCTACCTGCACCAGTCCATCTTCCTCAATGACCGCCGCACCATCACCATGCCCTTCATCACCGACGCGCTCAAGATCGGGAGCGCCGAACGCATGCCGGTGATCCGGCTCTGCGGGGCGATGATGCTGAGCGCGATCACCGCAGTGCTGGTGTCGTATGTCATCGGCCTGACCATCTTCTACCGTCATGGCGCGGTCGGCCTGTGGGACATGAGCAGCCGCCACATCCCGACCTGGAACTTCGGCCGCCTCGCTGACCGCTGGATAACGCAGCAGCACCCGAACTGGTACTTCGTGTGGTGGAACTTCTTCGGCGCGGGCGTGATGCTGGCGCTGGTATGGCTGCAGCGGAGCTTCCTGTGGTGGCGGCTGAGCCCGGTGGGCTACCTCATGGGTTGGAGCCCGGCGCTGGAGCAGATCGCGGCGTCGTTCTTCGTGGGATGGCTCGTCAGCACCCTCATCACGCGCTATTCGACGCTGCATATCTATCGCAAGATTCGGCCGTTCTTCATCGGGCTCATCGTGGGCGAGTTCAGCGGCATCGCGCTCTGGCTGATCGTGGACGCTTTCACCGGGCTGCGCGGGCACGCCCTGTTTCCGTCGGGCGGTCTGCGATAGGCGCATCTGCCCTTCACGCGAACCGTTCCCGAGCACGGGCCCGCGAGAGCCGGCTCGTCGGGAGACCGCCACCTTGCGCGGGCGCTCGGTTCGTGCGAGAATAGCGGCATCCGAGCCCGCCATGGGCGAACAGACCTTTCATGAGTTCGGGGGAAGCGAATGAGAGGGTTACGTAGAGACGCGGCCACTCAAGGCCGCACCGGACCATTATCGCCTCGGGATCAACCTTCGTGGGTCGCCAGCGCGATCCTCGGCGCGGCGGCGTTGCTCGCCCTGCCGCTCTCCGCGATGGCAGGCTTCGTGCTTCCAGTGACCGCTCCGACTGCTCCGTTCGTCTGGGTGCAGCGCAACGCTGAGGCGTTTGACTTCGCAGCGTTCGTCATGTACCCGCTGAGCGCGATGGCCGTACTTCTCGCCATGCTCCTGCGTCGGCGCTGGCGAGCGCCGGGGCTCGCGGTGCTGATCGGGCTGGTGGCAGGCTTCCTCGTGATGCCCGTGGCCACGCGGTGGGCGTACGGGGTGCGGGTCAGGCGGGTGCTGAGAGTGCCGGCACGGGCTCAACGTCTGATCTCAGCGTTGGAGAGGTACAAGTCGGACCACGGCCAATATCCGCCTGATGTGTATGCAGTGGTACCCAGGTACCTGAAGGAGATCCCTGCGACCGGCCTCGCCGCGTACCCTGAGTTCCAATACGCAGCGGCCGACCATCGGTTCTCGCTCAAGGTTACGGCCGCCATGAGGCTGCGATTCGACTATCTGCTCTACAGCTCCGCGGGGGATTATCACGCCTACGGCCCGCCAGGGCGTATCGAGCAGGTGCTGAGCGGGGAGTATCGTACCGACCGGCTCTACGTGACGCGCGGGGGCTGGGCGTTCTACCCAGAGTGACTTAGCGCGGCCCCGTACAGGCTGTTGCAAAACTCGCGTCGTGGGATGCGTGCGCTCACGAACTTGTCATTCAGAGCGGAGCGCGGAGCGCGAAGCGTGGAATCTCGCCCTCGTCGGTGCGTCTCAAGGTCGGGCACAAACAGGTTATGCA
>Ga0315282_10015320_pt1 | contig 11318 bp, 10 predicted proteins | sample YL17G07_20_MG_FD_203693 | JGI IMG/M metagenome (GOLD analysis project Ga0315282, IMG submission 203693) | Sediment microbial communities from Yellowstone Lake, YNP, Wyoming, USA - YL17G07_20 | ecosystem: Environmental > Aquatic > Freshwater > Lake > Sediment | place: USA: Wyoming | collected...
TCAAACTTGCAGAACAGGGATTTGAGATCTTCCTTCTCGAGAAAGAAGCCCAGTTGGGTGGAAATCTGAAAAATCTGCACTATACCCTTGAGGGTCAAGATGTCCAGGCCTTTCTGAAGAATTTGATTAATCAAGTGACGAACCATCCTTCCATCCATGTCATCACCAATGCCCTGGTGGTTGATTTCAGCGGCTCCAAAGGTAACTTCTCCACTGGGGTGATGGTGGCACCTACCATGTATTACCGGAAGATTGAACATGGCGTAACGATCTTGGCTACTGGTGCTCAAGAATGGAAACCGAACGAATACCTTTACGGCGAAGACCCTCGTGTTGTGACACAGCTTGAATTGGAAAGTAAAATTGTCAATCAACCCGATGAAGTTCGTCGGGCAAATCAAATTGTGATGATTCAATGCGTGGGATCGAGAAACAAAGACCGGCCCAACTGCAGCCGGACCTGCTGTGCCACGGCTGTAAAGAATGCTCTCAAGATCAAAGAACTGAATCCCAATGCCGATATCTCTATCCTCTATCGCGACATGCGGACTTATGGGCTTGCAGAATCCTACTACGCCAAGGCCCGGGAAGAAGGAATTATGTTCATCCGATACGAACCCGAAGAAAAACCGGAGGCAAGAAAGGATGGGCAAGATCTCACCGTATCTTTTCTGGATCGAATCTTGAAGGAAAAGATGGAGATAAAACCTGACCTTTTGGTTCTCTCGGCAGCCACAATTCCCAAGGAGAATGAAGAGTTGGCAACCATGTTGAAGGTTCCTCGAACAATGGAAGGCTTCTTCCTGGAAGCCCATATGAAACTAAGACCCGTTGATTTTGCGACCGATGGCATGTATCTCGCCGGTGGCGCCCATGGACCGAAATTGATCAGCGAAACGATTACTCAAGCAAGTGCGGCCGCTTCTCGAGCCTGCACCATCTTATCCAAAGAGAAAATGTTAGTGGGTGGTGTTGTGGCCATGGTGGAGGGGGAGCGGTGTGCGGCTTGTTTGACCTGTGTGAGAGTCTGCCCATATGACGTTCCGGTCATCAATGTGAAGGGCGAGGCAGAGATTGATTTGGCGAAGTGCAAGGGCTGTGGCAGCTGTGCTGCCGAGTGTCCGGCTCGGGCAATTGAGCTCATGCACTTCAGGGATCCTCAATTGTGGGCGAAGTGCCAAGCCCTGGTCATGGATGTTGCGGCGTAATAGATAGCTGAAGGCTCAAAGGTGAAAGCTGAAAGTGAAAAACCTTTGAACTTTGAGCTGAGGAGATGAGATGGAAGCAGTTCAGGAGAAAGTTGAGATAGCACCGGTGAGCCGAACAGCAGGATTCGAACCAGAGATCCTCGCCTTTTGTTGTGAGCATTGAGCTTATAGTGCGGCGGACCTGGCAGGTTCGATGAGGCTCAACTATCCGACGAATGTGAAGATTGTGAAGGTTCCGTGTACGGGGAGGGTGGATATCTTATTGATCCTTCGTGCCTTTGAATCTGGGGTGGATGGGGTCTATTTGGCAGGGTGTTTGGAGGGGGAGTGCCATTTCTTGAGGGGGAATCTACGAGCCAAGAAGCGGGTCCAATATGTGAAAGGACTTTTGGATGAGGTGGGGTTAGGGGCTGGTCGTTTGGAGATGTACAACATGAGTTCGGCCCAGGGACAGCGGTTTGCCGAGGTGGCCCGTGAGATGACAGAGAAGATCAGGACTTTGGGGCCGTCACTTGTAAAAAAAGTAAAAGGTAAAAAGTGAAAGGAGAAAGGTGTTTATCCTTTACCCTTTAACATTTCTCATTTTTCAGTTTGGAGGAAACGATGATTGTAGCGAATCGCAAATCACTTGAAGAGATATTAACCATGCTCAAGCCCTACAAGAAGGTCCTTCTTTTGGGTTGTAATGAGTGTGTGACGGTCTGTGCGGCTGGGGGGGAGAGAGAGGTAGGAGTGCTTGCTTCAGAGCTGAGGCTTGCCCGTTCCAAGGAGGGCCAGGAGATCGAGATTAAGGAGCAGACGTTGGAGCGTCAGTGTGATCATGAGTATATCGATCAGGTGCGGCCTTTCGTTGGAGATTATGAAGTGATACTTTCAATGGCCTGTGGGGCTGGGATCCAGTATGTTGCGGAGAAGTATCGTTCAAAGCCGGTTTTGCCTGCGGTCAACACAAGCTTTCTTGGGGTGACACTGGAGCAGGGGGTTTGGAGTGAGCGGTGTCAGGGGTGTGGGACGTGTATCCTCGATCAGACAGGAGGGATATGTCCGATTGCGCGGTGTGCGAAGAGTTTGCTCAATGGTCCCTGTGGGGGATCATCGAATGGGAAGTGTGAGGTGGACAAGGAGTTGGACTGTGGATGGCAGTTGATCATAGACAGGCTTAAGGAGCTTGGGCAGTTGGATCGTTATGAGGAGATCATTCCGGTGAAGGATTGGACGACTTCTCGGGACGGAGGGCCAAGGAAGAGAGTGAGGGAAGATCTAAGATTGTGAAACGAGAAAGGTAAAAAGTAAAAGGTGAAATGAGAAAGGCGTTTATCATTTAACCTTTCACATTTCTCATTTTACATTTTTCATTTCTTATTTTGGAGACAGTGATGAAAACAAAGTCCAACATTGAGCGTATTTGGGAGTCGGGTGGGTTTGTGGTGACCTCGGAGTGTGGGCCTCCGAGGGGTGCGGATGCGGAGGTGATACGGAGGAAGGGGGGGTTACTGAAGGGGATTGTGGATGCGGTCAATGTGACGGACAATCAGACCTCAGTGGTGAGGATGTCGTCCCTTGCCTCGTGTTTGATTCTCAAGGAGATGGGGTTTGATCCGATCCTTCAGATGGTTTGTCGGGACAGGAATCGGATAGCGATACAGAGTGACATCTTGGGGGCGGCGGCGTTAGGGATTAACAACATGCTTTGTTTATCTGGGGATCATCAGAAATTTGGGGATCATCCCAAGGCAAAGAATGTCTTTGATATAGATTCGATTCAGTTAATTAACACGGTTAAGACGATGAGGGATGACGGGAAATTCTTGGGGGGTGAGGAAGTAAAGGGGAAGCCCATATTATTTATCGGGGCGGCGGAGAATCCTTTTGCGGATCCGTTTGAGATACGTGCGGCTCGGTTAGGGAAGAAGGTGAAGGCGGGTTGTGAGTTTATCCAGACGCAGTGTATTTACAACATCGAAAGGTTTGCGAAATGGATGGAGATGGTGAGGGACAGAGGGCTTCATGAGAGGTGCGCGATCTTGGGGGGGGTGACGCCGTTCAAGTCGGTGGGAATGGCACGATATATGAAGAATCAGGTTCCTGGGATGGATGTGCCGGATGAGATGATTGAGAGGTTGAAGGGGGTGCCCAAGGAGAAGCAATCGGAGGAGGGGATTAAGATTTGTGTGGAGACGATACAGAGGTTGAGGGAGATCCCTGGGGTGAGGGGGATACATATCATGGCGATTGAGTGGGAGGAGAAGGTCTCTGAGATCGCTAAGGCCGCAGGCCTTCTGCCCAGACCTCAACCATAAATCGCATAGAGCAAAGAGCATAGAGTTTTTTTACCCTATGCCCTATGCGCCATGCCCTTTGCGTTTTATGAATTACGAAAAGGAGGGGGAACAAAGATGCCAAAGAAGATTTTAATCGTTGATGACGACCCGGATTTGGTGGAAGCGGTGACAATGATCTTAGAGTCCAAAAATTATGAGGTGGCCGCTGCATACGGCGGGGTTGAGGGATTGCAAAAGGCTAAGACTGAAAAGCCGGACCTCATTGTCCTCGATGTAATGATGCCGGACAAGGATGGTTATGCAGTGTGTAAGGAGTTGAAGGCCAATCCTAATCTGAGCAAGATCCCCATCCTCCTTCTGACTGCAGTGGTCTCGAAAATTGCCACAACCCGCTATACCCAACAGATGGGACTTGAGACGGAAGCGGACGACTATATTGACAAACCTGTTGAGCCGGAAGTCCTGGTGAAAAGGATCGAAACCCTTCTGGCAAAATAATTAATAATGTCAAATAAATGACAAATGCCCAAATTTCAAAATATTTCCAATTTGAACTTTGGAATTTGAACTTGATTTGAACTTTGAACTTTGACATTTGGTATTTTGTATCGAGATCAGAGATCATGGATCAGGCAAACATTCTCGTTATCGATGATGAATTGATCATGCGCGAGGGTTGCTCACGCATCCTCTCCAAAGACGGTTGGGCTGTGATCTGCGCCGAAAATGGAAAACAGGGATTGGATGAGATTCAAGCTTCTCCTGAGAAGATCGATGTGGTCCTACTCGACCTGATGATGCCGGGTATGAGCGGGATGGAAGTTTTGGATCAAGTCCGGACCATTGTTCCAAATTTGCTCGTCATCGTCATCACCGGCTATGCTACTGTGGAATCAGCAGTGGAAGCAATGAAGAAAGGGGCCTACGATTTCATCCCTAAACCCTTCACCCCGGACCAACTGCGCATCATTGTAAGAAGAGCCTTGGAGAGGAGAGCCCTCCAGAAAGAGGCAGAGTTCTTGCGAAGGGAAAGGGAGAGATCTCTCCGGGACATTGCCACGGAGAAGTCTAAGATCAAGACAATCATCAATTGCATGGGCGACGGTGTCCTGGTATGCGATCGAGAAGGTTGTATGGTTCTCTCCAATCCAGCCGCAAGCCGGATGCTCAAGATTCCAGAGATCTCTCTTCTTGGGAAATTCCTCCCCCAGTGCGGCCTGCATCATGAGCTTTCTAAGACCATCGAGGAAAGTCTCCAGACGAAGGACACGGGTTATACCTCTGTTTCCCAAGAGTTGAGCATCGGCGAATCTGGAGAAATCTTCCTTCGGGCTCACACGGCACCTGTGCGAAACGATCTCGGCGAGACCCTGGGTTCAGTCACCGTTCTCCAAGATATCAGTCACCTGAAAGAACTCGATAAGATGAAATCAGAGTTCATCGCCATGGTCACCCATGAACTTCGAGCACCTATTGCCTCCGTGGAACAGCAGTTGACCGTTATCCTGAATGGGATGGCGGGTGAGGTAACGGCCAAGCAGGAAAGACTTCTTTCCCGGGCCAAAGAGAGAACCAATGGGCTTCTCACTCTGATCAAGGATCTTCTGGATCTTTCCAAAATCGAAGCAGGAAAGATGGTTCAATACAAAGAACCCCTCCTCCTTCAAGAAGTGATCCAGAGGGTGGTCGATTTGATGAGGGCTGAAGCCGAAGCCAAAAAAATCGATCTTCAATTCTCGGCTCCTTCCGAGACTCCGTTGATCAATGCTGACCGGAACAGTATGGAAGGGATCTTCACTAACCTCATCTCCAATGCGATCAAATACACACCTGAGGGCGGAAAGGTCTGGGTCATTCTAAGTGAGGAGGGCGGGTTTGTGAAGGCCGCTGTTTCCGATACGGGCATCGGCATTAAGAAGGAAGACCTTCCACGGATCTTTGATAAATTCTATCGGGTAAAAACCACAGAAACCCGGCAGATCATCGGGACAGGTCTTGGACTTTCTATCGTCAAAAGTATTGTGGATGCCCATCTGGGTTCGATCTCAGTGGAAAGCGAGGAGGGCGGTGGAACCACCTTTGCTGTCCTCTTCCCGAAGGAGTCAAATCCAACTATATGTAATCCACCATAAAATCCCTCCCCACCTCCCATTGGCAAAGGGAGGGAAAAATCAGATAACTCCCCCTTTTGTAAAGGGGGACACAGGGGGATTTTAAATTTTCGTGATTTGTAGGTATAAAGAGGAGAGGTCATGAGCGTCGTTTTTTCAAAAGAAAATCTGAAACTCGTCCGAGATCTTCAATCCTTGACGGGCGAAAATGTCATGCTCTGCTACCAATGCAAAAAATGCACATTGGGTTGTCCATCTGCTTATGCCATGAGGATGAAGCCCCACGAACTGATGCGAGGGATCCAACTCGGCCTTGCCGAGGAGCTCTACTGGTCAGGAACAATTTGGATCTGTCTTTCCTGCGAGACATGCAATACCCGCTGCCCACAGGACATCAATATCCTCAGGGTCATTGATGGGTTGAGGGAAATGGCGCTATCGAAGAAAGTGGATTATTACAATCCCCATCCTGTTATCCCTGCAATGCACCGGATCTTTATGGCTTTGGTGGAACGTTTTGGGAAGGTCTATGAATTGGGCCTTGCCCTCCTTATCAATTTAAGGATGCTTACACCTTTCAAAGATATCGATATGGCTTCTCCCATGCTATTGAAAGGGAAGCTCAAACCCCTTCCGCATTTCAGCCACGGGGCAAGAGAATTGCGGCAGGTGATGGCAAGAATGCGGAAGTTAGAAAAAGAGAAAGGGTCTATTTCACTCCTTACACACGGAGGACATGGATATACCCATTAGTTCAGGGGTTAGGGTAAGGATGCCAGTTTTGTCTATGGCTTATGTTTTTGGTGTTACTTCGTTAACCTTTACCGTCTCACCATATACTAAACTGGCTTCTTCGCCTTTACCTAAAAACCATAAAGAAGGAGTCTTATAATGCGATATGCTTATTTCCCCGGATGTTCTCTCAGTTCATCCGGTTATGATTATCACGTCTCTTTGAAATTCGTTACTCGGGCATTGGGAATCGATCTTGTAGAAGTGAGGGATTGGGTCTGCTGCGGCGCCTCATCCGCCCATGCAACCTCTCACCTCCTCTCTGTAGCGCTTCCGGTTCTGAACCTTTCTCATGCGGAACAGGACGGCTTTGAGAAATTGATCGCTCCCTGCCTTGCCTGTCTTTCTCGATTTAAGGCGGCCAATGTAGAATTGGAAAACGATGCCGACCTAAAGAAGGAGATTCATGAAATCTTTGACTATAAATATCAGGGAAAGGTGAAGGTCTACCATCCCTTGGAAGTCTTTCTTGAAATGGGTCTGGAGAAGATAGGCGAGAGGATAAGGAAGAAACTTAATGGTTTGAGGATCGCTTGTTACTATGGATGCGTCCTCACCCGACCTCCAAAGACTGCACGTTTTGATAACGTAGAAGATCCCCAGAGTATGGATTCCATTGTTAGAACTTTGGGCGCAGAGCCCATTCAATGGTCTTTCAAAACGGAGTGCTGCGGGGTCTCGATGACCCTTACCCGTTCTGACATCGTTGTCAAACTTACAAACGACATCCTCCGTGAGGCAAAAGAGGCAGGGGCGAATGTCATCGCTGTATGTTGCCCCCTCTGCCAGGCCAATCTCGATGGCCGTCAAAGGCAGATTGAAGAAGCCTATAAAACCCGCTACAGGATTCCCATTCTTTACATCACCCAGCTAATGGGCCTTGCCTTTGGTGCTTTTCCCAAAGAGGTCGGCATTCAGAAGCTGATCACCAGCCCTCAGGAGGTGCTGGGCTCCATCGGGCTGATGTAGGAATCCTCCGGTTTCTCCTCGAAAATCAGCTGCTTGCCAAATCAGCCTGCAGCCACCCACTCACTTTCTTTCTTCCTGTAATCTTATTTTTATTTTTTTACCCTTCCATGCAACATTTCAACCCATAATCGATGATTTGGATTACCTGCCGTTCAAATCTCAATCTCATCGCATTATTCGTTTGACCAATTCTAAATTCCTTGGTATAGATAGGATGTCAACCAGTAACTTATGCCGAAAAGAAAGTTTTTTCGAACAAAGGGAGACCGTGGTTTTCTGAGTTTTTATCAGACTCGTTCAAACGAAAGGAGGGTCACCATGATGAGAAAGACGGTACTGGGAATGTTTGTGATGGTAGGTTTTATGTGTTTCATCTTTGTGTTTCCTCATACAGGGTATGGAGAGGATGAGCTTATCCAAACGGAAGGTACGACGATAATCTCCCCCTCAAAGATTGAGCGTTTCAAGGCTGCCTTGGCCAAGAAAGGGTTCGAAGTAGAGGAGTGGGAGAGTGCGTTCGGGAATGTAGATATCGCCGATCTGGTCTGCAAGGGATTGATGGCGATAGGCTATGGCAACAACGCCGATGCGCCGTATATGGTGCTTAGACAGGAGTTCGAAGCACCCCAGCCGATAGGCAAGATCAAGGTTCCTCGACTATTCCAGCTTCGGCCGGATGAGGCTATTGTGTTCATCGGCCGAACCCCTCCTCCTGTAGCTTATTTCAGTTATCGGAGCTATGTGATCGACCACCTTTATGAGAATGCACTGGGGGAGAAGGAGGCGACAAGGGTCTTCACAAGCCTTGGTGATACGCTGAGCGACCGGACGATCAAGACGATGGGGCATGATCCGTTTAAACGTGATATTATCATTGTGATCACGGCAGATAAGGGGACGGACGCGCGGGTGAGAGCTGCGGCAAAGTCAGCCGGGATTCCGTCGAGAATTATGAACACGGACATCATCCCTTCATCAGTGGTGAGGATAGGCATCGATAAGGACCCAATGCCACCTAGCGGCCCCCCTAAGGAGTTTGACGCCTTTGTTTTCATACACCGTATATTTCTTAACGAGGGACTTGAGTCTGAATTCGAACAGTATTTAGAGGATCCTGGCGCTCGGGTGTTCCACCTTACACAAGATCCTCAAACGGTAAAGCTCGATCCGTTTCCGATGCCACGGGTTCTGAAGCGTGGGACTGGATCAACGGAGGTCGATTTGATGCCTTCTCTTGAGAACCTTCGGCAGGGGATCCTGAACAGTTATCCTGAGTATACGGCAACGGAGTTGACAACCAGAATCTGGCTCAATGAGTGGCTGGATGGTATCCAGAGAAGAGAAAACCTCCTCGCGGAAAACCGCGACACCAGCTATCTCTGTAGCGAGAATTTCACACTTCAGGACTCAAGCGATGAGTTCCTGATCATCTATGGCATCAACCACGAGGTGTGGGGAAAGGCAACATACTCAAACTTCAGTGTTTACCACTATGACAAGAAACTGGGGATCGTCGGAAAGCACAGCCGGGATCTGGCAGAGAGTGCCTATGACTACATTCCCAAAGACCCGAATGATCCCTACTATGACCCCAATGCTTCCTATCTGTATGCATGGAAGGTTGCGAGAGCTTGTAATCAAAATGATCCAAAGTGCCTCCAAATTAAACTCCCAGAAAGGGTACAGCCCTGTAACCTCGTGGATTTGAATAAAGACCTCTTTGTGGCGTTTCGCGCCTACGTTGAACCTAAAACGAAGGTGGGCCCATATTGGTATGAGCTCGTATACGACCGGGTGATCAAGTTCAGCAAGAATAAATGATCCAATCCTATTCTGAGGATAGAACTTTCTTCAGTGGTGATCATACGACAATTGTTGTTGTAGCCACAAAAGAGACATTCACCAAAACCCAAGCGACCAAGTTGGTTTCGATGGCCTCTATCGCAAATCTTTGACTCCTGAAGCATACCTCTGTTGAGGAGTAGTAGGTGGAAGCGTTAAAATGGCCTTGTGATCGGCAGGATTTGGGAGAAAAGAGGACTTCTTCCTTGTTTATTCCTGTCAAGTGTTTTTTTATCTTTTAAGGCATTAAAGGTTTTATTCTGCCAGGCGGGTTCCCCGTCGCTCTGTGACATCCTACCCAACCCTTGTCATTAGAAAGTCGTCTGAGAGACGCTTTTACCTTGCTCAATTGGAGTTAGGATGTTGACGGGGAGTCATGTATTCTGAAGTGGGAGGTCGCTTAAGCGCCTCAATGGAAGAAAACGATGATCTCCCCGCCTGTATGATCATACCTTATGCCGCCATTTTTATCACCCTCTTTTCGGGGGCTTGGTATTGTCCCACATAGTCTCTGTTATCCCGCACGATGGCATAGATGTGATCCGTAAGAGCTTCCTCGATACAGCGATGAGCGCCCTCATCCTCTCCATGCCCCTGCCGGTGAGTCTTGCATAATAGTCATGCATGATCCCATTCTTTCTTATCATTTGGATGGCCGCATAGAACAGGATTTTCCTCAGAAGGCTTCTGCCCCTCTTGGATATCCTTCTCTGCCCTTTTCTTTGCCCCGAGCTGATCTCGTAAAGGTCAAGCCCCGCGAGCTTCATGATCTCAGACTGGGTGCTGAACTTTGAGAAATCCCCCACCTCTCCGATGAGACCTGCCACCGAGACGGTCCCCAGACCTTTAATCGACAACAACCTGACGCTCCAGGGTATCCGTTCGAGGATGGCTCCCATCTCGGCCTCGATCTCTGAAATAAACCGCACTTCGGCTTCAAGCTGCAGGAGGATATGCCTGATGTCCATGAAAATGCCGGAAATGCCCTCTTTGATACCTACCGTCTCCCGCGCCAGGCCGATGAGAGATTCCGCCTCCTTGATACCGAACTTACCCATGCTCCGCTTCCGCATCTCTTCACCGAGAGCTTCCTTAGATAAGGTGCCTATCCTTTCCGGAGTGGTATATCTCTTCAGGATGTACTGAGCCGTCTTGCCCTTCATATTCTTCAACACTGTTTTGAATTCGGGGAAGATGAGGAAGACAAGCTGCTGGAGCTGATTGAGAAACGCTGTCTGCTCCCTCACGTGCCGTTCCCGCACGTTATTCAGCCGCCTCAAATAGGCGGCGTCACCTTCCGGGACGACAACGCTCAAGGCGCGCCCAAGCCGGATGATATCCGCGATCACCCGGGGATCCTTGTCGTCCGTCTTCAACGGAGAGTTGTCATTGACTTCCTTCATCTTCTTCGTGTGCATCGGGTTGACCTGGACGATTTTGACCCGTTTATGCGCAAGATAATGGACGAGGGGTTCGGCATAAGGGCCAGTAGATTCATAACCAACCAGTACCTCATCACACCCAAACCTGTTCTTACTGGCCACGGTCATACACCAGAATTTTTCGAATCCTTCCTTAGTATTGTCGAACCTGAAGGACTTGGTGCTTCTCCCATCCACGGCAGTGCAATACCCTGTGTTGCTTGTTATGCCTATATCCACCGTCGCGATCAGTGTGCCCTCCTTCACCATCTTTACCCTTTTCGCCCTCAGCCCTCTCATTGTAGTCTCCTCCTTTTTTGTGATCGGAATAAACAGCCTCGGAAAAGGAGGATACCCTTATTCCTCGTTCCCCTCAATCATGAACTACAATATAGCAAGCTGAAGTCGTGATTTTCAAATTTCGCTACCAAATACGACACTTGAAGTAGTAATCAATAAGTTACACATTGAGATGATGAGGCATGGAAAATAAATGATTGTTATTGACAGTTCTATTCAAAATAAGTAGACTTTTGTCAAAACATAGAGTTTCAAAAACCAACCATCCCAACCTAACCTCAACCTTTTGGAGTTGGAAATGAAAAAGGAAATCCAAAAGGTGCCAACAAGAAGCCTCCAGGGAGTTTTATACTCTTGGAGGCTCATAAACCACTCTAAAGCCAAAGTGTCATA
>Ga0315282_10015321_pt1 | contig 11318 bp, 22 predicted proteins | sample YL17G07_20_MG_FD_203693 | JGI IMG/M metagenome (GOLD analysis project Ga0315282, IMG submission 203693) | Sediment microbial communities from Yellowstone Lake, YNP, Wyoming, USA - YL17G07_20 | ecosystem: Environmental > Aquatic > Freshwater > Lake > Sediment | place: USA: Wyoming | collected...
TCGAGGCAGTAAAGATTGCCGTCAGAAGAGCCTACGTACACCCTTCCCTTGTGATATGTGGGACTCGATGCAGTCCATCCCCCTGTCCTGAAGTTCCATATCATCTTTCCGCTCTCGCAGTCAAGGCAGTAGACGTAGAAATCCTTGGACGTGAAAATCACCTTTCCTTCGAAGACAAGCGGCCTTGCATCGAAAATTTTGTCTCCGGTCCTGAACCTCCATATCTCTTCGCCTGTCTTCCAGTTTAGGGCGTAAAGGTTATGGTCGTAGCAGTTGATGAAAAGTCTGTCCTTCCATATGATCGCGCAGGAATCGCAGAACAACCCGCTTGCCTTGAACCTCCATATCTGTTTTCCCGTATTCTTGTCTATGGCATAGAAATAGTGGTCTCCCGCTCCTATGAAAATCATGTTGCCCTTTATGAGCGGCGAGCCGTCTATGCTGCCACCGCCGTCGTGAACGTGCCATATCCTGTATCTTTTGTCTTTCGTCTCCTTCGCGAAATCGCCCAGTTCGAAACCCATCCCGGAACCGACAGTAGCCATGAAGATGTCTTTAGATTCCATATTGAGATTTTGTCCGGAAAGTTAAAAAATGTCCAAGCCGTATGAAAGAAGAGATTTTAATTATAAAATTAATTTTATTCAGGAACGCAGTGATGTATTATGATCATGCCTCAAAAACTCGTATACACGCTGGGCCATTCGACGAGAAGCATCGAAGAGTTCGTTTGTCTCCTGAAAGAGTATGGAATACAGAAGGTGGTGGACGTAAGGACCATACCAAAGTCCAGGCATGCTCCCCAGTTCAACAAAGATTCGCTGGGAAGGGAATTGAGGTCTTCCGGGATAGATTGTGTTAACATGCAAGAGCTGGGCGGATTGAGAAAAGCGAAAAGCGATTCCGTGAACCAAGGATGGGAAAACGCGTCGTTCCGCGGCTTCGCGGATTACATGCAGACCAAGGAATTTGACGACGGACTGAAAAAACTGATAGAATTTTCACAGGAGAAAAAAATCGCCATAGTTTGTGCGGAAGCGAAGCCATGGGAATGCCACAGGTCGCTTATTGCGGATGTGCTGGTCGCGAGAAACGTGCAGGTTTTCCATATCATGGGTACGAAGAATATCATGCAGCATAAAATAACGCATTTCGCGAAAATAAACGGCAGCGAAATTACATATCCTGGGTAGGCATTATTAAAAACCGCGGGTGAAATTCTATTTATGCTTTACCTTATAGGCCTCGGCTTATGGGATGAGAAAGACATTTCCCTTCGCGGCGTCGAGGCATGCAGGAAATGCGAAAAGGTTTACTGCGAGCTTTACACTGCAGCATGGGGTGGCGACGTCTCGAAACTGGAAAAAATAATCGGGAAGAAAATCGAAGTTGTCGAGAGGTCGGATGTCGAGGATAATTCTGACATCCTGATAGAGGAGACGAAGTCGAAGAACATTGCTCTCCTCGTTCCCGGCGACCCTCTCACTGCGACGACGCACGTTCATCTGATAATGGAATGCAAAAAGAAAGGCGTCGAATTCGAAGTGGTCCATTCTTCTTCTATTTACACAGCCATTGCCAAAACCGGCCTGCAGCTTTACAAGTTCGGAAGGACTGCGACGGTCATAACGCCGGCGAAAGGTTACGAAAGCGAAGGATTCTATGATGTTCTGATTGAGAACCAGAAACTGGGCCTCCATACACTTCTTCTTCTGGACAGGGACATGAATACGAGACATGCGCTTGAAATACTGAAAGGTATCGAAAAGGAGAAGCGAAGAAAGCTGTTGAAAGAGGCGGTAATCTGTTCCGCAATAGGCTCCGAAAATGAGCGGATGATTTACGGAAAGGTTGAAGAACTCTCGGATATAGAGCTTCCTTCACCAGCTGTCGTGATAGTGCCCGGTAAGCTGCATTTCATGGAGAAAGAATTTTTGGAAACGCTGGACAAGCCTTGACGCAGTCGCCTTCGTTCAGCTTATTTCCCTGTAGAATGCGACGTCAATCGAGAATATCGCTATGGCGCCCACTATTATAAGAATTATGATAACAAGCAACGTCGCGAAAGGTCCGAAATTCACGAAAGAATAATACGCAAGGTATACGAGAAGGAGGATGGCTATTATCGATAGTACTGCAACTATCTTCCTCGTTTTCCAGCTGAACTGCTTTACGTGGACTTCATCCGGTTTGAACGCCATATTAAAACTTATCTTCTTTAAGCCTTTTGAGGAAGAGGGCAAGTGGAAGCCAGGAGTGAGCCTGCGAACGACGTTGGCTCCCTTTTCAATGCATCAAACATAGACTTGTCAACGCAATCATGCTCACTTTGCAACAGTTTGCGTTTGATGCATTGTTCGCTTAAGCCTTTTCTTGAAAAAGGCTTTTATATATATTTAAATTAGTTTAACATAAATATTTGTCATTCCATTTAATGGTATACTAATGGTATACAATTGAAATATGAGGCGCCGTATGCATTCACTGCCTGTATTTGATCTAAGCGGTAAGGAGAAGGAAAGAATTTCGCTACCCGAATCTTTCTCTGAAAAAGTAAGGAACGACATCATCCAGAAAGCCGTCCTTGCCGAAATGAGCAAGCTTAGGCAGGCGTATGGAAGCGACCCGCTTGCAGGCCATCGTACGTCCGCGCACTACCACGGCATGAGACACAGCCGCTATTCCCAGATGAACAAGGAAATGGCAAGGATGAAGCGCATCCACAGCCAGGGCTCTCTGAACATGACCGCGAGGTTCAATCCGCGCACGGTGAAAGGACGAAGAGCCCATCCGCCCAAGGTAGAGAAGATATGGGACCTGAAAATCAACAAAAAGGAGCGGATGAAAGCGTTGAAATCAGCATTGTCGGCGACCCTCGAAAAGGAACTGGTAATGAAAAGGGGCCACAAAGTTTCGGACGTGAAGCACATTCCTTTGGTTATTGATGATGATTTCCAGAAGATAACAAAAACGTCAGAAGCAGTGAAAATACTTAAGATTCTAGGCTTCGGCCAGGAGATGAAAAGATGCGAAATTAAAAAGGTAAGGGCAGGTAGAGGAAAAATGAGAGGGCGAAGATATCGAACGAAGAAGGGGCCGATAGTCATAATAGCGAAAGACGAAGGCGTCGGAAAAGCGATAAAAAACCTGGCCGGATTCGATGTTTCGCTTGCAAAGGAGCTTAATGTTACGTCGCTTGCGCCGGGAACGCATCCCGGGAGACTCGCGATTTTCACAAAATCCGCAATAAAGGAGCTTGATTTCGATGGAAAACGAAAAGGTAAGGAAAAGTGAAGGTAAAGGAAAGGAAAGGAGAACGGGTGTTAAAGACCCATGGGACATACTGGTCTACCCTCATCTCACGGAGAAGTCGATGAACATGGTCGAAACAGGGAACAAGCTCGTCTTCATAGTCAGCAAAAAAGCCGGAAAAGGGGAAATAAAGGAAGCAGTAGAAAGGGAATTCGAAGTCAAGGTAGAAAGCGTAACGACCGAAATAACCAGCAGGGGCCAGAAAAAAGCGTATGTGAAGATAAGCCCTGAATTTTCCGCGGCCGATATTGCTTCAAAGATGGGAATGATATAGCATGGGCAAGAGAATAATATCGCAGAGGAGGGGGCGGGGATCGCCGACGTACAGGGTCCCCAGAAGGGGGAAGATGATTAATGTCACATACAAGAACGTTGAAGGGACGGTAGTCGACATAATAGACGACCCTGGAAGGAACGCACCGGTCGCGAAGGTCAAATATTCCGACGGATCCATAAGTTACCTAATAGCACCGAGTGGAATCAGGGCGGGAGACAGGGCGGATTTCGTGATGGCAATTTCGAAGATTCCCATAGGCACGCAGATATTCGGCATCGAAACATACCCGCATTCAGGACCGAAACTCTGCAACACTCCGGGCTCATTTTCCACAATAGTTTCGAAGGGAAAGGACAAATGCATAATCCAGCTGCCTTCCAAAAAAACCAAGAAAATCGACGCGAACTGCAGGGCAAGCGTAGGAAGACCTGCGAATGACGGTCTGAAGGAGAAGCCGTGGATGAAGGCAGGCAAGAAATGGATTGCCATGCACAGGCGGGGAAAGCTCTACCCGAGAACTTCGGCTGTCGCAATGAATGCAGTCGACCATCCGTTCGGAGGACCCACAAAACCGGGGACGCCGACGACCGTCAGCCGCCACGCACCGCCAGGAGCAAAGGTAGGTGCATGGGGCGCCAGAAGAACCGGAAGGAAGAGAGGTAAGATTTAAAAGTAAGATACAGATAATCGTAATGGAATGATATTATGGCAAAATTCGAATTTCGCGGAAAAGCCTTCGAGGACATAAAAGAGATGAATCTCGAGGACTTCAGCCGCATGCTCAAATCCAGGCAAAGAAGAAGCCTGAGACGCGGACTGACTGAAAAACAGAAGAAACTCCTTGAAAAGATAAGGAAGAATCCGAAGAAATTCCACAGGACGCGTTCGAGAGAGATGCTAATACTGCCGGAAATGGTTGGTATAAGGATAGGAATCTACAACGGCAAGGAGTATGTAACGATAGATATAAAACCGGAAATGCTCGGCCACAGGCTCGGCGAATTCGTGATGACGAGAAAGCCGGTGAAACATTCTGCCCCTGGCTTCGGCGCAACGAGATCCTCGAAATTCGTTCCTCTTAAGTGATGCGCATGCTGAAATACTCGCTTAATCTGAATCCCAAGAAATCGGCTAAAGCGTACGGACGTTCGCTGAACATATCGACCAAAAGTTCCGTCGCAGTATGCAGGACCATATCCGGGATGAACATTGTAAAGGCGAAAAAGCTGCTCCAGGACATCAGGGAGCAGAAAATTTCGCTCGACGGAAAATATTATACGAACACCACCAGCGAGATACTCGACCTCCTGAAATCGGCTGAATCGAACGCCGAATTCAAAGGTCTCGACACGACCAGGCTGGTCGTTTTCGCATCCGCCCACAAGGGATTCACCTTCTTCAGGCCGAGGAGAACTAAAATGAGGAGAACGCAGAAAAAAGTTACGAATGTGCAGATAGTCCTGCACCAGAAGTGATGCCATGCTGATGAAAAAATTCTTCATTGACTATTCGGTAAGGAAAATGAAGATAGAGGAATTCATAGGAAAATATCTGCCCGAGGAAAGCTACTCGAAAATAGACCTGGAAAGGACGCCTCTGGGCGTTAAGATAATAATACACACGGACAGACCCGGAAGGATAATAGGGGCGGGCGGAAGGAAGATAAACGAGATGACCGATAAGCTGAAGGAAGTTTTCAAGCTCGAGAACCCCCAGATAGATGTAAAATCGATAGACAGGCCGGACCTTGACGCCACGATAATCGCGAAGAAGATAGCATCAACGCTGGAGAGGGGTTTCAATTACAAAAAAATAGGGAACATCATGATGAAGAGGGTAATGGACGCAGGCGCAGTGGGAGTGGAGATAGTTATAGCCGGGAAGCTCGGCGGCTCCAAGGGAAGGACGGGGAAGTTCATAGCAGGTTACCTGAAACACTGCGGCGATCCGGCAAGAAAACTTGTAGAATACGGTTTCGAGGAAGCCGATACGAAACCCGGAAAGATAGGCGTGAAGGTAAAGATAATGAAATCCGTTCCTGTCATAGCGACTGATAAGGAACCTAAAAAGGAAAAAGTTAAAAGCAGGGAAACCAAAAATAAAGAAGAGCAGGTCTGATTTATGGTGATACTGCGAAAGAAGGACATACGAAAGATGGATGATAAAGATATTGAAAAACAGATGAAACAGCTGAATCTTGAGCTTGCGAAAGAAAAGGCGAACATACACATAGGGGCTTCTGTAACTTCTCCTGGCAGGATAAGGGAGATTCGAAGGACGCTAGCCAGAATGAAGACCATTAAAAATGAGAAAAGGTAATAATGAAATCGGAATTTCCACGTTTGCAGGGGTTTCGAGTTCCGAATTTTACGGGTATAGTTTTTGAAACAAAGGAGGTGCAACCGGAAGATGACTGAAATCTGCCCAAACTGTGGCCTGCCAAAGGACATCTGCGCATGCGAAACAATAGCAAAGGAAGAGGAAAAGATAAAGATATCCTCGATAAAAAAGAGGTTTGGCAAGAGCGTGACGACCATAGAAGGCATGAGCAAGGACGTTGACAGCAGAAACATTCTCAAGGAGCTGAAAACCAAGCTTGCATGCGGCGGCACGATGAAGAACGGTGTCATGGAGCTTCAGGGCGACCACAGGAAAAAGATAAAGGAAATTCTTGTGAAAATAGGCTTCCAGGAAGACAAGATAGAAGTCTCGTAAGTCTTCGACGGAGCGGTATTTACAAGCAGGAGGATTCTACATTAATTATGAGAACGCCTGAAAATCTCGTCAGGCACGAGCTTATAGGGCTGAAAGTGAGAATAGCAGAAAGCCCGAACAAGCTTAATGCTGGTTTGGAAGGCAAGGTAATCGACGAGACGAGAAACACGCTTGTCATGGAAAGGACGAACGGCAAGGAGATACGGATACAAAAGGAAAGGAATGTTTTTTCTTTTGAGCTCAATTCTGGACGGGTGAGAATCGAAGGACGTCTCCTTATGGGAAGGCCCGAAGACAGGATAAAAAAGAAATTTAAGAAATGGTAAATGAGAGGACGTGATTTTTATAAGTATTTGCTACTATTAGTATAATCCACACGGTCTCTCATATAATATATATTTAAATAATACATCAATCTATTGGATTATATTGGATTATTATGAAAACCGAGAAAGACAGGAAAGAGAAGAATATCGGCCTCGGCCTTTCCGAGCCGAAGGAATCGTGCGAAGACCCGAAGTGCGCGTGGCACGGAAAACTTTCCGTCCGCGGGAGGGTTTTCAAGGGCATGGTCAAATCCGCGAAATCCAGGAATACGGTTGTGGTGGAGTGGGGATACCACAGGTTCGTCAAAAAATACGAGCGTTTCGAGAGGCGAAAGTCGCGCGTGGTCGCCCACAACCCGCCGTGCCTCAAGGCCAGGGAAGGCGACAGGGTCGTGATTGCCGAGACCAGGCCTCTGTCCAAAACCAAGAATTTCGTGGTTGTTAATGTTGAAAGGGGAGCAAAATGAAAGGAATAGCATCCAAGATGACTTACGGGCTTTCCACGAAATCCCGTCTAAAATGCGCTGACAACAGCGGGGCCAAGATACTCGAGATAATAGCCGTCAAGGGCTACAAAGGAAGAAGAAGAATGAGACCAAAGGCCGGCGTTGGAAACCTCGTGTTCTGCAGAGTATACAGCGGCGAAGAAAAGGTTCGCCACCAGGTTTTCAGGGCCGTCGTCATCCGCCAGAGAAAGGAGTACAGGCGTGTCGATGGCGTACACATACAGTTCGAGGACAATGCCGCCGTCATAGTCGACGAGAAGGGCGACCCGAAAGGCACTCAGATAAAGGGACCGGTCGCAAAAGAGGCTATAGAGAGGTTCCCGACCGTCGGCAAAATAGCTACGATAGTGGTGTAAAATGAAAGCATGGTCAAAGAAATGGATATCAAGCACGAGGCCGGGCAAGCAGAGAAAATACAGGTACAACGCGCCCATGCACGTGAGGCAGAAATTCGTTTCCGCGCACTTGTCGGAAGCGCTGAGGAACAGGTTCGGCAAGAGATCGCTCCCATTGAGAAAGGGGGATGAAGTGAAAATCATGCGCGGTTCAAAAAAAGGGTCGAAAGGCAAGGTTGACAGGATAAATCTCAGGAAAAGCAAAATTTATGTTGAAGGCATCAACGTCAAGAAAGTCGACGGCTCTGAAGTGCTCATATCGCTTGAGCCATCGAACCTTCTGATAGTCGAGCCCAAAATGGACGACAAGAGAAGACAGATGATTGTCGAGCGTTCGAGAAAAACGCAGAAACCCGAGAATACCAAGGAAACGAAAGGGGCGGAAAAAGAGAAATGTGAATGATTATGCATCTCAAAAGATATTCAATACCGAGGTACTGGAAAGTTGCGAAGAAAGCGAACAAGTTCGTTGCAAGCCCTAGGCCGGGCCCTCACAGAAAAACCGAATGCATTCCGCTGCTCGTTGTTCTTAGGGACGTCCTAAAGCTCTGCGATGATTCAAAGGAAGCGAACCGGATCATAAAGAAGGGTGAAATACTAGTTGACAAAAAGGTAAGAAAAGACCCTAACTATCCAGCAGGCTTCATGGACGTGATTGAAATACCGAAAATCAAAAAATATTACCGCGTATCCATTAACAAGCACGGCTTATTCCTCGATGAAATAAAACAGGAAGATTCCTCGAAAAAACTGTGCAGGATACAGGACAAGAGGAAGGTTAAAGGCGGATTAATGCAGCTCAACCTCCACGACGGCAGGAGCATACTCACGGAAAATAACGCATACAAGCCCAATGATTCTTTGCTTATTGAACTCCCTGAGCAGAAAATACTGTCCCATTTCAAATTTGAAAAGAATTCTCCGGCGACCATAATTTCGGGAAAGAACATGGGAACGAAGGGAAAGGTGAAAGAAATATTCAAGAGGGAAAACATGCTCGGAAGCAACAGGGTATTGCTCCAGGCGAAGGACGGGGATATAGAAACCGTAAAGGAATACGTGCTGGTCGGTGAAGTCAAATGAATCCGATGAAACAAATACGGCTGGAGAAGGTCACGATTAACATAGGCGCAGGCGAAGCCGGATCGAAGCTTGAGACGGCGAAAAAGCTGCTGGAAAAGCTGTCGGGAAAGAAGATTGTCGTTACCACGACCCACAAAAGATCGACTTTCGGCGTCGCCAAGAACCGTCCCATAGGGGTTAAGGTCACGCTTCGCGGCGAGAAAGCAAGGGAATTCCTTAAGAACGCGCTGAAGGCGAATGAAAACCGCCTCAGTCCGGATCAGTTCGACAAGAACGGGAATTTTTCCATAGGCGTGAAGGAGTACATAGATCTTCCCGGAATCAAATACGACCCTGAGATAGGAATACTGGGAATGGACGTGTGCGCAACGCTTTCGAGACCGGGTTACAGGATAAGCAGGCGGATGATCCGGCCGAAAAAGATAGGGAAAGCGCACAGGATAACCCAGGACGAAGCAAGAGAATGGGTCGGGAAAGAATTCGATGTGAAAATTTCAAGGGAGAGCGATTAAAGCAGGGTGTTTCGCATGAGTTTCGAAAAATCAAAAAGGCAGATTGAAGGCAAACCAGTGAAGCTGGCAAGGTTCATGAAGTTCAACAAGCCCAAGGACAGGAAATTCGGCAGGGCGAAAGAACCATGCAGAAGATGCGGAAAAACCGAAGGGGTAATACACAAGTATGGCCTCTGCTACTGCAGGCAATGCTTCAGGGAAGTCGCGAGGAACCTTGGCTTTGAAAAATTTGAGTGAGGTTTGATTATGAGACACGACGCAATATCCGACATGTTCACCATCATAAAAAATTCCGAAAGGAACGGGACGAAGGAATGCACGGTCCCGGGTTCGAACATAATAAAGGAAATCCTCAAGATCATGCAGAAGAACAAATACATAGGTTCGTTCGAATTCGTGGATGACGGGAAGAACGGAAAATTCAAGATTGAACTTGTCGGAAGGATAAACGACTGCGGCTCGATAAGGCCAAGATTCTACGTAACAAAAAACGAGTTCATAAGATGGGAGAAGAGATTCTTACCATCGGTTAACATCGGCCTACTTTTCATAACCACGCCCAAAGGTGTGGTTGAACACAGGAACGCCAAAAAGGAAGGCATGGGAGGCGCCCTGCTTGGTTACATATATTAAGTGATATGATGACGATAGAAAAAGAAATCAAAGAGGCGATGAAGAACAAAAAGCTTGTGACAGGAGGCAACATGGTCATTGACGGTCTTAAAAAAGGCATCATCAAACATGTCGTATATTCCAGCAACTGCAGGGACGACATGGTAAAGGACCTGGAATATTACAGCAAGAACTTTGGCGTCGAAATCGTCAAATTCAACGGGAATTCGAGGAACCTCGGGGAGATATGCGGAAAACCCTTCAACATAATGTTGCTGGGAATAAAAAATAGCTGATAAGATGACCATAAAACTGACCACAGAAGATGTGCGCATTGTAGGAACATTCGAAAGACTGGCAGGCGTTCATGTAAGGGACTGCCTTCTGGATGATGATACGGTCTATTTCCTCATAGAACCTGGGAAAATGGGAAAGGCCATAGGAAAAAACGGAAATAATATAAAAAGCATCTGCAGTGCCCTCGGCAAAAAAGTAAAGATATTCGAGTATGCTGATACGCCGGAGAAGCTGGTCAGAAATCTGATACCGAATTTAGGCTCTTTCGAGATGAACAACGACGTGATAACAGTGTCCGTTCCCTTGTCTGAAAGATCGACGATCATAGGGAAGAACGGAAAGAACATAAAGATGATAAGACAGTTCCTCGAAAGGCATTTCAACGTCAAGAATTTAAGGCTGAGATAATATAAAATGATAATCTGACAGCCTGATTTAATAATTAAGCTGTACTCCGAAATAAGAATGATAAAATATGGCAGGCGCATTTGCGGCAAGGAACCTGAAGAAGAAAAGGAACAAGTACAGGTGGAAGTCCGACAAGAAGAAAAGGAAGCTTCTTCAATTGTGGAAGAAAGGCCCGGTTAAGGGCGCGCCGGCGGCGAAGGCGCTGGTTCTCAAGAAGAAAGGCGTCGAGCAGAAACAACCGCATTCGGGCATAATAAAGGCCGTCAGATGCCAGCTCATAAAAAACGGAATACAGGTCACTGCGTTCGTCCCGAAGACAGGCGGCATAAAGCATATAGATGAGCACGACGAAGTCCTGATAGAAGGGCTTGGTGCATCGCAGGGAGGCGCAGTAGGTTCCATGCACGGGATAAAATACAAGGTCATTTCCGTGAATGGCGTTCCCCTTTCTCAAATACTCAAAGGCAAAAGAGAAAAAGCTAAGGGAAGCGGATAAATATGACTATTCTTCTTTTCAACAGGTGGGATTTCTCGAATGTCGAAGTGAGAGATCCGGGCCTGAAGAAATACGTGAACATAAAGCCGGTAGTTGTTCCAAAGACGTCCGGAAGATACGGCATGATATCTATACACAAGACCAAGATGAACGTGGTTGAGAGATTCATCACGAAGCTTTTCGTCCCGGGCCACAGGGGCAAGAAGCACAAACTCACGTCCGGCCACGTAGTGGGCAATTACCAGAGGGTATGTAATGCTGTGGCGGACGCTTTCGATATAATAGAAAGGAAGACCAAGAAAAACCCCATCCAGGTGCTGGTTGCGGCGATAGAGAACGGCGCACTTTACGAGGAGATAATGGGCTACAGAATGGGAGG
>Ga0315282_10015322_pt1 | contig 11317 bp, 15 predicted proteins | sample YL17G07_20_MG_FD_203693 | JGI IMG/M metagenome (GOLD analysis project Ga0315282, IMG submission 203693) | Sediment microbial communities from Yellowstone Lake, YNP, Wyoming, USA - YL17G07_20 | ecosystem: Environmental > Aquatic > Freshwater > Lake > Sediment | place: USA: Wyoming | collected...
AGAGTGGCTATGATATTCTAGAAGATTAGAGAAAAGAAGAATAGAGAAAGATTTATGAAGCCCCTGTGGAGGTGTTGCGGATAAGAAAAGATATTCTAAAGAAGAAGTGGAAAGGGGGGGTAATTCCTCCCTCTTTTGCTAAAAAGTTGGTCTTCTTTTGGCAGAAGAAAGCTTATCTCTATGGGCTCGCTCCGCTCACTTACCCGTTCGCTTGCTCACCCATCCCGCCCACCAGCCCCCAGTAAAAGACAAATACAAAAGGGATGGATCTTTACTACTCTTTTCTATTAAATACTCCTCTAGGGGTATCTGAAGGAATCACTTTGCAATTATATATGAATATATCATTTTGCAACGACACTAGCATTGACAGGAAATCTATTTTTTGCTATTCTAAGTAAAGAAATTTCTTTATTAGGAGGATACTATGGCAAGACAGACCAAGATTGTAAATATGTCTTTACCCTTAGATATCTATAACCAAGCCGATGAAATAGCTAAAAAAAGAGGAGTATCTAGGAGTGAAATTTTAAAGAAAGCATTAGAAGTATATATTATGCAGGAAAAAAGATGGGAACTGATCTATAAATGGGGAGAAGAAAAGGCTAAAGAATTAAAGATTAAAGATGAAGAAGATGTAGAAAGGCTTATACGAGAATTTCGAAGGGAATACACTTAGCTTTAATGCTTAAAGTTGTTTTTGATACTAATGTATATATCTCTGCTATTTTAACCTCTGGAACTCCAAGAAAGATACTGAACTTAGCAAGAGAAGAGAAATTTAATCTTTTCATCTCGGAACCAGTATTACTAGAGGTAGAGAGAGTTCTAAGGTTGAAAGTAAAGTTAGATAGTTTAAAAATCTCTATTATCCTGGACTCAATAAGAGATATATCTATCTTTGTTTCTCCCTCTTTTACTTTGTCTGTAGTAGAACGAGATAAATCTGATGATAGAATTTTAGAATGTGCCCTTGAAGCAAAGGCAGACTACATTATCTCGGGAGATAGCCATCTACTATCTTTAAAAGAATATCAGGGGATAAAGATCTTATCTCCAGCTGAGTTTCTGAAGCTATTTCTCTAGTAAATAAGTTATTCGCCAATCCTGCCCGCCACGAGCTAGAAAATCAATTCAGGTTAGAGTCTATTAAATTTCATTAGATTATATACTCTGGTTTAGCGTTGAAATGGTTTTATAAAAGCTTAAATAATTTATCTCCTACTGATTATATGTTAAAATGTAATCCGGAGTCTCAAATGTATGTAACTCATACATTTTCTTGACATATCCTTTAATGGTAATATATAATTTGTCTAAGTAGAGGAGGAAAGTATACTTAAAATCAAAGGAATTAGAATATGAATTTTAAGGAGATTGGGCTTAAAAAAGCTTACTCTTCGGATTTTGATGATATTTTATTCGATTTTTATATTCCGGTGCTTGAAGCTTCAGTTGAGTATAAAAGACTTGCTGGATTCTTTTCATCTGCAACTTTAGCAATGGCTGCCAGAGGTATTTCTGGTCTTATAAAGAATGGGGGCTATTTTAAGTTAATTGTTTCTCCTTATCTGAACAAGGAAGACTTAGGAGTTATTATTAATTCACATGAAGAGCCTAAAAAGTACATAGAAAGAAAGATGTTGAATGAGTTAGAGAATTTGGAAAATGAATTTATTAGAGATCATGTTTATGCTTTAGGTTGGTTGCTTGCTAATAAAAAACTCGAGATTAAAGTAGCTATAGCATACAATAATGAGGGGAATCCTTTAAGTTATGAAAGCCTTCAGGAGAATGGTTTATTTCATCAAAAGGTTGGAATTTTAAAGGATTCAGAAGGTAATATAGTTACTTTTAGTGGTTCTATCAATGAAACAGTAACTGGTTGGTTTGGAAATATTGAAGAGTTTAAAGTATTTCGAAGTTGGGAACCATCTGAGCAGGATTATATAGATGCGGATATTTCAAAATTTGAGAGATTTTGGAATAATCTGTCTCAAAAAATAAGAATATTAGATATTCCTCAAGCAGTAAAAAATAAATTGATTTCGTTAGCTCCTGAAGAAATCGAAAATATTAACTTAGCCAAATGGATTAAAAGGTCAAGGAAGAAAATGATAAAGTTATTTGATTACCAAAGAGAGGCTGTGGAATCGTGGTGTCAAAATAATATGAGAGGGATTTTTGAAATGGCAACTGGGACTGGGAAAACATTTACTGCTTTGGCATGTATAAACAGAGCGTATAATGTTGCATCGAGGCTTTTAGTAATTATTACCTGTCCATATCAACACCTAGTACAACAATGGAAAAGGGAGATAGATAAATTCGGAATCAAATTTGATGATTTAATTATTGCGGATAGCTCTAATCCTCAATGGAGAAAAAGAATGAAAGAAGCATTAATAGATCTTTCATTGGAATATAAACAGAAAATAATTATATTGACAACACATAGTACATTTTCTTCAAATGATTTTATTAAAATATTCCAAGAGGGGAGTAATGATAAATTTGATATTTTTTTAATTGGAGATGAAATTCATGGTTTGGGAGCAGAAAAAAGGAGTAGAGGGTTTTTAAAAGAATATAATATGAGATTAGGACTTAGTGCTACACCTAAAAGATGGTTTGATTCTGTAGGAACGAATGTCATATATGAATTTTTTGATAAAGTTGTATATGAGTTTGGATTAAAAGAGGCTATTTCTACAATAAATCCATCTACTGGTGAGACGTACCTTACCCCTTATTATTATATTCCTAAGTTTGTATCATTGTCTTCTGAAGAATTAGAAGAATATATTATAGAAACGAAGAAAATTATAGGAAGGTTTAATGATGTTGCAGATGATAAAGAAAAGGATGAAATCTTAGAGCTTTTGCTTTTTAAAAGAGCGAATATAATAAAGAACGCTCAAGAGAAGTATAGAATATTAGAAAATATACTAAATGAAATAGGTCCATCCATCAAATGGACACTAGTATATGCCAGTCCTCAACAGATTGATAAGATAATGAAAATTATCGATGATAGATCTATAATCGTACATCGCTTTACAATGGAGGAAGGAACTACTCCTAATGCATTATATGGTGGGCTGTCTGAAAGAGATTTTCTTCTTCAAGAGTTTACAAGAGGTAAATACCAGATTTTGGTTGCTATAAAATGTCTAGACGAAGGAGTCGATATTCCACCTGTAAGAATAGCAATTCTAATGTCAAGTAGCGGAAATCCAAGAGAATACATCCAACGAATTGGTAGAATTATTAGAAGATATCCTGGCAAAAACGAATCAGTTATATACGATATAGTGGTAGTACCATCTTTTAATAATCTTCCTCAACAATTAAGTGATATAGAATGGAAGATCTTTGAGAGAGAATTAAAAAGATATAGAGAAATATCAAGCATCGCAATTAATAACGCAGAGGCTTTAAGTTTGGTTAATGACTTAGAGAATAAACTGTTAGAGGAGAAAAATGAACGAAGGAAAAATTAATGAGCAGATTTTAAATTCGATTAAAGAAGTAAGTAAAGACGACATGGAAATAGAAAACTTTTTAAAAGATTTATTATTTGAAGAAATCGAACATCCAGGGCGATGGCAGTGGAGAGACATATACAGCAAAAAGATTAAAGAATATTCAGAAAGATGGGATAATAACAGTGAGAATTGAGAAGATTATACTTAAGAATTATCGTCAATTCAGAGATGTTGAAATCTTATTAAATAAAAGTTTAAGTAGTGACTTAAATATTTTTATTGGTAAGAATGGTGCTGGTAAAACAAATATATTAAATGCTATTAACTGGTGTCTTTATGGTGATGAACCGCATCTTTCAAAAGATTCCCAGCAACTACCAATGTTAAATCTTCAAACTATTAAAGAAACAATAGATGAGGGAGATCAAGAGGTTATGGTAGAAGTATATGTAAAATTAGAGGAAGAAAGAACTATAATATTTACAAGAAGAGCTACTTACAGGGTTTATAAGGAGGAAAGGTTACCTCAGCTTCGAAATTGTGATTTTGAAGCTAGATTTAGTGATGAGAAGGGAAACACAAAGTTTCTGCAAAATGAAGATGCTGTATCTCTAGTAGAACGTTTTGTCAGTAAAGATATGAGAGAATTTTTCTTCTTTGATGGAGAAAGATTAGATAATTACTTCAAAATCGCAACTATTCAAAATATTAGCCATGCAGTTTTTGTGATCTCCCAGATTGATTTATTACGTAATAAGATTGAGAATCGATTAGATACAGTTTTGAGAGAATTAAGAAGAGAGGCGGGAAAGGAAAACCCAAAAATCGATGAGATAAGGAATCGATTAGAGGAAGACGAGGACAAGCTTAAAGATGTCGAAAATAGAATAGAAGAATGTAAAAAACAAATTGAAATAGCTAAAGGAAAAGCTAAGGAGTGTAGCGACAATCTAATGAGAATACCTGACGTAGAAGCTCTTGAAAAGGAAAGAGAAAGGCTTAAAAGAGAGAAGAAAAGCAAGAAAGAAATTCTTGACACTAAAAAGAAAGAAAGACAGGATTTATTATTTGAGTATGAAAAAATAATATTCCTTTGGCCTGCTATTGAGAATTCTCTACAAACTATTAATGAGAAAAAAAGACTTAAGGAAATCCCTCCCACTGTCGATAGAAGTCTATTAGAAGAAATTCTTAAAAATAAAGTTTGTAGTATATGTGGAACTCCCCTTAATGATACATCAGAGAAAAGAGTAAATGACTTACTTCAAAATATCAAACTATCCTCAATTATTTCACAGAAACTTCTTAATATGGAAAATCCCCTTCGTTCATTTATAGAAGAGAGCAAGTTTTTCGATGAAAAACTTAGAAAAATAAACTATGAAATTACTGATTATAATAAAAACTTAGAGCGTATAGAAATAGATCTAAGTGAAATAGATAAAAAATTAAGTGGATATGACCCTGAAAGAATAAGGAGATGGCAAGAGCAGAGAAAAGAATATGAAGAAATTCAAACAAAAAACCAAAAACTCCTTGGTCAATTAGAGATGAAAAGGGATGAACTAAATAAGTCAATTGATGACTTGAAAAAGCAATATGAAGATGAACTAAAGAAAGAGAAGAAGTTTGAATTAATTAAGAAACAGATAGATTTTTGCTCTAAAGCATTAGATGTAGCTAAAAAGACTGAAGAGATTATATTGAGGCAAACAAGAGAAAAAATTGAATCCGAAACTAATAAATTATTCTTCAACCTTATATGGAAAAAAGAAACATTTAAGAATGTTGAAATAAAGCCAGATTTTAACATTAATCTTATTCACTCAATGGGCTACGAATGCTTGGGGACGATAAGTTCTGCAGAGAGGGAGGTTTTAGCTTTATCTTTTACACTTGCATTACAAACAATCTCTGGTTTTAACTCCCCTATTTTGATAGATACCCCTGTAGCAAGAGTATCAGATGAACTTCGAACAAATTTTGGAAAGGTATTATTAGATGTTAGTACTGGTCAACAGATAATATTGTTATTTACTCCTTCTGAATATGACAAAGATATAAGTAAATTGTTAGATCCTAGGAGCAGCGGTAGATTTATGCTGAAATTATCATCTAATGAAAAAGAAGTAAAAATGGAGGTGTTATGAATGTCTGAAATACCTGATAGGCTAAATATCGATAGAAAAGACAGAGAATTATATAATAAATTAGATTCAGAAGAAATTCTTAAGTTCAAAGACAATGGAGGAACAAGAACAAGAAAAGAGCAATTTATTTTTGCTATGGCCTATGGCTTTAAACTTGAATCAAGAAAACCTTTAGATAGTATGGAAGGTTTTGTATTAGCGAAAGATTTACGTCCAGATGACGAAGCGTTAATTAACGCTATTGCTATATATAATACTAAGTCTATAGAAATACTATCCGACCAGAAAGAAGTGTTTAAGATAGCAGAAGAATATGCCCATGCTGGAATAATACTGCTAGATAGCAAAATAAAAAGCACTTCATTTGTTTCGTATGAAAGAGAACTTGAAAAAACTCTTCACGAGATGTTTCAGAAGATAAAGCTTTAATAAATTAATGAAAAGAGTACTTTTAGTAGAACCAGATTTTCCTATTCCGCCCAAAAGTAAGAATCATAAGGATTTTTCCCCCGTTGGGCTGCTTAAAATAGGATCTTATTTAAGAAGAAAAGGAGAAGAAGTGAAACTTGTCAGAGGGAGACTAAAGAATAATTCAGAGTTAACTGAAATTATGAATTTTAACCCTAGCGAGATTTGGATAACCTCGTTATTTACATACTGGGCTGAATATGTAAGAGATACAGTCCATTATTACAAAGGACTCTTTCCTAATGCTAAGACAATTGTAGGAGGTATCTTAGCCACACTTTTTTCTGTGGAGAAAGTAAAGATTATTACTGGCTGTGATGAAGTTGTTCAAGGAATAATAAAAGAAGCTGAAGAACTCGAACCTGCCTACGATCTTATAAATAATGGCAAAAGAATTGATTTCCAAATTTTACATACAACAAGAGGTTGCCCCAGAAGATGTCCTTTTTGTGGGACCTGGAGAATAGAGCCTGAATTCATTTATAAGAAAACTATTAAAGATCTTATAAAGTTCAAAAAAGTTGTTTTTTATGATAATAATTTATTGTTAAATCCCTACGTTGAAGATATATTGAAAGAGTTGATAGAGTTAAAAAAGGAAGGTAGGATATCTTGGGTTGAAAGTCAAGGTGGTTTTGATGGAAGAGTATTGTCTGAAAAGCCTTTTCTTGCGGAAATGCTGAAAAAAGCAGGATTCAGATACCCGAGAATAGCTTGGGATTGGAGCTATAAAGAGTATAAAAGAATATTTAACCAGATAAATATTTTATTAAAAGCTGGGTATAAATCAAAAGAGATCTTTGTATTTATGCTTTATAATTGGGACTTGAGTTTTGAAGAGATGGAAAGAAAGAGAATAAAATGTTGGGAGTGGAAAGTTCAAATTTCAGATTGTAGATATAGACCTCTAGATCAGTTATATGACCATTATAACCCTAGAAAAGAACAGACGCTAGATGATTACTACATTCATGAAAAAGGTGGCTGGACAGACAAACTTGTAAAACAATTCAGAAAGAATGTGAGGGAACAAAATATTTGTGTAAGACACGGTTTCCCTTTCTACTCAAGAGTTTTCGAAAGAAAGGTTTTTTCTAAGATGACAATACAAGAGATAAAGGGTATAAGTAACTTGAAAGACAAGATTAAGTTCTTAAAAAAACTTAAAGCGGACTACTGGATTCCTAATCATATTACATATCCGAATTCTTGGTAATTTCCCTTATCTCACTGTTCGAGCGAGTCGGGTCTATCAAGTTCTTATTCAAGATTAACTCAGCATCTTCTTTATTAATTTTTAATAAATCTTCGACAGCCTTTTTGTCCCAAATGACCTTCCAGTCAGATTTCAAGATATCTTTTAACCTCTTCAGTAGTTAGATATTCTTTATCTTCTCTCGTGTATCTCTCAAATGCAATTAAATAGTCTTCTAAATCCTCTAAATATTCCTCTAAAGCTTTCCTTACAAGATAACTCCTTGTTCTATCTGTTTTCTTTGCAATCTCCTCTAACTTCTCATCTAATACTTTTGGAATACGTAAAGATAAAATTACTTCACTTCTCAGCATCTTTATCCCTTCCTTTTATTATTTTGTATACATTATATTACATAGTAAGTAATCGGTCAATGGAAGGAAAAACTATTGTAGTAGAACGAGTATCCAATTTAAAATTCGTATAATACCTTTTATACGAACCCTAATATCTCTTTTATTCGCAATAATCAGTATTTTATAGATAGGTTTTAATTGCTATACGAATAGAAGATTTAAGAGGATGTCTTTTACCTTATTTAGAACATATTAATGACAACCATCCTGAGACCTCCTTTAAGGTAAATTTAATATAGGTTACAGAGCTTAGCTTTCTTTGTCAAATTTGAGGAAACTATACAATTTTAGGAAGATTATTTTTGAAGAAGATCGTTGACTTTTAATTATAAGTGATATAATAAAATTATGGATATGAAAGTGAAGATTCTGAAAGACAAAGAAAATAATTTAGTAGTTTCTTTTCCACATAATCCTCAATTTGTGCAAAGGATAAAGACAATTAAAGGGTATCGCTGGCACCCTGATAGTAAATACTGGCAGAAAGATAGACCACAAAAATGGTTATTCCCGAGTTAAGACAAAGAAAAGCATATATCAAGAAAGATGTAACAGTGCATAGTCTTCGCCATAGTTTTGCGACGCATCTACTCGAAAGTGGTGTAAATCTGAGGTATATTCAAGAATTGTTAGGCCATAGTCACTCAAAGACCACTGGAATATATACCCTTGTTACTAAACGGTCGTTGAGCGGTATAAAAAGTCCTTTGGATTTTATTAAGTAAGGTAGAAAAAGGAGTTAGCCTAAATGAAAAATAGACGAACAGTTCGTCTATTATCCCCAATTTGGTATAAAAAGCGAACTAATTCGTCTATGAATACGTTATACGACAGGGCTTTTAGTTTCAGGAGGTTCATGTGCAAATAACTAAGAATAAACATGCTATCGTCCAAGGTGTTGTCATTAGTCGTAAAGATTTAATAAAGCTTATTGTGGTCGCAATCTTACTCGCTTTTGGGGTAAACCTAATTGCAGGCTATACTCTGGCTTTAGCAGTACTGAGTCCTATTGTGATTGTATTGGTTGGTGCTGTTCTTTGTTTTAGCGCTTTGTTGTATCTAACAGCTTGTCTATTTGGTAGGCGCGTTGAAAGTCACACCTATAAAGCATTTCTCATCTACGACAAGAAGAAAAATGAGATCGTTCCTGTGCCAAGATATGCATTTTCTGAAAAAATCTACAAATGTATGCGGGGAGCCTTCATTGAGAATCCCGCACTAAAGACTCTCTGGGAAAAGGAGCCTCTTAAAGATCTTTCTACTATAGATCAAATAAAAATAGAGGATAAACGCAAACGGCAGAAGTCTGCTCAACTCCTTTCTGAAGTTGCAGAGTACTTCGTATTGAGTAAGCTCTCTACTCATCTCACTGACTACTTCGCTGCTGAAAGTTTCGAGGAGGAGAATTTGAAAGAGTATCGTAGGGAGGATGTTCCAGATGTCCTTTTGACAAACCGATTTCTGGAGATGTTTTCACGACCAATGGAAGACCGGCTATCTTTTGTGGATAGCACATTTAGGGGAAAAGTCCCCGGAGAAATAGTAATTGCGTATGGACCTCGTGGAGCTATCTATGAAAGATTTGATTTTGCCAAAGAAAAGTATCATTCGAAGACCGGAAGACAATAAAATCGAAATCGAGACAAAAAAGCTAAAAATCTCTATAACAGTCCGATTTGAGGGCTTTTGTACTGTACTCCCTAGCGGGTTTGAAGAGTATTATATGGGGATCAAAGATCGGCGAGATATCATTGAGTATAGTTTGGATATAGATGCACAAGTCTCAATAAAATTAGGGAGTTTATTCTCAAGAGCAGGTTGGGAATACTATTATTGGGTCGATTCCTTTCTTGAGAAACTCGAAGACAATGTATTTAAAGATGCCTTCTTTGACCACATTGGTTGGGAAGCTGTATTTACACTCCTTCAATGTTTTAATCGTAAACAGGTAAAGGATAGGGACGAACATGAATGAGTATCGCCCCATCGTATAACAGAGCGTATCTGGCTTCGTGCCTTCGGCACTCCGCCCACCTGATTATCCATATTGTTAACCATCCTATCATCTATTGTTAACAATTAATATCTATTTGGTTAATTACAATTATATCATGTTGTTTATCGAATCTCTATGAAACAGCTCCAGTCTCTCTTTCATAAACTCCACAGTTACTCCAAACTCATCAGCCAGGTCCTCAATACTTGGTGGGTCTATAACATTTATCAATCTTGTCAATCTCTCATCAGGGATAAGAAGATATAGGGCAAACCTTTGTGCTTTCAGTTCATCCTGAGACACCCAGAGAGGGTTTTTCTTCTTATAGAGGATCCCATTACCTGTATGAAAAAGAAAATGCCCGAGCTCATGAGCAATAAGTTCACATCTCTTAGTGGGAGGGCTGTCCTTATCTATAATAATAACCTTTTTATCATCAAATCTCAACATTAGAGCATCAGCATTGCCTAGGTCTTCTATAAAATAGCATATATTAAACCTATCGAGAAGTTCATATATCCAATACGACCCTGTATATGGATACTTCTGCAAGATGCTACTTGCTTTCTCTTTCTCTGTCATGTCCCTCTTTTAATGCTTTAATAACCTTTAGAACAACCTGTTTATCCTTACTAGAAAGGTCTTTCGCCTGATACATAAGGATGGTTAGATCAGGATCTTTTAATAGGTCCTCTTCTAATTGAGGCTCTCCTTCACTAATAAGTTCTTCTATAGGAACATCTAGAATCTCAGCTATCTTTGCCACAATCTCTATTGGTGGATGTTTTATCTTTCCAAGCTCTACCTTCAGCAAGGCATCATAGCTATATACACCACCAAGAAGCTCAAAAAGCTTCTGTCTTGTCATCCCTCGTCTTTCTCTTATAGCTCTTATTTTCTTCCCTATTGTTTCTCCCTTAATTAATTTCTCTTCCATATTTGTTCTCGCCATCCCATCTAATCTCTAAATTATATAAATTACTATATCATTAATCTTTTATTTTGTCAATAAAAAGACGCTTGACAATCAGAAGAGATTATACTATAATTTTATCAATAAAGGAGGATGAGTGTATAGTGAGCTTGTAAAGTTTGCTCAGGAGAATTACGAGAATAATCTAGACAAGGTATTTGAAGAAAAAGGAATAAGAGGTTATAAAGACCTCAAGGATGGGATAGGTGTCCTTATTGACCCAAAGGTATTATGGAAGCATTTAAAGAATAAGTGCTTAATCTCAACACCATATGCCTTAGTCTATAGAGAAATCCTAGAGGTAGACCTAGATGAGCTCTATAGAAAGAAATTAAACAGAGAGAGAATTTTTCCCTTTGAAGAGGTTGACATGAAAAAGGGCAAGGTAGGATAATAGAGGTATAAAAACGGACGCCCCAAGTACTTATTGGAAGGAGGACTTGGGGCAGGTGGCTTTTTATTTTTATTATATACATTAACATTATAACACAAAAGCCACTCAAAAAAATCCTCCCCCGGAATATTTGTAAAAGGAGGAACTTTTTATGGCAGAAAGAAAGTTTTATACCATAGCTGAGGCATCAAAGCTTCTAGGGGTATCAACAAAGACCCTGAGAAGGTATATTAAAGA
>Ga0315282_10015323_pt1 | contig 11317 bp, 1 predicted proteins | sample YL17G07_20_MG_FD_203693 | JGI IMG/M metagenome (GOLD analysis project Ga0315282, IMG submission 203693) | Sediment microbial communities from Yellowstone Lake, YNP, Wyoming, USA - YL17G07_20 | ecosystem: Environmental > Aquatic > Freshwater > Lake > Sediment | place: USA: Wyoming | collected...
CCGCCTTTCTGCCGGCAGCGACAAAGCGCTAAACTCCGGGGCCTGGGGCGGAGCCCCAGGGCGACAGCGTACCTACGCAAGAACCGGATGAGCCACAAAGATGCAGCCCACGGACCCGTTGAGTCATCGTTGACAGAGCACCAGGAAGCAAGCTGAAATGGCAAGACGTTGAATGGGCCCTGCCCCCCCGTTTGGAATTTGCTGTTTTGCCGTTTGGTCCTTCTTTGTCCCTTGGTGCTTGTTATTTGGAGCTTCTTTGTCCCTTGGTGCTTGTTATTTGGAGCTTTTTTTGTCCATTGGTGCTTGTTGTCTTGAGCTTGTTATGTGGTGGTTGCCGTGACTCGCCGGGCCAGCAGGCGGTGGAGCAGTTCGACGGGCACGACGACCGCGCCGAAGACCAGCAGGCCCGTCAGGACGCCGACGCCGCCGGCGGCGACCAGGCCGGCGACCGCGACCGCCAGCAGCACGTAAATCGCCAGCAGGCGAGGCGCGGGGCCCACGCGGTTGAACATTTCCCTGCCGACCTTCCAGACAAGCCAGCACGCCAGGGCGATGACGAGCACGGCCGCGGTGCTGTGGGCGCCTTCGATCAGGCGTTCATCGACGGCCAGGATGCTCACCGAGGGCTTGTCGCCGGGGCCCTGGAAGTCCAACTCGACGCCGCCGGCCTCGGCCTGGTCATGGACGGGCAGGCTTACCGGCAGCGAGAACGTGCCGTGTGCCGCGGCCGGGCCGGGGACCTGGCTGCGCCAGGCGATGCCGCCGCTGCCGCCAAAGAAGCCGCCGCCGCCCGGCAGGCCGGCGGCCTGGTACTGCTCGCCGGCTTGGGCCTGCCCGCCCGGGCCGGTCTGGTCCTGGTACTCGTACCATGGGATGCCCGAATCGCGAGCATCGGCCGAGCCGGCGTCATTCCCGCCCTGCAACCGCATTGTCCCCGCCGTCACGGTTGTGGCGCCCGTGTAGCTGTTCCCGCCTAGGGTGAGACTGCCCGCGCCGCTTACGGTGATGGCGCCGCCGGTGGTGATCGTGGTGCCCGTGTAGGCGTTGGCGCCACTTATGGTGAGGCCGCTGTTGTTGATGCCCGTGCCGCCGGCAAAGGTGTTGGCGCCCGAGTAGGTGTTGGCCACCGTGCTGTTGTTGGCCGCTATCGTGCTGTTGCCCGCGTAGGTGTTGAGGTTGCCGTAGTACCGCTCCAGCCGATTGTCGCCCAACTGCGACAACTGCGACTGCAATTCCGACTGGCGTTTCTGCTGGTTCTGCCTCTGCTCGACCTGGAGCTTGTCCAGGAGTTGGGCCACCTGCGCGGCCCGCTCCTCGTCACCCTCGCCGAGGGCAAGCCTGTCGCCGGCAGAATCGAAAGTGAGCGTGCCCGTGCCCCTCTTATCCAATCTGTCCGTTAACTTGCCCTTGCCGCCCTCATCCGCAAGCCCGGCCTTGCCGTCGGTCCCTACGGCAACATCAACGGGCTTTTGCAGCAAGCCCGCGTTGGAGGTGATTTCTTCCTTGATGTTCTTCATCTGCTCCTTGCCCGCGTCGCGGACGAACTCCGGCAGGGCCAGCAGCGCGCCGTTGCGGGCAATCTCCAGGACGCCGCCGTTGACCGTGGTGCCGTTGAGGTACGTGTTGACGTTGTTGTTGTCCTGCCCGGCCGCCTGCTTCTGCCCCTCGGCCCAGACACCCAGCAGCCCGTGCTGCGAGCTGGTCTGCTCGTCGAGTCTCCCCTTGAGCAGCGCGTACTCCCCCCGCGACAAGTTCTTCTTATTGGCCTCGATCCAATTGCGGGCATCGGCGATCTTGCCGGACACGCTCTTGCTCTTGTAATCCCAGTTGGCGGCGGCGGTCTGCCGGGCGCGGAAGGACTCCAGCGACGCGTTCTCCTTGATATGCCGGGTTTCCTGCCGCTGCTCCACGTCGATCTCGGCCAGTACTCTGCCGATCTGCGCCGCCATCGGCGAGAGGTTCCCGCCGGGGTTCATGTAGCCATAGCCCTCGGGCAGGCGAAGCGACCACGTCGCGCGGTCCACGTCTATCCCCGCGATCGTCACCGCCGGCGGCTTGATCTCGCCGATGAGCCCAAGCCTCTTGCCGGCCGGGCCGGCAAGGTAAAGCCGCACGTCGTACGACAGCCCGCCGGGCTCGGTCTTCACCAGCGGGATCATCACCACGCCCGCGGCGGCATTGGGGTCCGTCACGGGCTTTACGGGCTGCCCGGCGACGATGGCGCTCCAGAGCTTCAGCCCGGCCGGCACCCTGACCGGCAGGAACTGGTGCGTGCGGTTCTGGATCGAGACCGTAACCTCGTAGCGGCACTGGCCGGTGCGGTCAATGACGGTCGTCAGCGCCAGCAGGTCTACTATCGCCGAGGCCCTTGCCGCGGGCCTGGCCTGCCTGATCGACAGGGCCGCCGACCAGTCATCCGTGAATGACTGAAGCACGAACTGGAGGTTCCTGCGGATGGGTTCGGCCAGGAGCTTTTCCTGCTCGCTCTGGGGCAGTGCCTCGATCCGGTCGGACCGGCTGATGGCAAGCTCGTGCCTCGAGGCGTTCTGCACGGCCAGGATCGCGCGGTAGCCCTCCGGCGCCTCCGTCGAGGGCCGGGGGATGTCCAGGTTCGCCGTCGTCGAGTCGATGGGCGCCGCGAAGTTCACCGTCACGTCCAGCGTGCCGGTAAGCTCGTTTATGAGCGATACGGTCCATTCGGTGAGCGCGGCATTGGCGTCGCCGCCGGCGGGGGCCAGGCTGACCGACCGCATGGCGGGGCATCTCACCGCCACCAGCGGCGCATAGCGATTGGGCAGCGTGAACCGCACCCGGTCGATAGGCGTGCCCTCGATCTGGTATCGCAGGCGATAGCTGTACCACGCGCTGGTCGGCTGGACCGACAGGCCGCCGAAGACCTCGACCCGTACCTTGGTCTTCTGCGGGCTTACCTTAAGCCTAAGGGAGACCTCGGGCTTGTCGTATGCGTAGGCGAACTGCACGGCCTTGACCTGCGGGCCGGACAGCCAGGGCGACAACTGCCGCGGCGCGATGGCCCGGAGGTTCTCGCTGCCGATGGTCTGGGCGTCCAGCGAGGCCGCGACCTGTACTGCGAGCCGGCCCGTCTGGTCGGCAAGTGCCGCGCCGTCGGCGCCGAGCACGGTGACGGCCGGCACGGCCAGGTCGTCCAGGGCCGCGCCGCGCCGCACCAATACCAGCGCGACGCTCGTGGCCTCGACGCCGGATCGGAAGTTGACGTGCAGCCTTCGCCCCGCGGGCGTGGTCTGCTCGTAGTGGTCCTCCACGACGGGGCCGACGGCGCTGAGCAGTTCGTAGCCGCCCGGAAGGGCGAAGCTGGCGCCGAATATCCGCCCGCGCTTCGTCGATAGGCCCGCCTGGACGAGCAACTGGACCTGGTCGCGGTCAACGCGGATGAGCTGGTTGGCGCGGACCTCCGGCTGGACCAGTTGGCGCGAGAGTTGGAGCGTCAGCGAGAACGGCCTGTATGGCCAGTAGTACCTCGCGACGGTCTGGGCCTGGTCCGCTCCGGCGGGCTTGGCCTCCGAGACGTCCTGGGATCGGCGGCCCCCGGCCACGTCGTTGATCTTCATCGTCATGCCCGGCGCGGAGTGCAGGGTCACCGTGCCGCTCTCGCGCCCCACCTCTGCCGCTCGCGGAAGCGCCAGCAGGTACGGCTTGTCCATCTCCGGCAGCTTGCCCACCCACTGCGCCGTCAACTCGCAGGCCTTGCTCGCCGGGCGGTGCAGGCGGACCTCGATGACCTTCATGGCCTGCCCGTCCACTTGCTTGGCGCCGACCTCGCGGAAGTCCCGCAGGTTCGCGGCGGTCAGGCCCGTGAGCGTCGCATCGGCCGGGATGAGCAGCCCGAACCGCTCGTACTCGCCGGCGGAAAAGGTGTACTGGATTTTACTGACGCCAACCAGCGCCCAGTGCAGGGCGTACACGTCGTGGGCGGCCGCGGCGGACAGTGTTCGGTCGGCCGCGCCGGCGCCGACCTTCGGCGACCACTGAAACGCGATCTTCCGCTGCATGCCAACCGGCACGGTCCATCGCAGGCCCTTGCCGTCCGGCAGAGGCTCGGACGCCGGAGCAGCCTCGGCGCCGGGCGCCTCGAGCTCCAGGTCCGCCGACGGCAGGTCCAGCGTAAGCACCGCCGCCGGCAGTGGCGGCAGCACGATGCTCACGCTTCCGCGCCGGCCCAGGACCTTCGGCGTGGTTACGGCTGAGACCTTGAGCTCGCCTGACGTCCCGCCGGGAAGGGTAATCGTCATGCCGCCCGGCCCGGCCTGGATGTCGGCGGGTTTGCCGTCGAGCGTCGCGGCCGTCACCGCCAGGTTGCCCACCGACATCGGCAGCGAAACCCAGCCCTTGCCGAAGGTCTGGAGGCGGACGGTCAGGACTATATTCATGCGCTCGCCGTCGAGGGTGGCGGCGTATCTCGCGCCGGCCAGCGCCACCTTCACGGGTCCGGCGGGGATGCCGATTCGCTCGTCCGGGTGCGCGCGGTTCCACAACTCCGCGTACCGCCGGTAGGAGATGAGGACCTTGCTGGCGTTGGCGTCGGCCTTGGTCGGGTCGCCGTCGTAAGGCAGGATGAGCGGCTCGGTCTTTTCCGTCGCGGCGGGCGTGGGCTCGTAGTCGGGGGGCAACTCGGTCTTGCTGAGGTTGTAACCGACGCCGGCGCCGGCGTCGGCCGCGGTAAGGGCCATTATCGCGATGAGCGCCGCGGCGGCCATCGGGCCCGTCGGCCGGCACTTGAGGCCCAGAATGACAAGCAGCAACTTCCACGTCAAGCGAAGGATCGCCAGGCCGAGGTAGATCGGGACCAGCAAGAGCGCGCCGTAGAACGCGCCGTTGGCGACGCGGGCCATGAACGGGCACCAGATGGCCGTCAGCGTCGAGGCAACGAGCGCCACGGCGATGAAGCCCGCCTTTCTCGGCGCCCGGCCGCGGACCATCAGGAAGCCCAACAACACCACTGCCGCCATCCCAAGATAGTCAAGAGCGGTCTGACGCGCCTGGCTGCCGAGCGCTATCTCAAGGTTGCCGCCTCCCAGCGACCAGAAGCTGGCCATCGGACCCGTGCTGACGCCGGGCTGCAAATCCACGGGCAACGTGTATCGCCCGGCCTTGGCGTAGGACATATCCTTGTCCGTCGACAAAAGCGCAGTGATTATCGACGCATCCGGCTTCTCGGCCGGCGCGGTAGCGGAACCCTCGGAGTGGCGCTCGTTGCCTCGACGCTGACGGCCATCTGGTGCCCGTTCATGGCCCGCGTCGCGAACGGCGCGTTCTACGGCCACGGCCGGCGTGCCGGGCGGCGCCGGCGGCGCCGAGCGGGCGCCCGAGTAGTAGATATCCTTCGGCGTGCCGGATAACCCCGGCTTCGACAATACCAGAGGTTTAGGTTCGAGCTTATCAGGTCCGGTAGAAAGGCTCTTGCTGTCGTCGATTGGTTTCCCTCCGTATTCCAGGCCGCTGCCGACCGTGATGGCCTGCTTGGCCCCCCTTTTCGCCTCCAGCACGACGAGGCGGTCCAGCAGCCCGCCGATTTCCTTTAGCACCTCGATGAACTCCTGTCCGGCGAGTTTCGGCCGGGACAGGTATGCGGTTTCCATGTCGGTGTACTGCCGGGCCACCTCGTAGCCCGGCGGCGGGTAGACGTTCCACGTAGTGCGGTTGATGCTCACGCCAGGCAGTTCGGCGGCGCCCAGGCGTATGCGCCTTAGCTTGCCGGCCGCGCCGGGGGACTTGGCGGCGGGTTCACGCCAGGCGTAAACGACCTTCAGTTCCTGCGGCGCCGCGGATCGCCCCACGGCCACGAGATAGTCGCCCGAGTCGCTCTGTCGCGGGCGGGCCTGTTGGCCGGCAACGCGGACGGACCACAGGTTGGCCTTTTCCGGCAAACGGACCGTCAGGAACTGTAGCCCCACGTTGGCGACCTGGAAGACGGCCTCGGTCTGCTGCGCGCCGTCGGGGCCCAGGTAGGTCGTCAGGCGAGCCTCGGCGGCCAGGGCCGAGGGGATCTCGTACTTCTCGTGCACGGTCATGGCCATGCGGATCGCGGCGGCGGGCGGGGCCTTGCCGCCAGGCGCGGCGCCGGAGGCGGCGCCGGCCGTCAGAGACTCCAGCCTAAGCGCCCTTAGCAGCCGGCTGGCCGGGGCGGGCAGAGGCGGCAGGTCGATCGCGTCGACGTCCGTCGTGCCCGCGGCCGTAACCGTCACCGCCAGTTCCTCGCTGGCCTGGAGGGCGAGCATCTCGCTGGCCTGCCCGACACCCGCCGGGCGAACCAGCGGCACGGCGGCATCGGCGCCCGACAGCGGGCGCTCGTACCGCACGTCGACGGCCACCGCGCCGATGGTCTGGCTGTCCAGGGTGAGTTGCCAGAGGTCGTATGCCTTGGCGACGTCCGGCGAGAGTTCGGCCGTCTTGACGCCGGGCTCGACGATGTCCTTGCCGGCCAGGATGCGGCCCGGCGCGGTTATCGTGAGGGTGCTGCCCAGCGACTTGTCGGCCAGGAGATACAGCGTCCGGGCGCGGGCCCTGGTTATTTCGTACGTCAGCCGCCACGCGCCGAGCAGCTTTGTGGGCTGGGCGGTGACCAGGCCGATGCTCTCGGCCGAGATCCGCTCAACCGGCCTGCTGACGCGGACGCGGAACTCGCCGCTGAAGTCCTTGTCGTACGTCCAGGCAAGCTGGACCTCCGGCCCCAGGCCCAGGGCGGCCATTCTGCCGACGGTCACGCTCTTGAGGCCCTCGGGCGCCGAGACGCCAGCGGCATCCAGGTCGCCGACGGCGGCGACGCCGATCTGCCCGGAAATTGTCTCGCTGCGCGCGTGGATTACCGGCAGAGTCAGTTCCTTGGGCGGGCTGTCGGCCTGCCAGGACCACGCGGCCGGAACCTTGCGCATGACCGCCACGACGCGGGCAACGCCCTCGGGCTGCACGGGCGAGGCCAGGAATATCTTCAGCGTCCTGGCGGCGCCTTCGGCGTCCACGCGGTACTCGAAGAGCTTGTCCGACCCGTTTACGGTGACCGACTGGAGCCGCCACTGGCTTGCCTCGTCGGGCAGGTCGAGGGCCGCCTCGAAGAGTTCCCGCCCGATGGCGGTGATGTCGAACTGGCTGACCTGCAGGAGTTCCTCCGGCGCCACGACAAGCTGGTGGCGCGCCTCGCAGCTCGTGTGAAGCTCGACGGCCGCCAAGTCCAGCTTGACCTGCCAGTCGTCGGACCAGTGGTAGTAGAGCCTGCCCTGTGTGGCCGAGAGCAGGCCGGCGATCAGGTCTGCCCCGGCCAGGTCGCGGCGCAGGGAGTTATGGACCGACTCGCCGCGCACACGCAACTGCCCGCCGGTGTCGACGAGGATGTGGCCCTGCTCGAAGTCGGCCCCGACGAGCCTGATCGACGGGCTCGTCCAGGCCGCGCCGCCGCGAGAGGCCGTCGCCTGGATGTTGATAGCCTTTGCGCCCCGGCTGGCGGCGCGAAGGCGGACGATGAGCTTCTGATCGGCCGAGCCCGCCGCGGCGGGCGCCACCTCCCACCTGACCAGCGCCGGGCAATTGACGTCCGTGATCGTGTACGCCGACGGCACGAGCAGCGTCAACTCCCGCACGCCGCGGCGCAGCACCTCGGCCGTGTACAGGCAGTTGAGCGCCGCCGACGAGGCGGTTAACTGGACCGTCGTGGCGCTGTTGCCCAGAATGATGGCCCGCTGGTCCTCCTGCCGCCCGTTGCCCAGCAGCACGACCGTTACCGCCCCCTGCCCGCCGACGGTCAGCCTGGCGGTGGTCTTGTCGGCGGCCTTGTCGTACTTAACCTCGGTGACGGGCGACACGGAATGGACCTCGAGGTCGCCGCCGGCCGTCAGGGTCATCTCTCCCGCCGTCGCGGTCGGCACGGACAGGCCGAACTGCATCCCCCCGCCGCGAAGCTCCGTCAGCGCGGTCGAGCCCGCCACGGCGAGCTTGTGCTCCCCGCGGCCGGTGACCACCACCACGAGCCTGCCGGCGGAGTCGTAGCCCAGCGGGGCGTCCTTGGCGTCCAGGCTGACTTCCGTCAGCCCGATCTGCCCGAAGCCCAGCGGCACGCTCACCGGCAGGTCGCTCATCGAGACGACCGTCAGGTCGCCCCTTACGCTCACCCTCTGGCCCGCGACGGACGCGGTGTAAGTCGCGCCCGAGACGTGACCGGACTCCAGCGTCTCGTCGGCCCGCTTGTTGGCCTCGGCGGCGGCAAGAAGCCTCGCGAACGCCTGGCGGTCCATGAGCACGGCCTTGTCGGACGCTTCGATCAGCGACGGCAGGTCGCGGTATGGCACGAAAACCTTCGCCTGGGCCGGTGCGTTTGCATCCCCGGCGCCAAGGGCCTGGGGCACACCTGGCGTCGAGGCCGACAGCGCGGCCAGAATCGCGACGCCCAGGACCATAATGCGGATCGCTTGCGATCTCATGGCTTTACTCCTTGCCCTGGGCGCCCGTGGCGTCGGTTCCCTGCTTCGGCTCAGCCGGAGGCGCCTGCTCCTGGGGCACGCCGCCGGGAACCGAGGACATGTTTGGCGGCCCCCCGGCCGATTGGAGAACCGACGCCGGCGGCGCGGCCGGCAGCTTGCGCATCACCTGCCGGGGCAGCATCTTGAATATCCAGTGCGCGAGCCACAGGCCCAGCACGATAATCCCGGCCGGGTAACCCGACAGGACGAACTGCCTTGCCAGCAGCGGCGCGAACAGCTTGACCGTCACCACCGCCAGCAGCGCCGCGAGCACCAGCACGCAGCGCCCGAAACCCGAGAGCTTCATGGCCACGACGCCGACGATGAGGATCGCTATCCACACGGCGATTGAGAAAGTATTCTGATCCACCTTCACGACGTTGAGGCGATCCGGCGGGCCCTGGCGGATGAAGTCGAACACGTGCCCCTGCCGGCCAAAATGCAGTCCGACCTGCGAGGGGTAACCCTGGGCCATCTGGTTGACCTGCGAGTCCCCGTAGTCCAGGCGGGCAAACGCGCTGTCGAACCAGACCAGCAGGTCCTCCGACGGGATTATCAGCCGCCAGAAAGTCTGCTGGACCGGGATGCCCGCCGGCAGCGTCGGCGACTCCAGGGCCCTTGCCCGGGCAACCTTCATGCCGTAACGCAACTCCAGCACGAGCTTGGTGAACTGCCCGGCCGAGGGAGGCAGGCGGACGATCTTCACGTTGTCGGCCAAGCCGTCCTCAACCGGCGCGTTGACGCCGTTGAGCAGCACGCGCAGGCCGCGGGTGTCCTTGGGCAGCGTCACCGCCAGGCGGTCGCCGCGGCTGGTCTCCATCAGGAACGTGGCGCTGGTGTTCAGTTCGCCGTCCCGCCCGAGAACCTGCTCGATGATCGCGCCCGTGGCGATCGTGGTGAACACGGCCGCCTCCTTCTGGACCGCCACCGGCAGCGACAGCTCAAACGGCGGGACGTTGTTGCGAAACGCCATCGCCGCGATCTGCCGGTAAGAGGCCTCCGGGACGTCGGTGGCGCTGGTCGGGTCGCCGGGAATCAGGTTCTTCGTCTTGGGATCGCCGATGGCAAGGGTGTCGGCCTTGGCGACGGCGATGTAGCAGATCTGGTCCGACAGTTTCCCGGCCGCGAGGATCGGCTCGACCGCAACGGTGCTGACCTTGCCGTCCGCTCCGGCCTGGAAGCTCCGCCGACTGTCGACGGTCAACCGGTATCGCCCGATGACGGGGCTCTGGAGGACAACCTTGTAGTACGCCCACTTGACGGCGTCGGCTTGCGGTGAGCCTGCCGAACCAGCCCCTCGGCTTAGCTCGGGGCCGGCGGGCAAGGTCGTCGCCTGGTCGTCGGGCAGCTTGTCGATCCGCGGCTTTTCCTTGTTGTCGATCCGCGGCTTTTCCTTGATGTCCTGGCCGCTGATTTCCGCGCGGGCGTCGGCCAGGGCGGCGGGCATCTTGAGGTAGAAGGTGTCCACGGGGGCATAGAGCACGGTGTAGTCGATCAGGGCCTGCTCGACAATCGAGCCGGACTCGATGTTGACCAGGCGGTTGACGACGGCGGAGACCTGTGCGGGCTTGACGGCGATCCTGAAGCTCGCCGACGCCGGCTTGGACGGGTCGATCGAGCGGAACTCCAGCGCCATCACCGGCTTGACGTCCGGCATGGGCCAGTTGGGCCCCGAGCCCATCGGCGTCGCCTGGAACTGCTCGAGGGTGTCGACCTCCGCCCGGAGCCTGTCGGCCAGCAGGAGCGTCAACTGTCCGCTGTAGAGCTGGAGGTTCTTGCGGTCGGCCTGCGGCAGGACGAACTTCACCGGCTCGTCGGCGGCCTTGCGGCCCGCGCGGACGTGCAGGTTAAGTTTCACGTTGCCCGTCACCTCGCTTTTGAGCAGGATGTTGAGCATCCGGGCGTCGCCCTTGCCGGCGAACTGGTGGTCGTCGACGAGGTTCGACGGGCCCAGCGAGACTATCTCCCACGGCTCGGGCAGGTTCAGGGCAATTTGGAACAGGCCGGTTCGCTCGATGGTGTAATTGAGCAGGCCCTGAAGCTCCAACCGGTCGTCGCTGACGGCCAGTTCCCAGAAGTGGCGGGCCGTGATGCGGGGCTCGACCGTGCCGATGGCCAGCGTGCCGGCGTAGTCGGACGTGATGAACCGCCAGGCCGTCACGCCCGTCTGCCCGGCAAGCGGCTGGGGAAGCCTGCCGGTGTCCACGCGGGCGAGGTTCTTGGCGTCGGTGAGTTCCACGCTGCGCCGCGGCGAGTGCGTGACGGCGATCAGGCCCGTCGGCTGGAGCACCTCGCGGGTGACAATCGGCGAGAGGGGCACCTTCACGTCCGCGTCCTTCAGGAAAAGCTCCATCCGGACCGTCAGCGAGTAAGCGCCCTTGGCCGGGCTGAAAAGGTTCACCACAAGCGTCTGACTCTTGCCGTCGCCGGCGGCGGAAATGTCCCACTTGGATATGTTCGCCCCGTCCACCGCCGTGACGCGAAACGCGCCGGGCAACTGGATCGTGAAGGTGTCCACGCCGCGCCGGCGGATGTCGTAATTGAAAGTGACGTCGTGGCTGATGAGGGCCTCGGCCACGTTGATGTGCTGCAACTGCTCGCAGATAACCACCGCCGCAAGGTCCGCCGCGGCCTGAGTCTTGGGCTTCCAACTGAGCTTCACCTGCCCGGTTGCGCCCAGGAACGCCTGCAAACGCGTCGCCTTCTTGCCGTCGAACTCCACCTGGTCCGTGCTGGCGGCAAGCATCGGCTCGACGTCCACCTTCATGTTCTCGTCGGGGATAGTCAGCTCAAGGGTCGTTATCGCGGCCGGGGGAGTGCGAAAGCCC
>Ga0315282_10015325_pt1 | contig 11315 bp, 14 predicted proteins | sample YL17G07_20_MG_FD_203693 | JGI IMG/M metagenome (GOLD analysis project Ga0315282, IMG submission 203693) | Sediment microbial communities from Yellowstone Lake, YNP, Wyoming, USA - YL17G07_20 | ecosystem: Environmental > Aquatic > Freshwater > Lake > Sediment | place: USA: Wyoming | collected...
CCCATGAGAAGTTTATCAAAGAAGTCGAGAAAAATCATTGAGAAAAGTATTCAGGGGTACAGGGGATCAAATTCGCTTGCTGAGTTAACGAGGAGAGGAGCAAAGATGATGCTTGAGGTAGGGATTGGATCAAAATAGGGATCAAAATAGGGTCAGCGCCTATTTAAATTTGAAATAACATCGTATGAATATTAGGAGGTCAAATGAAAACTTGTGGGACGTGAGGGACACATCCCACATTTTCTTAACCCAAAGAAGTCATTCGGTAAAAGAGCAAAAGTAGAGGGATACATTTCATAACTTCTTGCTGTCTATGACCTCATGATTGTTTCCCATGAAGGCATTAAATGATGTTATTGGCTTACCTGTATTTATCAAAATTCTTGTTTCTTTACTCTTTTTATCCTCGTGATATAATGTCTCACTATTGAATGAAATCAGAGAATTATGTTTATAACAGATATTTTTAAAGACGTGTATGAACTTACTGATGAAAGATGGACTCATATTATAAGAGAACATCCAGAAATTAAGCAGTATAAAGAAAGAATACAAGAAGTTTTAGGACAAATGAGGGACCATCCTGTTATTTTTCCGGCCATTGACATATCCATAATCAATACGTATACTACACGTATATAGAAAGGAGGATTTCGATGCAAAAAAAGTTGACCATAACCATAGATGAGGAAGTTTATGAAGGTCTTCATAGGGCCATCGGCCCCCGCAAGATCAGCAAATTTGTTGAGGAATTGGTTCGCCCGCACGTAGTTCGCCCAAATCTGGAATTGGCATACTCCCAAATGTCAAAAGACAAAAAGAGAGAAGCAGAAGCCTTGGATTGGGCAGAAACAACTTTTAAGGACATAGCGCATGAAAAGAGGTGAGGTCTGGTGGGTTAATTTTGATCCCTCAGTCGGCGGAGAGATCAGAAAAAAACGTCCTGCCGTGATCGTTAGCAATGACGCATCAAATAAGTTCCTCAATCGAGTTCAAGTTGTTCCTCTAACCAGCAAGACAGATCGCCTGTATCCTAGTGAAGCACTTGTAATTTTTGACAGTAAAGAAAGCAAGGCCATGGCCGATCAACTGGCTACTGTAAGCAAGTTGAGACTTTTTAAAAGTGCCGGTGTACTTTCAGAAGAAGATATGCTCAGGATTGGTGAGGCAATTAAAATACAATTAGATATTTATTAGAAAAGGGCTAACACTTATAAGGCCCCGCTCTGTCAAGAGAAAAAGCGATCCTGATCGGAAATAAATTTCCGTTTTCTTTTTTTTAAAGATTGCCAGCAGTTCTGACTTGGTTTCCACCGTACGGTTTCAGATCAAAGTCTGCACCAAACACTTATCGATGTTCGATAGCCTGGCAGCGCGGAACAGTGCAACTCTTCCGGGGCGAGGGACACAGAGCCTGTCTAAAAACTATCTACATCACTACATATCTATGATAAAGTAGAGCATCAAATTCTTAGAAAGGAATAATTAATGCCATTAAGACCTTATGATCAAGAGCAGATATTTCTCCTTCCGCCCAGTCTCAATGAATGGGTGAGGCACGATCATCCAGCGAGAGTATTCTCTGAGATCATAGACAGGGTGTACACACGCCCGTTCAGGGAGCCGAAGGAAGAAGGGCGTCCTGCTTATCATCCGAAGATGATGTTGAAAGTGCTTCTGTGGGAATACGCAACCGGGATCCGTTCAAGCAGAAAGGTTGAGGAGAAGCTTCAGCAGGATGTAGTTTTTATGTGGCTTGCGGGCTTAGAGAAGACCGATTTCAGAACACTGTGTCTTTTTCGATCCGCCAATAGAGAGGCAGTAGAGCGTGTATTTGCCGATGTCATAACGATCGCAAGGTCAATGGGGATGGCGAACATTGGCCTTGTCGCAATGGATGGAAGCAAAGTACGGGCAAACAGCGGGATAGACAGCTTCAAGACCGTAGGAGATTGGAAGAAGACTCTCGAAAAGGCAAAGTGTGAAGCGCGACGGATTATAGCCGAAGCGGAGCGGATAGACAAAGAAGAAAACGATCGTTATGGTGAAGAAGCAAGGGGTAATGAGCTACCTAAAGAGATCGAGAAGACAGAGGACCGGATCAAGAAGATAGAGGAGCTATTGGAGCGGGCGAAGAAATTGGGCAGGGAAGAAAAAGCCCGGATGAGCCTTACTGATCAAGAAGCGGGCTTTATGCATAAGAGGACAACATCTATTCCAGCCTATAATGCACAGCTTGCGGTGACGGAGGATCAAATCATCATCCATGCTGATGTAACTACTGAACCGGTTGATGTCAATCAGACGAAGATAGCAGTAAAGTGTATCGAGAAGCAGACCGGAGAGACGCCAGGCATTTTGGTGGCTGACACAGGATATGGTGGAGGAGATAACATTAAGTATCTGGAGGACAATGACATCGATGCGTACGTTCCGGAGGAAGGAGAGCGAAATATCGGGAAAACAAAGCGCCCAAGAGCGCATCTATATGGGAAAGAGGCTTTTATATACCATGAACAAGAAGATTATTATAGCTGTCCTCAGGGTGAAAAGCTTAGTCCTGTAGCAATGTCTCGGGTCAAAGGGAAGTACAGCAGCCGGGAGATTACGACGTATCGAACAGAGCGCGGTATCTGCGCCAAGTGTCCTTGTAGCGAGCATTGTACTACCAGTAAGAAGTTAGGCAGAGCGATAACGAGAGACGGATATGAAGCATCTCGAGAGAGAATGAGGGCTAAAATAGCATCAGAGGAGGGGAAAGCAATCTACGGGAAACGAAAATGCATGGTCGAGCCGGTTATTGGCCAGATAAAGACAAGGTGCGGATTCTGGCAATTTCTGCTTCGAGGGTTACAGAAAGTGCGGATCGAATGGAAGATAGCAGCAACGGCACACAATCTCTTGAAGATCGTAGGAGCAATCATGAGAAAGGAGCGGCTACTCCCAGCATTTGGGTAATACCTGAGGTAGTTTTACTTTGATAACCTTTAATAAAAAAGAACCCGTCTTAACTCAAGTTGTCAAATGAGTTTTTAGACAGGCTCCACTTCCCATATTTTCTTAACATCCCATTCTTCCTTTGGATTGAATCTCTCAATGCCAGAGACTGCAAGGCATGGAGTAAAAAGGGGATAGGTACATTTTCTAAAGGCGTAACGGTTTGGGGTTGCCAAAAACGCAACTCATCAATATATACAATTTAGTTAAGTTGTGATAAATTATTTATATGGAAAATACAGCTACAGAGATTGATCGTATTAAAGAAATGATCAATAAACTCCCCGAAAGTGCCCTTGCAGAAGTAGGCGACTTTGTAGCCTTTCTCCTGGAAAAAGAGAATAAAAGAAAAGCCCTCGTTGAGAGCGTACGTAAGGCAGAACAAGAGCCATCCGTTACATTTGAATCTCCGGAAGATGCTATGCAGACGATTCTAAATGCGCCGGAAGATTAAATTTGCTGAGTCTTTTCCTAAAAAAGCAAAGAAACTCTTAAAGAAAAGCCCATCTCTCGAGGATGTCTTCAGGGAAGTCCTTCATAAACTCTCAGAGGACGTCTTCATCCTATCGCTTCATACTCATGCCCTTTCGGGAGACCTTAAAGGAAAATATGCCTGTACTCTGACACATGATTTAAGAATCATATTTAAGCTTTCAGATGATGCTGTCCACCTTCTCGATATCGGCTCTCACGATGAGGTTTATTGAAGAACCTCCATGCATGATAAAAAGCCTGATGAACTCTTAAAGGATGGAATTATAGAATTAGGGTTCACGCCCTCAAAGGAACAGCTAAACGCCTTCATGACTTACCTCTCTGAACTAAAAAAGTGGAATAAAGCATATAACCTTACCGGTCTTAAAAAAGATGAAGACATTATCATCAAGCACTTCTTTGATTCATTACTTTATCTAAAGGCAATACCTGTCGGAATCGACTCGTACCGAGAAGGTGGAATAAGGGTTGCAGATGTTGGAAGTGGCGCAGGCTTTCCGGGAATACCTCTAAAGATTATCAGACCTGAGATCGAGATGTATCTCGTTGAACCTTCAAGGAAGAAATCCGCATTTCTCAGACATATTATTAGACGCCTCGAATTGAAACAGATTGAGGTAATAGAAAAGAGAATTGAGGAGATTAAGGTAAATCAGGAATTAGCCCAACCCGTTGATGTTGCATTGACAAGAGCATTATTCAGCATTAAAGAATTTTTAAAAAAGGCTTCTCATATTGTAAGAAAAGGAGGAATCCTTATCTTCAACAAAGGACCAAAAGTAAAAGAAGAGATTAACATGCTTAGGGAGATCAAATACGAGATTTTAATGCTCCCCCTCCCCTTCTCTGAAATAAAGAGAACTATTGTTATCGCGAGAGTAGAATAAACAACCACGCAGCATAGCTATGAGTTATCAAGTCTGTCATTCCGGCTCGTCCGGAATCTTTCTTTGCTTTATTTTGCTCTGGAAGGACTCCCGACAAGCGAGAATGAGAAAGTATGAGGAATGATCTTCTTAACCCCAATGCAATGCATCGGGGAATTCTTTGATTAAAAAGTTATGAATTCTTAGTCCTGTCTCAATAATTTAGCATGACCTTCGGCTATGAGTGTCTCATCTGATTTTTTAATCTTTGCAGATGTTTCAATAATTCTTTTATTCATCTTTGTTATGGCGGCCTCAACAACTGCTCTTTCCCCAACCATAAGAGGGTTTTTAAATCTTACTGTAATCTCTGCTGTAATAGCAGATAGCCCTTGCATAAGGGCAGCCTTGACCATCGCTTCATCAATAATGGTAGAGATTATTCCGCCATGAACAATATCTTTGTAACCCTGGTGGATCTTCTGTGGAACAAACTCAGACGAGATCTTCCCTTTATGGATAGAGAATTTAAGATGAAGCCCATTGGGATTGTTCTCCCCACATACAAAACAGTGATGATCGTCTTCTAATTTTTTCATTATTCAGGGAGATGAAGACCTAATAGAAATGGTTATTTGTTCATCATCTCAAGAAACTCTTTGTTGCCCTTTGTGCCGGCGAGTTTTCCCATAAGAAACTCCATACTCTCGACTGTACTCAGAGGGGTAAGGACTTTTCTGAGTATCCACATCTTATTGAGCACGTCTTTGTCTACCAGCAGTTCCTCTTTTCTTGTGCCGGAGCCGTTAATATCAATGCTCGGGAATATCCTCCTGTCAACAAGCTTTCTGTCCAGGTGCAACTCCATATTACCCGTACCTTTGAATTCCTCGAATATGACATCATCCATTCTGCTTCCTGTATCTACAAGGGCGGTTGCAATGATGGTAAGGCTTCCCCCATTTTCTATATTTCTTGCAGTTCCGAAAAATCTCTTCGGCTTCTGGAGTGCATTTGCATCGAGACCTCCTGAAAGAACTTTACCACTTGTTGGAATAACCGCATTGTAAGCCCTCGCAAGCCTTGTTATACTGTCAAGTAATATAACGACATTGCGTTTGGATTCGACAAAGCGTTTTGCCTTTTCGATGACTATCTCTGAGACCTGGCAGTGTCTCTGGGGTGGTTCATCAAACGTTGAGCTTATTATCTCTGCTAAAGGAACTTGCCTTTTCCAATCTGTTACTTCCTCAGGCCTTTCGTCAATCAGAAGTATGATAAGGTGGATATCTCGATGGTTTTTCTTGACTCCCTTTGCTATAGACTGCAGAAGCATAGTTTTACCAGTCCTTGGTGCGGCAACTATCATACCCCTCTGGCCCATGCCGATAGGGGTTATAAGGTCCATTACCCTTGTAGAATAATCATTAGAATCATATTCGAGATTAATTTTTTTGGTAGGATAGTAGGGGATAAGATTATCAAAAAGCTGCCTTTTGATATTTTCCTCAGGGGCTTCGTGGTTTATTGCCTCTACCTTAAGGAGGGCAAAATATCTCTCACTTTCCTTTGGAGGCCTTATCTGCCCTGAAACAAGGTCACCTGTCCTGAGGTTAAACCTCCGTATTTGTGAGGGCGATACATATATGTCGTCAGGGCCTGGAAGGTAGCTATAGTCCGGGGACCTCAGGAAGCCGAATCCATCAGGGAGGATTTCCAATACCCCCTCTCCAAATACATACCCTATTTTTTCTGTCTGTGCCTGAAGTATCGCAAAAATAAGGTCTTGTTTTCTCATACCGGTAGCGCCTTCTACTTTGAGTTCCCTCGCAACCTCTGTGAGTTCATCAATGGTTTTTTCCTTAAGCTCTGAAATCGAGATATTTTCCATCATTAACTCCTCTTCGGATTTCTTACGGTGGTTTATATAACCCAATAAGTCGTGACCTATCCAGGGAGGTTATTGTGCTTTACTTATTGTTATATTCTTAAATGAAGAATGTTATATAAGAATACTAAAACCAAAATATATTTGTCAATCCCCGAATCTTCTTTCTCTGTCACTTAAAGATTTGTTATTTCCATCCCTTCATGAAAGATTTACCGGCGCTTGACATTTTTTATATAATGAGAATTAAATCGTTTATGAGATACGGAGAAAAGGCAATAAAGAACGCTCGTTTAGAGATATGGGATAATCCGCATCCAGAGCGTGACTACGAGATAAATATCAGTTTTCCTGAGTTTACATGCCTCTGCCCACGTTCAGGATATCCCGATTTCGCCATTATCAAGATAAATTACATACCTGGTAAAAAGATCGTCGAACTGAAATCCCTAAAACTTTACTTGAATTCTTTTCGCAATGTTTATATGTCTCACGAAGAAGCAACAAATACAATATACTCAGAACTCAAAAATAGACTCAAACCGAGGTTTCTTGAGGTAATTGGAGACTTCAATCCGAGGGGAAATGTGAAGACCATCGTGAGAGTTTGCTCCGAAAACTCCTACAAATAACTGAGAAGAAACACTCTCTGATTTGAACATTATCCACATCATGCCGCTTTTGCCCTCTCGATAAAAAGTCCCATCTTTTTATGATCCTTTTCTCCCTTTTCTAACTCAACGCCGCTGCTCACATCTACTCCGTAAGGTCTTACACGCCTCACAGCTTCAGCAATGTTATCAGGTCTCAGACCCCCTGCAAGGATAATTCTGCCAAATTGTTTGGCATCTACAGCAATATCCCAGTTAAATATCTGTCCCGTACCTCCAAAAATATCAGGCGTGAATGTATCAAGGAGAAAAGCAGAGACCTTATTTTTATAATGTTTAAGGGGATCAAGGCTTTCGAGAGATTTGACTCTTATAGCCTTTATGATGCGTCGAGAAATGTTGCATATCTCAGGAGGTTCATTGCCGTGGAGCTGTACAATATCTATACCGGTCAGGATTATCATTTTTTCAATCTCCTCGACCTTCTCATTCACAAAAACTCCCACAGTTGTCGTAAAAGAAGGAAGCTTCTTGATTATTGCCCCTGCTTTTTCATGTGATATATAACGCGGACTTCCTTTAAAGAATACAAAACCTAAGGCATCTGCACCACAATCAATCGCTGCCAATGCATCATCAAGATTCGTGATGCCACAGATCTTGACTTTGACCTGTATATCAGAATTCATCACGTTTTCCCCATTAACTCGTCAATCTTCATCTCTATATCCACTACTTCCAGAAAGGCTGTGCCCACAAGAATAGAATCAATACCAGCATCCTGGAGCCTTTTAACATCTCCTCTTGTCTTTATACCGCTTTCACTCACTATGATCTTGTTAAAGGGAATCTCTTTTTTAAGTTCAAAAGTGGAATTTAAATCAATGCGTAATGTTTTCAGGTCTCTATTGTTTATACCAATAATATCTGCCTTTATCAGAAGGGCCATTTCGAGTTCTTTAAAATCATGTACCTCGAAAAGGACAGATAATCCGAGCTCCTGCACAAGATGAAGGTATTCTGCAGCCTGGTTCTTATTGAGCAAGGAGGCTATGAACAGAATGGCATCGGCTCCATGTGCCTTTGACTCATAAATCTGGTACTCGTCAAAGATAAAGTCTTTTCTCAAGAGGGGTCTCTTCGTTACCTTTTTTACTTCAGATAGATATTCGAGCTTTCCCTGAAAATAGTCTTCTTCTGTAAGGATGGAGATTGCGTCAACAGCCTTTTCTTCATAAATAGATGCTATGGTAATGGGATCAAAACCTTGTCTTATAACACCCCTTAATGGAGAAGCTTTTTTAATCTCTGCGATAAGCCTGATGGAGCCAGAGTTTTTCTTTACGGCATCCCTAAAATTTTTTGGCTTTTCAACAGCCAATGCCTTTGCTTTCATCTCTCTTAAAGGGACTCTTGTCTTTAAAACGTCCAGCCTTTCTTTCTTTTTTTCTACTATCTTGTTAAGAATACTCATAATGAATTTTAAAGGGAAGATAAGCAATTTTGCAAACTTTCCTATGATATAATGTGGTCTGTATGGATGGAAAACATCATATAGCAAGAGCTGCAGGCATTATGAGTACCGCTACCTTTATCAGCCGGATTCTCGGCTACGTAAGGGACATGATATTTGCATTATACTTCGGTGCCACCGGGCTTTCCGATACTTTTTTTGCGGCGTTCAGAATCCCGAATCTGTTAAGAGAGTTGTTTGCTGAAGGTTCCATGTCATCAGCTTTCATCCCCGTATTAACAGAATACCGGCAAAAACACGGTGAAGAAGAAGCTAACCGGATTGTAAAAATAACTTTCACCTTTATCATCATATTTGTCGGGATTCTATGTCTCATAGGCATTATTCTTTCTCCTGCCATTGTTGCTGTTATTGCACCGGGATTCTTGGGTTCACCGGAAAAGTTTTCATTGACAGTACTTTTAACAAGAATAATGTTCCCATTTCTTTTATTTATAAGTCTTGCTGCATTAGTAATGGGCGCCCTGAACACAAAAAAAGTTTTTTTTATCCCTGCCCTTGCCCCTGCGATGCTTAATATAACCTTGATATTGAGTATAGTTTTTTTTGAATCGAGGGCCAGACAACCGCTAACAGCTGCTGCAATAGGCGTTATGGCCGGGGGCTTTGTTCAATTTGTTTTTCAACTCCCTTCATTTTTAAAAAACAAATACAACCTCGGTTTTGATACGACCTTTAGTCACCCCGGTCTTAAAAGGATGTCTATTTTATTAATACCCGCTACTTTTGCATTAGCGGTAAATCAGATAAATATCGTTGTGAACAATATCCTTGCCTCATATCTTCAGCCGGGCAGCATTACATATCTTTTTTATTCAATGAGATTGGTACAGTTTCCCATCGGCATATTTGGTGTTGCAATGGGTATGGCCGTATTGCCGACGCTGTCTGAACATGCAGCTAAAGGAGATTTTGACAGGCTCAGAGAAGATTTTTCATTCGCACTAAGGTTGTTGCTTTTTATATCTGTACCGGCTATGGCAGGACTGATAGCACTCAGAGAACCAATAGTAAATGTGCTTTATCAAAGAGGTAAGTTTGATTACACTGCAACGGTAAACACTGCTCAGGCCCTTTTATTTTATTCTTTAGGGATATGGTGTATCGTTGGATCAAGGGTAATAACGGCAAGCTTCTATTCGATGCAGGATACGAAAACCCCTGTAAAGATCGCAATGATTGCATTGGCAACAAATGTTATATTAAGTGTTATACTTATGCATCCCCTTAAACACGGCGGTCTTGCACTTGCCAATAGCATTGCCTCAGGTCTAAATTTCGCTCTCTTATTCTCCTTTCTCAGAAAAAAGCTTAAGGGGGTTGACACAAGAAGAGTCTTACGTTCTTTTACAAGAACTGTCTTTGCCTCATCTGCTATGGGGCTCACAGGAGGGATGCTCCTTCGCGGAGAAGTATGGCATATACATGGAAATACCCTTTATAAAGCCTTCTACCTGAGTGGCACTACTGCCTTATGTATCGGGATATATTTCTTTTTAAGTTATCTCCTGAAAAGTGAGGAGGCCTCTTATGTACTGGATATGGTAAAAGAAAGATTCAGATAAATTTAATAATAAGAGGGATGAATGATTATTAAAAATCTTATTGTCGGTCCCCTTGAAAGTAATTGTTTTGTTATTGCAGACGAAAAGACCAAGGATGCTCTCGTGATTGACCCCGGTGATGAGCCTGATAAAATTCTCGATTTCATTACTGAGAATAATTTAAAGATAAAATATATTGTCTGTACCCACGCACATTTTGACCACGTAGGTGCAGTGCCTGAGATTAATAAGGAGACAGGTGCAAAAATTGTCATTCATCGAGATGAATTAGATATATATAAACGCTCAAAGGATATGGCTGCATTGTGGACATATGAACTTGATCCTTTACCGGAGCCTGATATATTTGTGGTAGAAGGAGATAAATTAGAGATTGGGAATGTAAAATTCGAAATTCTCCATACTCCAGGACATAGTCCTGGAGGAATCTGCATCTACGGCGAAGGCATATTATTAACAGGCGATACATTATTCGCAGGTTCTGTGGGAAGAACAGATTTTCCAGGGGGGGATATAGAAAAGCTAAAAAGATCTTTTAAAAAGTTAATGGCCCTGCCAGACGAAATAAAGGTTCTTCCAGGGCACGGTCCTCAATCCACAATAGGCAATGAAAGAATTCATAATCTTTTCTCCCACGAAATATAATGATATTGTTAGATTTAATTGAAAAACAAATTGCTATATTGATATTTAACTTGAAAAAACGAGCTATATAAAGATATTTTAAAATTTTAATATGTATTTATTAAAATTCTACCTATATTCAGTCATAATCTCTAATATTTCCTCTTTACTATCTTTCTAATAATGTTATACTAATAGTAGATGTTATCGAAAAGTTTAATGTGTTGTAAGTAAAATGTAACTAAGTGGTTCTTTGATACAATGAGGCTATACCACTTGGTATAGCCTTTATTTTTCTCTCTGTACGATACCTTGGGGCTAAGGCGAGCTGAGGGAACAGCTACATTAAGGGAGTTGATGTGTAGATGTGGTGATGCATGCCCCAAAGCCAGTGAGCAGAGGGGAAGCCTAAACATTTACCAAGACACCCACTTAGAAAGAGCCTCAGATGGCTCGAGACCTTAAGGTATCGTGGAAAGTTCTTTGAAAACTTAAAAGTAGGTCACTGTCAATTTCTTGCAAACCAGATTTCAGATGAGAGTTTGATCCTGGCTCAGAACGAACGCTGGCGGCGTGCCTAACACATGCAAGTCGAACGGAGGCAGTGCTGTAGCAATACAGCATTGTTTTAGTGGCGGACGGGTGAGTAACACGTAGGTAACCTACCCTCAAGGGGGGGACAACCCCGAGAAATCGGGGCTAATACCGCATAAGACCACGGACTGGGATGTTCGT
>Ga0315282_10015326_pt1 | contig 11314 bp, 15 predicted proteins | sample YL17G07_20_MG_FD_203693 | JGI IMG/M metagenome (GOLD analysis project Ga0315282, IMG submission 203693) | Sediment microbial communities from Yellowstone Lake, YNP, Wyoming, USA - YL17G07_20 | ecosystem: Environmental > Aquatic > Freshwater > Lake > Sediment | place: USA: Wyoming | collected...
GGGCGCGCGCTTACGATCAACGAAGCTCGCCCGCGACCGGAGCGTAGCGGAGGATTCCGCTCCGGCGGCGGCTCCGGCGGGAAGCGCCAAGGCAGCCGGGACAACTACCGCGGGGATCGGTCATCGCGCGATCGTCGCTGGTAAGCCGGGCTGGCAGCGCCAAGCATCAACCCTCATCCCGACTCTCATCAGAGCGCGAAAGGAGCCTGTATGGCAGGTCGACAGAGAGCCACATTTAAGAAACGCCAGAGAGAGGTAAAGCGCCTGGAGAAGCAGCGAATGAAGGCGGAGAAACGCGCGGCCCGGCGGCTTGAGCAGACCCAGACTCGTGCGCCGGAGGCCTCCGAGACCCAGCCGCCGGCTGCTACGCCGGAGTAGGAAATGGCCGCGGGATCCATCGGCGGGTTCGGCCGCGCGGCACAACGCCGCTTCCGTGGGTTCGGGCGCGCCGAATTCCGGCCGCAAGCGGCGCCGGGTAATGTCTCACCTAGCCCCACTGCAACCTCACGTCCCCACACCCGGCGGGACAAAGTTCATCCTTTGTTTTTCACGCGGATAGCACAGGTTCAAATCCCGTCGGGACACCAAACTTCGCTCCCCTGTCCTCTCGCCACGTACAAAGCAAGCTGAGCGCGGCATGCACCACGCGGGGAACCCACGAGATATGATACACTCCTGCAAACTGAGTCCTGGCGAATCCCAGATATGGCCCTGAAGCTCATGATCGTGGACGACGAGCCTGAGGTGCTCAAGGTGCTCAAAGCCTTGCTGGAGTCACTCGGCTACGAAGTCCTGGCCTTATCCGACAGCCGCGAGGCGGCGCAGCGGGTGGAGCGGCAAAAACTGGATGGGATCTTCGTCGATGCCCACATGCCCCACATGGATGGGCCGGACCTGGTCCGTCGCATTCGCAAGTCTGCCTCCAACAGCAGCGTTCCCATCGTCATGCTGACCGGCTACGACGACGTCGAAACCATGCGCGCCGGCTTCCGCGCCGGCATCACCTTCTTTTTGGCCAAGCCGCCGCAACTCACCCACCTTGCCGGTGTTCTCAAACCGTTGCACGGCGCCATGTTGAGAGAGAAGCGCAGCTATATCCGCCTGCCGCTCCGAACTATCGTCAATTGCCGAACGGAGAAGGCTCAGTTCACCTCCGCAAGTCTGAACATCGGCGAAGGCGGGATGCTGCTCGAGCAATCGGGTGGGCTCGAGGTGGGACAGGAAGTGGAACTCCGGCTCTCCATTCCCCAGAGACAGGATCTGCTGAATCCGCGGGCGAGGGTGGTTCGTAAAGAACCCTCGGACCGTATCGCCGTCCAGTTCACCGAGCTTTCCCCCGAGGACCACCGAGCGATTCAGGATTACATCGGCGGCGCTGTGAAGGACTGAGGCGCTGTTTTGTTCGAGGTCGTCGAGACACGCCCACTGCCCGCGCCAACCCACCGCGCGGGCCATCACACTTTCACTCCCATTTGACCGTGGGGAATCGCCGGGGGAAGCACCTCATACTACCGGCGAGGACGCAGAGGTTAAGAGGGAAACACCTGGGCTGTTGGCATCCCAGCAGCGAGGGCTGGGGGCGTGACGCAAAGGGGCCGGCGGCCGGACTCTACCGCCTTCCCGTCCCCGTTCCGACCATCTCGGCAGTGTAGAGCTTCTGGAGCAACGCCTCGATGCTGCGAGTAATCTCTGGAGGAGCACCGAGCAAGGGCGATGGAGTTCTTTCGCACCCTCCGGGTCGTGCCCGAGTTTGGCCTCAACGGCGGCCGCGACCTCTTGAAGCTGTTCCACATTGCGAGTGGCCAGCCGGATAAGATCCTTCTCGTGTGAGGAGTCAGGCATATTCGCCTCCCACTAGGCACATGCTACGGGGAGGCCCACCGCCGGGCAATAGCACGCAGGTGCCAGGCGGCTGCTCCGAGAGTGCCCCCGGTCATGTCGGCGGCAGAATGTCGCGTTGCGTCCAGCCGGGAAAGCGCTCACTGGCCTCTTTGTCCCATTGACTTTGACCCGGTGAGGCCGGTATATTTCGGCTCGTACTTCGAGAACGGGACCCTTTCGAGATGCCGACAGAGCAGCCATCTAACCTCTTCCCCCGCCGTTTCGAGCGAGTTGCCAAACGGACGGCCGTTTCGTTGGTGGTGAAGAACCAGGGCAACGAAACCACGCTCATGGCCTCGACGGTGAATATCTCCCCGTACGGCCTGCGCGTCCAGCCTCGACGGAGTCTGCAACAAGGGCAGGCCGTCTACGCGCTCCCGGGCCGAGAGAAAACACCCACCGGTTACTGCCGAGTAGTCTGGGTCACCCAGGCTGAGGCGGGGCTGGAATTCCTGAACTAAACCCCTGTTACGCTCCCACGCGGCCTCGAGCCGCGGGCGGATGCACGCGTGCCGTCGCGTCAGGAGAGACGCGGAGCTGCGCAGCCTTTAGGCGGCGGTTCGAAATTGGATGTCGGGGTCTATCCGGGCGTGGGAACGGTAGCGGAGAATCTTTGCGCCCAAGGCGGGAGATGCATCACTGGCAACGGGCGTCACCGTGCGGGCAACTTTCCCCCAGCAGAAAATCTGAATCTTGCGTTTTGATCCCACCTCGGTTGGCAGCGTGAAGCTCATCTCGATCGGGCAGTCCAACGCCACGACTTTTTCCGCATGGAAAAGCACTCCGGAGGGGCTGACGTTTTGGATCGTCCCCTTGTACCAATTGAGCGTGCCCGTGGGACGGTAGAGGAGTGGAGACTCCACCGCAAAGCGGGGATCGCGCTCGGTCTTTCTCCTACGTTGGGGGCGTTTCTCCCCTGTCGTGCGCCCTCCGAAAATGTGCCAGTCGCCGAACAGGAGTACACACATAGCGTCACACGGATCTTCGGGTCCACAATTCAGACAACAACTAGATCGTATGCCTGGGTCGCGCGAGGGAAAATGACAACTGTCAGAAACGGCGAGGGGAGCGCAAAGCGAGCAGACTAATTGCCCGATTCTTGGGCACGACGGCCGACGATCCAACAAACCCGCTGGATTGTCAGGGCTAAATAAGGTGCATCCGTCTGCCGATACTTATGTTAGTATTGCGGACGAGGGGTGCACGCGTCATCCATCGCGGTGGAGAGTCTCCACCTTCCAAACCTCGTGCCGCTCGGATTGGTTGAGAATGCGAGGTAACGATGGACCGCCGTGGAATGATCGACCTCGACCTCGGAGACCGCGCCTCACGAATCCCCATCGAACTCACCTTAAGATATCGCCCGGGCGGCGAAATCGGCTGGAGTGAAACCAAAACGATCAACATCAGCCGGTCCGGTGTCCTCTTCGCAGCCGACGAATCACTGCAGATTGACACGCCGCTGGAGATGAACTTCGACCTGCCCTTGGAAATCGGCGGTGCAGCGGGAACAGAAGTCACCTGCCGGGGCAAGGTTGTGCGCTCGATTCTTCCGCCCTCGACGGACGCGCCCCCGGCCGTGGCCGTCACGATTGATGAGTACCGGTTCGGCCTGTCCTGAGGCCGACGTTGGGCACGAATCCTTCTTGGAGAGCGCGCTCCTCCCCTTGCGCGTTTGCATCGAAGGATGCCTCTCGCCGGCACGTCGCGCTTTGCGAGGCCTGCGCGGAGTGTCGCGGATTCGCATTTCACCCGAGTCGAAATCACAGCTCCGATTCCTCACCGATGAAATTCATCGACGCTGCAGAAGCTTGGCCTCGTCGCGATCGGTAAGGTATAGTACACATGCAGGGCATCCCGAACAAAAAGGAAATCCCCGTGACCCAACTGCCTCCATCAGGACTGTGCCGCCGCGGCGGCGCCCTCTGGCTCGTATCCGTCTCGGCCTTTCTCCTCGTCTTGCTCCCGCGTGAAACCCATTCCCAGCAAGCCCGGGACCCCGACGCACGGGCGATGCAGCGCATCGAATGGATGCACGATAACCAGCGAGGCATGTGGAACGTGGACGCGAACGAGGGAGCCTTCCTGCGCGACGAGGTAATCAAGGTGAACGCGAAGCGCGCGCTCGAAATCGGCACCTCGAATGGCTACTCGGGGACCTGGATCGCCACGGGCCTGCGCAAGACCGGCGGCCACCTCACGACGCTGGAGATCAACGACGCCAGGGCCAGGCTCGCTGCGGAGAACTTCCGCGCCGCGGGTGTCGATTCGCTCATCACCCTGGTGCATGGCGACGCGCTCAAGGAAGTCCCCAAGCTCCCAGGCCCTTACGAATTCGTATTCATCGACGCCTGGAAGAGCGACTACATCCAATACCTCGATATGGTGCTGCCCATGGTTCCTCCCGGCGGCGTGATCGTAGCCCACAACACCACGGATTTGCGCTCACAAATGCTCGATTTCATTGACCGCATCAAAACCGATCCGCAACTGAAAACAACCTTCGTCGATGCCGGCCCCAGCGGATTTTCGGTGAGCATCAAGCAGGCAACGGAGTGAAGAATGGTGCCAGGTGTCGGCCAGGTAGCCACGCCGAGACAAAGACCCACGACGAACCAAAATGGCGGTTCGTAGTGGCCACACTGCCCTCTTGACCTGCCAAAGAGACCTGTCGTAATCATTGGAGATCGGTCGTCGGGGCGACGAGTTTTGCCCCACATTTTGATCGGGAGCTTCAGAAGCCCGCGGCAGGAAGAAACGCGTGCCGCGGCCACATGCTGGGGAGGAGCGGGTAGCGCAGAGTCTCGCATCGCAGAGACTCTGCGGCCCTCTTGCTTGAGGACGAACCGCAGAGTTCGAGAAAACCGAACTCTGCGCTACCCCGCTTCGCGGGTGGCGCATATATCGCGCCGTTTGCGATGTGTGCGAGGGGCCAAACCGCCATGATTCTTCGCGGAGTTTACCCTGAGCGAAATGAAAAGGATCCTTCGCTTCGCTCAGGATGACAAGCGAATGGACTCAGAATCACAGGGCGCAGCCGCGGCGACGTACTGGGAGGAGCGGTGAACAGCCAGAACAACAAAGAGACTCTCGAAGCCAAGGCTGGAGCGGCAATGGATCGGGAGCCGGATGCGATCTACCAGAACAACCGCCTGGTGGCGCGCGTCGCGGACCCGCAAGTCGATCTGGAGACAAAGGAAATCCGCTTCGCCGAGGTCTACAACTCCGACGATCTCCTGCTCCCCGAGGAATGCGAATTCCAGAGGTACCGCATCCTGATTCAGCGCATCGCCGACGCGACCAAAGTCAGCAGGGAAGAACCGCACAAGGGTCGCATCCTGCGCGGCGTCACGGCCGACTTGCTGGGCCACCGCGAGCAGTAGAGCCGTTCCGGCGGAACGTCTCTCGCACCTCAGGCCTGACAACTTCCAGGTGGAACTGCCCTGCGGAAAAGGATGCTTCCTGGGACTGGACTTCGAGGAGGGCCAGCGCGTCGGTGACGTCGTCGAGAAGGGCCCGCGCACTTTCCACGCCCGCCTCGGCGGCGAAGATCATGTTGTGTGCACACTTCAGGCACATCCAGAACCCTTTGCACTCCGTGGTCATGTGCGGCCGGCACACGGCGCAGGGCCAATCCGCTCGCGCGTGAACCATCAACCCACCGGGAGAGATCGCGTAGTCCATGGTCGCCCTCCTGCCTTGCCTACTCTAGGAACGTGCAAGTTGGCGACCATTGCCGAATTTTCCGGTTGCACTTCAACTCACTGAAAACAATAAACCGCGTCATGCGTTCCGGCCTGGCTGGCACGGCGAGGTTGTCAATTTTTGACAATGCGCGGTAGTTTCTGGGCACCCCTGGCCACTACGAGCCAGCCGCCGTCGGTTCGCAGCCCGAGACAAGAGGTGCCTTTCCCTGGTTTTCGTGAGCTTCGTCTAATTCCAGGTCTGGGGTGGGGAGTTTCAGCGCGCGGCGAGCCAGCGGAAGTCAGGCAACCGGAATCTCGTCGACCGGGTCGGGGATGCCGTAGATGTGGACGTCGCCTTCCTTGCCCTTGACGTGGGCGAAGCCAAGGTCGACGCAGGGGATCTTGTCTTTTATTTCGCGGAAGACTTCCTCGTTGACCAGAATCTTGTAGGCGTACTCCTTGGTCAGTCCCTCCAGGCGCGAGGCCGTATTCACCGTATCGCCGATCACGGTGTAGTCCATGCGCTGTTCGGAGCCGATGTTGCCGGAAATCGCCTCCCCCTTGGTGATGCCGATGCCGTTGTCGATGGGGGGGAGGCCCCTGGCCAGGCGATCTTCGTTGTATCGCTTGAGGGCGCGGCGCATTTCGAGGGCCGCCAGGACGGCGCGTTCCGCGTCGTTCTCGAAGGGAATCGGAGCGCCGAAAACCGCCATGATGGCGTCCCCGATGAATTTGTCGAGTGTGCCCTCGTAGAGGAACACCGGGTCGAGCATGCGCGTGAAGTAGTCGTTCAGCATGGCGACGTCCTCGGCGGAGGATTGCTCGGAGATGGTGGTGAAGTTGCGGATGTCCGAGAAGAGTACCGCCACCATGGAGCGGTTTCCGCCCAGCTTCAGCCGGTCGCGGTCTTTCAGGATCTCCTCGGCCACCTGCCGCGTCACATAACGGCAGAGGGTGCTCATCAGCCGCTGTTCCTGCGTGATGTCGTCGCCAATGATCACTACACCCAGGTGCTTGCCCTTCTCCGTGGCGAGCGGCAAGGCGTGAATGTTGATGTTGTGAGCGTCCTCTTCACCCGGTCGGTACTGGAAATCGTAGGCGGTGAACGACTGCCCGTCTTGCAGGGCCTGATTGAGGCCGTCGGCCAGCGCCGGATTGAGCTCTTCCCGGAAAAATTTCTGGTACCGCGCGCCCGGCTGAAGGGCCGTCTCCCCCAGGAAGATCTTCTGTGCGGCCTCGTTGTAGTAAGCGACATGACCGTCCGGGTCGAGCGTGACGACGCCGGTCTCCATCGTCCGCAGGATGCTCTCGTTGTAATTCTTCATGAAGCGGACTTCTTCGAACAGGCGGGAGTTTTCCAGCGCGATGGCCGTTTGCGAGCCGAGCGCGTCGAGAAACTGTTCGTCCTCTTCGGTGAAGACGCCTTCCTTCTTGTTGAGGACCTGCATCACGCCGATGATCTCGCCGGTCTCGTTGCGCAGGGGCATGCAGAGAATGGTACGCGTGTGATACCCGGTCTTGCGATCGACCTCGGGATTGAAGCGCGGGTCCTTGTAAGCGTCCTTGATGTTGACGGTTTCGCCGGTCAGCACCACATGGCCGGCAATACCAATCCCACGGGGGACACGGATTTCGCTCATGTTCGCGCCCTGCGCCACGCGCGACCAGAGCTCGCCGGATTTTCGGTGCACCAGGAAGAGCGTGCAACGGTCGGCGTTCATCACTTCGGAAGTCTTGGCAACAACTTTCTGCAGGAGCTGGTCGATCTGCAATTCCGACGACACGGCGCGCATGACGTCGAGGAGAATCTCGGAAGTCCGCATCCGCTTGTGGATATCCTCGATGAGCAGGGCGTTTTGGACGGCGATGGCCGCCTGCGACTCGAAGGCGTCCAGCAGTTCTTCGTCCTCGTGCGTGAAGACCCCATGGTGCTTGTTGAGGACCTGGAGCACACCCAGGATTTTTCCCTCCGGGCTCTTCATCGGCATGCAGAGGATGGTGCGGGTGTGGTAGCCCGTCCGGCGGTCCACGTCAGGATTGAAGCGCGGGTCCTGGTAGGCGTCGGGGATGTTCACGGTTTCCCCGGTCTTGGCCACGTGCCCCGCAATGCCCGCCCCAAGCGGGATGCGGATTTCCTTCATCGCGGCGCCCTGGGCCACCTTCGACCAGATTTCCTGCTTGCCCTCGTCCAGCAGAAAGAGGGTCGAGCGGTCAGCCTCCATCACCTCGGAAGTTTTCTGCATGATCTTCTGGAGGAGCGTGTCCAAATTGCGCTCCTTCGTCAGGGAGTTCATGACATCCAGAAGAATGGCGAACGTCCGGGCATTCCCTTCCCTCTGGGACGGCTCTCGACTTGTGGCGCTCTTGTCCATGGCCAGGATCGGTGACCTTGACAGACCTCACTCCCTTTCGCCTTTACCCTATTGCGGGCATGTTAGGTTGTCCTCGCGCCGTTGTCAATTGGACCCCTGTAGCGCCGCTCGGCGCCTGCCCTGACGCAGGATGGGAGCCGGCACCACCGCTTCGCCTAGTCCCCTCCTCCAAGAGGAGGGGAATTCGCTGCTTAACTCCCTTCCTTGGAAAGGAGGGGAAACAGGGGTGGTTGCCGACATCGCCGGTCATAGACCGGCGCTACAGCCCGACGTAGAGACGTTCCGGCGGAACGTCTCCCGGAGAGACTCCTCACCGAGGCGTCTCTACATCGTGGCGCCGGCTTCCAGCCGGCCTTGGTACGGCCGCCAAGATGGCGGCGCTACAGCGGGGGCGGCCCGGGTGTGTTATGCTCTCGCCAACACTGTAGCGCCGCTCTATGAGCGGCGGAATTCTTGATTCTCAAAGACGGCGGTCATAGACCGCCGCTACAGCAACATGGACACCAAAAACAAACTCTACTTCGGCGACAATTTGAAAATCCTCCGCGACTATGTCGAGGACGCGAGCGTCGACCTGATCTACCTCGACCCGCCCTTCAACTCCAGCCCCTCGGCTTTCGCTCGGGGCGGTGAGCAAAGTCGAACCGCGCCACTTACGACGTGCTCCCTAAAAAGGACGTAGCGCAGGGCCCGCTCTCCGGCCCTGCGGCTTTTCAAGGATTTCCCGCCGCGCAGATCATGGCCTTCGAGCAGGTAGAGGAGTCGCGGAGAGCTGTTGTGTGACTGTACGGCGCTTTGTTGCTGATGATCTGAATCTCGTGCTACCATCCCGCAAGAGATGGCCATCACTGAACAAGACTTGAAGCAGTACCAGCAGATTATTGCCGACCATGAAGCCAAGCAACGGGCGTACGCTCCTGGGAGCCTGCTCTGGAACCAGCATGAGGAACAACTGCGCGTGTACCGCCCCATCGAGAAGGAGGCGCGTCGAGCACTCGGCTGGCCCGTCTGCCGCGAACCACTTTGTTACAGCGACAAGCCACTACCCACTAAGCCCAAGCCGAATATGGAAGCCGAAGATTGGGCCTGCGAAGCGCACGGTGGCCATCGTGAATACTGTCAGCCGCGCTGTATTCGGAGGCAGAGCATGATGTCTACCGATTTCCGGGTGGTGGGGACTGTCGCCGCCATCGCGGTTGGAACCTTTGTCAGTATCCAGCTAATTGGCGTGAGTTGGACCGTAGTGGCTCTGGCCGCGTTGGGGACTTGGGTTTCCTACCGCCACACCCGCCTTGAGAATACACGGTGGAATGAGTTGTTGAAGTACGAGGCGCAGAACGTAGCCGAATCGCTCTCTCCGACTCCGCCGAACTGGGAGCACCGGGTTTTGGCAGAAGCCCTGCTTGCTCTCGAATCCCGGGACAGTCCCGCCGCTGACTACCACGGGATTGAGAAAAAGCTACGGTCGGTGCTCGATTCCAGCGATGATCCTAAGCTGCGAGATGGAGCCTTTTTCGTCTGGGAAAAACTCCGAGTGTCCATGGAAGAAGCCCTTCGCACTTCGGGAGAGACCGACAGGGCTGCCATCCTTGAGACAGATCGATTGAAGCGCACTGCGCAATTAAAGCACGAGGGCAGAATCTCGTCTTCCATCGCGGGCACCTGAGCGACAGTGCGCATCGTCAGCGAGCGCTTTTTCAGCGGCCGCCCAACCCGGAGGCTGGCGCAGAGCTTCAACTCTGCGCGCCGATAGGCGCCATAGGGCAATCGCAGACCCAACGGTCTGAGCCAGCCTGCGGAGACTGAAAAACCCTTGTGCCGCACCGGGCATGGTCATACAACCCGCGCGTTCACGAAACCGCAAGCTCGACAGGAGCGCTATCATGGCGCGCGCGATCACGCTGATAGCAGCAGTTCTTTTATCTACTTCGGTACTCTCTTCCGGTCAGGTTCCGGACTCGAAGGCAGAAGCTCTTGTGGTCTGCCCCGGTCTCCTTCAGCCCGAGCCCCTGACCCCCTATGGCTTCGCCAAGGCTACGCTTGTTTCTCTCTGGTACGCCCGGAATGCAGCCGAGCGCGCGAACGAGATAAAAGAACCACCGAGGGAAACCGACAACTACCTCCCATGGCTGGCCGCAATGATGCGGATTACCAAGACCTCGACGAATGACTTCATCTGCGCAAAGCGTTCGTTGAAGCCGTTCGCCACCAAAGAAAATGACCAGAACATCAGAGTGGCGGCGGGTTTGCTGGGGGTGGTCTACGATGCGCACATAAACATCAACCAGCGTGCGCTCGACGTTCTCAAGAAACTGGACAGCAGCAATCCAGTTGAACTGATGGACCAGATCACCACTCTTCAAGTCGAGCGCGGCCAGCGGTGGTCTGATATCGCTCTGCCGACTACGATGGCGTTGATGTTGCTGATTGACCCGAAGCGCACCGACGAGAATGGAATGGCGAATTGGCTTGTTGTCACCAGAGCGCAGAAGCAAGTGCTGTTGGACTGGGCCGATAAGCACTTCCCGGAGTTCAAGAATGGAACTCCGAAGGATCAGTGGTCCGAACCCCTGAAGGTCGCGCAATTATACTTTACGTTTTTTCACCGCCGGAAGTGCTCCGATGAGTAATCGTTGGCTGGCGCAGAGCTTCAGCTCTGCGCGCCGGTGGATCGGAATCGACATCACCTATCTCGCCATCAAGCCGCTCCAGCGCCGACTGCGGGATCATCATCCCACCGATCTCAGCCCTTACGAAATCATCGGCGCGCCGACGGACGTGCAGGGCGCGGAGGCGCTGAAGGAGATCAGCCCGCACCAGTTCGAGTGGTGGGCGGTTGCAGCACGGCCACCTTGGCCGTGGGCTCGTTTCACGGGAGAGACGCCCGTGCTACGCGTCTACGGATGGCCGTAGCGCCGCCGTCCCGGCGGCTCGAAAAGGAGGTGCCGGCAAGATGCCGGCGCTACCGGTGGCGCTGCGAGGCTGGCGTTTTGCAGATGCCCCATGCTCGGTTCATCGCACCCAGGGCGACCGGCGGCATGGTCCGCGCCGCTCTGCGTTTAGTCTTTTCGGGGCTGCCTTCCCGCGGCGTGCCGAGCAAGTACCAACACCGTCTCTTTATCCGACGCGGACATCTGCCTGAACATGTCCACAAGCCTCCTTTCGTCTCGGGCGAGAGAGTCCTGACCTGGAACCTCGGGAGCTATGGGTTTGCCGCTCCCCGAGTAAAAGAGTTGATAAAATTCCAGATCGAAGGCCTTGGCCATTTTCTGCAGAGTTTCGAGCGACGGGATGGTGTGGCCGCATTCCACGCGCGAGATGTAGCAGCGCAATAGACCAGTCCGCTTCTCGATTTCCCCCTGGGAGAAATGTCTT
>Ga0315282_10015327_pt1 | contig 11314 bp, 4 predicted proteins | sample YL17G07_20_MG_FD_203693 | JGI IMG/M metagenome (GOLD analysis project Ga0315282, IMG submission 203693) | Sediment microbial communities from Yellowstone Lake, YNP, Wyoming, USA - YL17G07_20 | ecosystem: Environmental > Aquatic > Freshwater > Lake > Sediment | place: USA: Wyoming | collected...
CCTCGATCCTCGTCTTGCCTATGAAGACCTCGTCGATCTTGCTGATGTCGATGGGGAGTTTTTGCATCGATTTCACCTATATTGGTCAGGACCCCGTTATTGCAAAACCGATAATATCAGTTCGGTTCTCATGCCATTAATGACATTGTGAGAACAGATATAAAATCATAGTGGTCAATTCTCATTTATATTTTAATGATTGTACAAAAATCATTGTTCTATGACGAAAGCAAATAACAAAAAAAATATGGCCCACTAATTTAAGTGGGCAGCATGGTCCCGCCCGATAGGTATAGGATATTCCAGGCCTCAACCCTTTAGCTTGCTCAGGATATCATCGATGTCCGAGTTCTTCTTCTCCTCCTTCTTAGCCTCGGGCTCCGACTTCGGTGGCCCCGGTTCGGTCTTCTCCTCCTTGACAGGCTCGGGTGCCTTCTTCTCCGGCTTGGGCCCCTCCTTCACCGGTTCCACCGGCTTCTCCTCGGGCTTGGTTGGGGCCTCGTCCTTTGCAGGGGCCTTCTCGGGCTCCGTTACGTCCTTTGAGGGCTCCTCCTCCGGTATGGCGCGTTCCCTGGTCTCCGCCAGCTCAGGCTCCTCCTCTTCCTTGGGTTGCGCCTTGGTCTTCGGAGGGACCGTCGTGGCCGCCACCGCCTCCTCCTCGGTCTCTTCCTTGGTCGGTCGGGCCCTCGTCTGGGGCGCGGACGGTTCCTTGTCGCCCTTCCTGCGGCTCAATAAATACCCGACCCCGACCAGCAGGGCCACGATGGCGGCGATGATCCCGCCGATGCACAGGAGATTGAGGCCTCCCCCGGGTTTGACCACGGTCTTGCCCTTGACCGTGAAGGACCACGATGAGGCCTTATCGAGCGGGTTCCCGGCAAGGTCCTTGGCGGTCGTGCCGACCGAGACCGTGTACTTCTTCCCGGCCGTGAGGTTCTGGTCCGGCGTAAAGACCAATTTATTCCCGACCCAGGAGATCTTACCGGTCACCCCCGGCGATATCGAGAACGCCGCCTCGGCCGACGTCCTGTTCATGGCCTCGCTGAAGGTTATCTCGATCGTTGTCCCCGCGGGCACGTCCTTCGCGTCAGGGGCCGGGAACTTGCCGGTCACGGACGGTTTTGTCGTGTCCACGATCGGCGGCTTGACCGGGACCTTGACCGATATGGCCGCCGATGCCTGGGAGCCTGGCCTGCTGTTGTGCCTCATATCGGCATAGCTCAGCGTCGCCGTGGTCGTCAGGGCCGTGTTGTTCGCGGTCCCCGGGTCCACCTTTGCCGTGAACTTGAAACTGTGGCTTCCGGTCGGAAGGTTCGTGAAGTTCCAGTAAACGCCGGCCCGGTTGGCCTCGGCCGTGCTCGTCGTGAAGGTCAGGCCCAGAGGCAACAGCACCTTGATGCTCACGAGGCTGGCATTTTCGTTGCCCGTGTTATTGTAGTAGACCGTGAAGTTCACTGTCTCGTTCCAGAGGGCCCAGGTCCTGTCCGCCACCATGGCGATCGTGATCTTCGGCTTTGGAAGGATGCCGACATGCGTCGAGACCGTGTTCGTTGTCAGTTGGCCCAGGTCAAGACCGGTCAGTGTTGCGAGACCTATGGTCGCATTGTTCGTGATTGATATGTTCTCGAGCGTGTCGTTCTTTATCCAGGCCGTTATCCTGAGCTCGTTGTGGCTCCCGGCCGGAACACTGGCAAAGGACCAGGTCCCGCCGGTCCTGTTGGCCTCGGCGCTGCTTGTCACGAGCTCCAGCTCCGGGGCAAGGGTATCCTTGATGACCATCTTGCCGGCCGCGGAGCCCGTGTTGTTGAACTGGACCGTGTAGACCAGCTTGTCGCCGGGCAATGCATTGGCCAGGTCGACGGACTTGTGGGCCGTGGCCATCGGCCTGCTCACGGTCGTCTCCAGAGGCCCTGCCTTCAGTCCCGCGGGCATGTAGTCGTTGGGATAGGTGTAGTTCAGGACCGCGCTGGCCTTGAGCTTCGCCCCGTCCGGAACGGACGCATTGACAAGGACCGTGATGTCGATGCTCTCGGCATCATGCGTGCCCGTGATATCCCACGATGCCCCCGTCCTCCAGCCCTCGGCGCTGCTGTTCGTTATTGTCAGGTTGGCGTCGAGCGTCAGGTTGAGCCAGAGCTCCTTGGCGTGCCCGGTGCCCGTGTTGTTGAAGGCCATCGTGTAGTTGAAGGGCTCGCCCGGACCCGCGCCCGTTGGGCCAGCGAGGCTGAACCCCAGGGCCGGCCTCACCACGGTCGCCACGGCATCGTTGGACGTGATGTTCCCGATGGCCGCATTCGCCTCGTCGGTGAACTTCAGGCTTGCGTTGTTCTTGATAACCAGGCCATCGGCCGCATCCTTGCTCACGCGTGCATTGATGGTCAGCGTGCCGTCTGCCCCTGGAGCGATGTCCTTCAGGTGCCAAACAGACCCCAGGCGTGCAGCCTCGTTCGAGCTGTCCACGAAGGTCAACACTGCGGGCAGCTTGTCCGTGATCCAAACGTCCCTCGCAAGGCCGTTACCGGTCTGGTTATACGAGATGTTGTATGAGATGATATCCATCGGATAGACCGTGGCACTGGATTGGGCAAGGTCGATCTCGAAGCCCGGGAACACCTTGTAGGTCATGTTCACCCAGTCGAGCTCAGGTGTCACGAGCGGGTCCGTCGAGGAAAGGAACGCTTCGAACTGGATGAACCGGTTGGCCGGCGATGTGATGGCCGTGTCGCTGACGGCCCAGTAGGGCGCGCTCCATGGCGCCGCCGCAAGGCCTCCGAGCGTTCCCGCAGACCTGGTCCTCAGGCTGATGTTGGTGTTGGCCGGCTTCTTACCGCCCCAGCTGATGTTGCCCCAGGCGACGGTGTATTGGGCGTCGAAGGGCTGGCTGAGGTAGGTGCCGTTCGACAGGTACTTCCATGCGCTTGCCGGTTGGACGAATGTGTAGACATCCCCACCGTAGATATCGTAATAGGCGTTCGATAGGACAACCGTCGTGCCGTCCGTGCCGGTAACGTTGATATGTCCGACCAACGGGAAGCTGACGCCGTCGACAGGAAGGCTCACGGCCGCACCGACGGCCACGGCGCTGGAAAGCAGAGTGCCGTTCCAGGCGTACAGGCTCACGTTCTGCCCGGCCGAAAGGCCGTTCACATTGATGTTCGTATCTCGGTAGAGCCGGATGTTGTCGAAGCTCGCATTGTAATGCCGCGTCTCCAGCTGGATGGCGCCGCCATCACGGTTCGGGAGGGGTATATTGACCGCGTCGAATATCTTGGTCCCGTTCAACCACACCGTGGCCACAGTGCTGGAACCGCCGGCACCGGGTTGAACGACCTTCCACTTGATGGTATACCAATATCCCGGGTCGAGTGGCGTGTTGTAATTATTGCCCCACCAGGCCCAGTCCCGCTCCAGCTCGATCTGATTGGTATCCTCTGTGATGAAGAGGCCGTAAGCGCCGCCTGCACCATTGTCCCCCATGTAGAGCCTGATCGCCCTGGGGCCGTTCCCAGCGTCAGGCGTGTTGAACTTGAACTGTAGCTCGAGGACCCCGACAGGCGACAGGCTGAAGGTCAAGGGATCGGCAGCGAGATTGCCGAAGGCCCCGGCCCTGGAGAAGGCAAATACATTGGTGGTGTCGGTCTGCTGATAGACGATAGGATCGCCCGAGGGGCTGGTATTGTCCATGTCCCGCCTCCAAACGCCGCTCGTCGGGTTCCAGTCGGTTGCGCTGAGCGCCCAGTCGTCGTTGAAGATGCGGCCGGTCTGGGTCCGGTCCAGCCGGACCGCGGGGATCTTCTCATAGACCGGCTTGAACTTGAATATCTTCAATCCCGCGATCGCGCCCCAAACGGTCCCGTCATGGGCGATTGCCAAAAATCCCGGGAAGGCGTTCCCGGAGATCGGGACGCCCATGTCGATGATCTTGCCGGTCCCGTTCTGTACCATGAAGAGGTGGGGCTCCATCGCGTTAGAGCCCGCGAAGCCCCAGACCGAGCCGTCGGGGGCCGGCCACAGGTCGCTAATCGAATTGTCACCGGCTATCGGCTTGCCGAGGTTCGTGAAGGTGTCCGTATCCGGGTCGAGCATGAACAGGTCGCCAGCGGTCATCGCGGTCCCGATATAGATGGTCCCGTTATTGGCCGTCGTCATGGACATAATCATGTCCGTGTTCACGAGCGCATTCCCGCCGTTGAGGACCGTCGGTGTGTTCGTGGTCGGGTCGACCTTGAAGACACGGCCGCCGTTGCCGCCTCCGTTCATGGTGGTCCCGCCGTAGATGAAGCCGTTATTACCGGCCGTCATCATCCATATCCCGTAGCCGTTGATGATCGGGTTGTTGCCATTGATGGTGCGCGTCATGGCGCCTGTCGTGGGGTCGATGCGGACGACGATGCCGCGGGTGGCCACATCGCCGTTGTTCATGGTCCCGCTCCAAATGGTCCCGTTCTTGTCCGCAGTCAGGCCGCGGACCTGCGCCGTATTCGACTGCCATGGAAGTGTGACCCGCCAGTCCGCGTCGAATTTCATGGATGTTGTGTTCATCCTTGCGACGATGCCGCCGCGGTTCGGGTGGGCCCCGCCAGCCACATCGTCAGACGTGCCGCCGCACCAAAGGGTGTCGTTTGTATCGACCCTTAGGCTCATCATGTGGTTCTCATCTGGAACGTGATTTCCCTGGTCGGTGATGGCCCCTGTGACCGCGTCGACCTTCGCGATGGCCCCTTTCGGGACCGATATCAAGAGGTCCCCTCGGGCGTCAACCTCAAGGTCGCTGATGCCAGTTATGAAGGCAGGAACTGTGAATGACTGGAAACCCTTTATCTTGAGCTCGCCGCCGCTCTCGTTGAAGACGGTCAGGTTGTTGATGCCGCCGCTCTGCCAGTCGGCGAAGGTCGTGGTCGTGACGGTCTTCGTGGCCCTCGAGTCCGCCCTTGAGGCGATTGCTCCCATGGTCGTCCTCAACCCGCCATGGTCGGCCATGGGCCCTGCAAGGGCCCCGATATCCAGACCGCCGACGACCATCAGAACACACAACAGCACAACGAACAACTTGCCGGATAGTTTCGTCATATTGTCACCCGCGTAACCTTATTAATTGAGCTCTTGTCGCAACTTTGAATGGGACAGTGAATTCTTAAAGTCTACCATATAGTAGATTTCTAGATATGGAATGAACTTGTCACTAAATAAATAGATTTTCATAAATGTAGAATAATGGATGGATCCGTCAACCCGTGGTACTGGGGTCGGCCTATTCCTCTTCTTTTACGGCCGGTGCGGGCTTCCGGGCCACCTTCTTGCCTTTGATGATGACGTTGCCCTTCTCGTCCCTCCGGACCTTCTGCAGCCCGAACGGCGCCCACCAGTTCCACTTCTTGAGCAGGACCATGATCGCGGGCACGAGGTATATCCTGACGATGGTCGCGTCCAGCAGGATGGCGAAGCACAGGCCGAACCCGAACTGCTGGAGGAGGCCCGTCGACGAGAACATCATGGTGCCGAAGGCCCCGGCCATGATGACTCCGCATATGGTGATGATGCTGCCGGTGCGCTCCACCGCCTGGGCAACGGCCTGCTCGTCGGTCTTGCCCTCCATGACGGCCTCCTTGATCCTCGTCATGAGGAATATGTCGTAGTCCATGCCGAGGCCCATGAGGATGACGAACAGCAGCAGCGGCATTATCCACAGGACCGGCATGGCCAGCAAGCTCGTGAACAGGACCAGGGCCAGCGCGATGGTCCACGAGATGCTCAGGAGGATCGTCAGCATGAGACGGAACGGTATGAGGACCGAGCCGAGGACGAACAGTAATATCAGGTAGACTCCCAGGAGCACGATGACCGCCGATATCGGGAAGTCGTGCGACACCGTGGCCCCTACGTCGGCCGTGCTCGCCGTCGCGCCGCCGATATATATCTTGGAGTCGGCCATCTGCGGGTTCTGCTTCTTGTAGTTGTTGCACAGCTCCCGTATGTCGCCGATTGCATGGAGGGCGTTGGACGAGGAGGGCTGGTCCTTCAGGACGACCGTGAGCATGACCGTCGTATTGTTCACGCCGATGGAAAGCCTGAGCTCCGGCAGCGACCAGCCGGTCTCCTTGTCTATCCTTACGCCCGTCAAGGAATTGTATGCCGACGTGGTGACCTTGAAAACGGAACCCAGGCCCCTTAGCCGGCCCGCGAGGTCGTCCGTGCGATTGAGCTTGTCCGTGTCGAACTTATTGGTCTTCTTGTCAAGTATCGGCGTATTGTATTGGACCACGACATAGGTCGGCAGGATGTTACCGGCGCCGAAGCCGTCGGCCATGGCGTCGACGCCCTTCTTGGCCTCGACCTTGGCTATGCTGCTGAGGAAGTCGTAGCTGGACTCGCTCGTGAGGACCAGGTAGGTCGTCGGGATGGATATCACAAGGCACACGGCGACGATGACGCGGGCATACTTGAAAGACACCTTGGCCGCGCTGAAGAAGTATCCCTTCTGGTGCCTCATCCGGCTCTTGTACTCCTTCCTGTACTTCATCCACACCTTTCCCGTCGTGGGCCAGAAGACCCGGTCCCCGAGGATGTAGAGCAGGGAGGGTATCATTGTCAGGGCCATGAGAAGCGTGATGCCGATTGAGACCGCTAGGCACAGGCCCATGACCTTGACGAGCGGGAAGCTGAAGACCGCCAGGGCCAGGAACGCGACCATGACGGTGGCCCCGGAGGTCGCGATGCTCTCCCCGGCCCACACGACCGCGGTCTTTATGGCCTCGTCCTTGCTCTTGCCCAGGATGCGCTCCTCGCGGAACCTCGAGACTATGAATATGCAATAGTCCGAGCCCGCGCCCATGACCATCGTGAATACCACGAGACGTATGCTGTAATGGATGCCCGAGATGTATGTCCCTATGAGGAACATCACCGCCTGGGCCATGACGTAGGCCATGGCGACGGTGACCAGGGGCACCCATGGGGCCACCGCGGAGCGGTAATAGGCCATGATGAAGACGACGACGAGGATGGCCGTGAAGGGCTCGATGAGGCGCGCGTCCGCCTCGGCGGAGCTCCGCAGGTCGTGGTCGATCCCCGCGAGGCCGCTGACGTAGATCTTGTAGCCGTTCCACGCCGGGCTCTCGCGCTTCTCCCGCTTGAACTGGGCCCTGAGCTCGACGATGTTGTTCGCGATCTTCGTGTCCGCCGGATCCCCGTTGAAGCCGACGACCGCCAGCATCGTGGTGTCCTTGGAATCGATGAAGGTCCCGATTATCTGGTTCGGGATCGGTATCGGGATGTTCGCCAGGGTCCGGTTAAGGACGATGTGGGCCGCGAGCACGTCGGCCTCGGCCTTGGTCGGGTCGGGGCCAAGGACGTAGACGGCGTCCAGGAACCAGCGCGGGACGGTAACGTTGAAGAGCGTTTTCGCGTAGGTGGCCATTGTGTTCAGGGTGAAATCGTGTATGAAGGCCTGGTCGTCCCAGTTGTGGATGTTGATCTTCTCGAGCGCTGAGTCGAGGATCTGCTGCATCTGGTCGCTGAGGTTCAGCTGGCCCGTCAACGCAGGGACGGTCGCATTGATGGCGAACTCGAGGCGCTTCTGCGGCGTCAGGCCCGCCGTGCCCGCGTTCCAGAACGACGAGTTCCATCGGTCATAAATCTTGGGCGCGTAGAAGGCCTGGAGGGTGTAATTGTAGGCGTCGAGGCCCGGTATGATAAGGGGCCATGAGCGGAAGAATGCCTCCTCGTTGCAGTAGGTGACTGCCCCGACATGGCGCTTCGCTGCATCGGTCCAGTTCATCAGGTTCAGGTTCGACATGGCCGAGTACAGCGTCCGGTGGTCCATCACGTTCTGGTCGTCCAGATGGTAATAGGTGAAGGCCGCATTCCAGGTCGCGTACTGCACACGGTCGGCGTCGGTCCCGAACTTGAGCGTGGTGGTGTATGTATGGTTCCATTCGGCCGCGAGCTTGTCGAGGTACGGCACCTGGGACGGCGTTATGTTGTGGAATGTCTTGTTGTAGGCCTGGAAGGTGCGGTTGGTGACGTTCCCGCCGCTGGATCCCCAAGCGCCCAGGAAGATGGTGGGCACCTGGTATATCCTCGTCGAATCATTGTTGAAGTCCCCCTCGATGTGGGCGCAATCGAGCTGGGTGTAATTCGTGTAGAACTGCGCCGGGAACTTGTAGAGCAGGGCCGAATAGGTGGTCGCGTTGTTCTCGCCCTGGGCCAGCAGCGGGGCCAGGCGCAGGATCACGGGCTCGAGTATACGCGTGCGATAAACAGAATAGATGGTCAGGACGTCCGTGACCTGGTACAATTTCCCGGTACCGTTCGAGGCCCAGGTATCGTTCTCCATCTTTAGCAGGAACCCTTTCATGTTCGCATCGTCGACGTTCTGGCCCCTGATGACGATGATGGCGCTGGTCTTCGGCAGGATGCTCGGGAACTCGTTGTTGATGACTTGCTGCGAGGCCTGCGAGTTCGTGTTCAGGGGCATGACCTCGGTCTCCTGGTAGACGATGACATTGTTGATGAGGACCAGGGCCGGATATGCGGCTATGGCGAACAGGATGACCCAGAACAGGATGATGGTCTTGTGCTTCTTGATTATCGTGTTCGCGAGGCCTTCGAACAAGTTGACGTGCTCCTTGATTCGACGGTTTAACGCTATACTGTATTTATGTATTTCTGTATTTGAAGTTTAAACCGTAAGGATTTGAATTGATTATTCGTACAATACCACCAAAGGATTGGAAACCATCGGCCCGGACCCGGATGACGACCGTTCATCCCGTCTTCGGCATCCACTTGAAGGTCATGTGGATCTCACAATACGGGACCTTCGGGTCCTCGGTGCATTTGGACTCCCAGACCTTGATGGCCGTGGCGTCGCACATGTCGAGGCCCTTCTCGAGGAACCCTATGTTCGTCAGGCAGTTCTGGCGGGTGGAGCGGACCTCGTGGAACCTCATGATGGCCTCGCAATCCCCCGAGGTCGTTACCTCGATGAGCTCCAGCCTGCCCGGGTCCCAGAACCTCGGGAAGGCGTTGGCCTGGAGCCTCAGGAACTTCCACGGGCTCGAGTAATTGTTGACGACCGAGACGGAGTCCTGGAACTCGTTGGAGAACCCGCCCATGTCCTTGTATATCGCTTCATCGCCGTTCCCGAAGGCCAGGAAGATGGCCCGGTCGAGCTCCTTGTTGATGGTGAACTCGTACCAGCTCGTGGCACGGATGTTCTTGGGATCGGACATGACCTCTTTCGTCCTGCCCGTCAGGTAGGCAAGGACCTTGAACATAGCCCCCGGGCCGAACCGTTTGTCGAGGAAGAGCAGCCGGCCCTTGAGGATCATGCCCTTGATCATCTGCTCCGGCATCGGGCGATGATATACCAACATGCATATAAAAATCACGATTGCCGGACGGGCTAGGTGCGGGCCGACCTGCCGGCGTTGGCGTCCATGAACGACCTCAGGTCCCTCTGGGCGTCCGCGGTCTTATCGACATCGCCGTCCCATTTCATGAGCTTCTGGCCGTACCTCTTCTTGATGAGCATGAGCTCGTCCCTCATGGCCTGCCTGAGCTCGGGGCTGTCCTGGCCCTTCACGACCGCCGCAAGGACGAGCTGTTCCTCGGTCTCGATAACAAGGGAATAGTCGCCGTACTTGATGGCGTCGAGGGATGTCTTCGCCGTGCCGCCCATCCGGAGGCCTTCCTGGACATAATCCCTGATGGCGGTGAGCATCCCGGCCATGATGTCCGAGTCCTTCCCGGGGCCTTGCTCCTTCCCGTCGACGGTCTTCGCGGCCTCGTGCACGAGCGGCCGGCCGTCTATGTGGATCAGGAACACCTCGGTCACTGTGGGAGCGCCTTTGGCGGCCAGGGATTCCCTTGCCATGAAGCTGTCCATGAGCAGGTCGTGCTCCCGCTGCGAGATGCCCAGCAGTGCCCTCTGCTGGGCCAGGGCCTCCTCGTCCTCCGGCAGGTCGATGACCCCGTCGACGACGGCGGTCTGGAGGCTCGTCAAGTAGGTGGCACGCTTCTCGACCATGGTCGCGCGCTCCTCCTTGCTGGTCATGGGCAGGAACTCGGTGATGATCCGGTCGGCGAGCCTGAGGAATGGCAGGAAGAGGACCGCCCCGACGATGAATCCGAGGACCGCCAGTGTCGTGATGTCAAGGCCTGGGAGGTATCCCACAAATACGAAGGCGGCCATGGAGCCCAGGACCGCCATGATGATGGATATGTAACGTTCGATGCGGAGCTGCGGTCCGAATATCTGGAACTTCAGTATCGCGAAGGCAAAGAGGGTGGGCCTCAGGATGGTCCACGGGACGTTGTTCGTGAAGAATATCAGCATTATGTTGTTGTTCTTCCCGGTCGGGTCCGAGCCGAAGGCCATGAGCAGAACCCCGAAGAAGACGGAGATGCAGAGGAAGCCAATGTGGAACCACTCGGGCTTTTCCCAGTAACCCCTGCGCTTGTAGAGGTGCAGGATCAGCCGTGCCATGATGTAGAGATAGAGGGCGAGCGAGAAGAACGTGAACAGCGAGAAGTTACCGAGCGATTTGGCTATCAGGAGTACCTTGGCCGTGTCCGCGATGAACACCATGGACATGAATGCCCACATGAAGAGGACCAGGACCATCCGGCTCGAGGTCGAGCTCTCGGACTCGTACAACGGCAGCCAGATGAGGACGGGGACGAACCATCCGACGACATATGTGACGCCGCTGAGGTTGGTCGCGTTGAACATCATCTGGTCCGAGATCTGGTTCAGCTGTGATTGCAGGATGGCCACGCAGAAGATTGCGAAGAAGAGCCCCATCATCAAAATCCTCAGCTTGCTCCATTTCGTGAAGGGCCTGGGATAGACCAGCCCGACGATGAGGAAGGTGAGGCCCGTCGTGGCGTCGATGGTGCGCTTGAACTTCTGGATGTAGAAGAAGGTGGCGTAGTTGCCGGAATGGTAGAGGTAGGCATCGGAATATTCCAGCGTGATCGACAACGAGTTCAGTATGAACAGCCAGCTGAGGCCCGTCAGGGCCCATTTCTGGCTCGTCGTCATGGGGCCCTTACCGCCGCGGACCCGCAGATAGAGGAAAATGACCACGAGGGACCAGTTGAGGAAGGCCTGGAAGGTCTTCACCGATAAAGAATTCATCAGGCCCCAGTCCATGTCAGGCCTCCACTACCGCTGTCACAACGAGCTTCCAGGAGTTACCGTTGTCCCGGTCGACCGGAAGGGGCCCTATGACCCCCGGGGCGTTCACGCAGGTCACCGTTATCTTATATGTTCCCACGAGGTCCGATGGGCCAGGGGATGCCGGCTCGT
>Ga0315282_10015328_pt1 | contig 11313 bp, 6 predicted proteins | sample YL17G07_20_MG_FD_203693 | JGI IMG/M metagenome (GOLD analysis project Ga0315282, IMG submission 203693) | Sediment microbial communities from Yellowstone Lake, YNP, Wyoming, USA - YL17G07_20 | ecosystem: Environmental > Aquatic > Freshwater > Lake > Sediment | place: USA: Wyoming | collected...
GTAGAAATAATGAGCCCTAAAAAAGATGAAACAGTATTAGATCCTGCCTGTGGAACAGCAGGATTTTTGATATCCGCCTATAAGCATATATTAAAAAATAATATGAAGAAAAATCCCGGGGATAAATTAACTCCGGCTGAAAAAGAAAAGATAATGAACCATTTTACAGGATATGATATTTCACCTGACATGGTCAGGCTTTCCCGTGTCAATATGTATCTACACGGATTCCAGACACCTTATATCTACGAATATGATACTCTTACAAGCGAAGATAAATGGCAAGAAACAGCGGATGTAATACTTGCTAATCCTCCGTTTATGACACCTAAAGGTGGCATAAGGCCGCATAAAAGATTTTCAGTCCAGGCCAATAGGAGCGAAGTGCTTTTCGTGGACTATATGGCAGAGCATCTCAATGTAAATGGAAGGGCAGGTATAATTGTCCCTGAAGGCATAATCTTTCAGTCATCTAATGCCTATAAAGCGCTTAGAAAAATGCTTATAGAGAATTACTTGTATGCTGTAGTTTCTTTGCCCGCAGGTGTATTTAATCCCTACGCAGGTGTAAAAACAAGCATTTTACTATTAGACAAGACCATTGCCAAAAAAACAAAAGACATCCTTTTTGTAAAAATAGAAAATGATGGCTATGACTTAGGTGCTCAACGCCGTTCAATAGACAAAAATAATATCCCAGAAGCGCTTAAAATCATTAAAAAATATCAAGAATCCATAACCAAAAATACTGTTATTGCGAGCGAAGCGAAGCAATCTCCTTGTTGTCTTCTTGTCCCCAAACAAAAAATCTTTGACTCCGGTGATTATAATCTCTCAGGTGATAGATACAAAGAAACAGTAGTAATCATAAACCACAAATGGCCTATGATTATGGTAGAAGAATCTCTTAATGATGTAAAATATTCTGAGAAAATTAAGAAGTCCGAATATTTGGATTCTGGGAAATATCCTATTATCGATCAATCTGAGAAATATATTGCTGGGTATTGCAATAAAGAAGAGAGCGTGCTTAGAATTAAAAAGCCTGTAGTCCTCTTTGGAGATCATACACGTATTTTTAAGTATATTGATTTTGATTTTGTTTTAGGCGCAGATGGCATAAAAATACTTGAACCAAAAGATAGCCTTAATCCAAAATTTTACTATTATATGCTGAAAAATTTAGAAATTAAAAATCTCGGATATAGCCGCCATTTTAAAGAATTAAAAAGAGCGAAAATTCCTCTTCCGTCCCTCGAAATCCAGCAGCAGATTGTGACAGAGCTTGACGGTTATCAAAATATTATCATCGGCGCCAAACAAGTAGTCGAAAATTGGAAACCCAAAATTGACATCGATCCGAAATGGAAGAAAGTTAAACTAGAAGATATTACTAAAGTTATTACAAAAGGATCGACGCCAACTACAAATGGATATAAATTTGAAGACAAAGGGATTAATTTCATTAAGGTTGAGAGTATTTCTGAGAATGGTAGCGTAGATTTTTCTAAACTATTTTTTATTTCATTAGAATGTCATGAATTTCTGAAAAGAAGTCAGCTTGAGTCCAATGATATTTTATTTTCTATAGCAGGTACAGAAATGGGCATTTCTGCTATTATTCCAGCGGATATTTTGCCTGCAAATATAAACCAGGCATTGGCAATTATTAGATTGAAAAGTGGGATTGATTCTAATTTTGTTCTCACCTATTTGCGGTCAGTTAATATTAAACAACAAATTGAAAATATAAAAGTTGGAGTTGCTCAGTTTAATCTTTCTTTGAAACAAGTTTCTGATATTGAAATACCGCTACCGCCCTTAGAGATCCAAAAGAAAATCGTAAAAAAAATCGAAGCCGAACATATGCTAGTTGAATCAGCCAAGAAATTAGTCGAAATCTATAAGCAAAAAATAAAAGATGAGATTGGCAAAACATAGGACAAAGATAAGTAGTATTTTATGAGTATTAATAAATTAGAAGATTTACTTTATGATGACGATGTTAATAAGAGCAACCTTACTTTATTGTTAGGTCAGTTTAAGAGAGAAAATTTTGTTGCTTTTATTGGTGCTGGCCTCCCCTGCGGTATGAAAGATGTCCCTTCATGGGCTGGTTTACATAAGCGATTGAAGACAGAATATTCAATCAAACAAGTTAAAGAACGTAAATTGCCAGATAGTTTTTCTTATTTGTACGAAAAATGTTCACCAAAGGAGGAGTTTTACAAGCAAGTTTTTAAATTTGTAAAGCCTAGCACTAGCCCGCCGAGTGTTTATTATATAATACATGATAATTTTGATTGTTACGCAACAACAAATTTTTACGATCCTATAGAGGATGCAGATTCAGTAAAGGAATGGGGGATTAGAAAGCGTTACTTTGCATTTCCAGAATCTTTAGAGAACCAAAAGGATAGCCTCACTTATTTACACGGTCATCCTGATATTGGTTTTTGTATTTTAAGAAGGGAAGATTATGATTATTTTTATCCATCATTAAGTAAAAGACATATAGGAGTACCTGTTTTAGAAAATTCTCTAAGGTATCTTTTTACGCAGAAGCAGATTATTTTTTTAGGATGCAGCATAGAGGATCATTTAAAAGAATTTTTAAGATACTTAATCAATTATGCCAAAGGAGATGATATTAACAAAGCAGTAGTCAGTAGAGAAAATGTCCAAGAGCATTTTTGGATTATAGATCAATCTGTTATTGAAATAGACGAAAAATTAGGAGTCGATAAAAAGAAAGTTATTGTTAAAAAATTTTTTGAGAACTATTCAGCACTTAAAATACGACCTATTCTATATAACAAAAATGAACACCTTTTTGTAGATCACTTATGTGAAGCCTTAGGTTTAAAAAGAAAGCCTATAGAAGTCGTTGAACAACCAGATATTAAGGAGCCAGTATCATGAGCATGTATTATGATAGAGTTCGAGAGATAGAAGTTTTATTAGTAAAATATTCAAAGAGCGGAGAAGAGCAATTATCTTTTTTAATCAAAGGAGATAAGGAGATAGAAAGATATTTTTTAGAAAAGGTGAACTCTGTTAAATGGTTTAGGCTTCTTAAAAAAGAAAATTATTTTGATCCGAAAAATATTCCCTCGAATGACAAGGGCGATATTCTCTTCTGGAATGTTCTTGATTATTTAGAGCGCGTATCAGAACAGCTTTCAGATTCTGCTAATCAAAAATATGCTAAAGAATTATTAGATATTATTAAAAATACAGTCCGGTATTCTATCAAATTAAAAGCCAAAGGTAAAAAAGGAATTAATAATTATTACATCTGGTGGTATTTTGTAAAAATCTTAAATAATATCCCTATAGATTTAATCATCATTAATAATTTGACATCTGAAAAGTTTGAAATCTGGCTTGAAGAATGGGCTAATCCGGAAATGAGCGGTGATTTGGCAATAAGTAATATTGTAGAACAACTTCTTGGTAAATTTTTAAAGGATAATAGGACTATTAGGCACGCCGAAGTTATCGTAAAAGTGATTACGCGTATTGAGAAAGAAGGAAAGAAGTATTCTTTTACCCGGCGCGATGAAGCCAAAATGACCTGGTCGTCTTATTGGACGCTAGATGGCCTTAAGAAAAATAGTAAGATGATAGGAGAAAAATGCTCTAATAATGTTATTTTTGATATAGCTGATAAATTGAATCTGGCTTTAAAATACAAACAAATGGATGCTTATATATTAATAAGCGACAAAAAAGACGTTTGCCGTTTAAAGGTTTATAGATCAGAAAAGGATAATTTGAAAGAAAAAGAAATAGGGTTTAAAGACGGTTATTTTAAATGCACCATTGAGCAGTATGAAGCAGAGCAGTTAAAAGGCTTGGAGGATATTTACAAAAATCTTTTCCTGCTACACCGCATAGAGCCAAAGAAAAAAATAGAGGACAATATTTTATTGGATGAAGTTAAAAGTGCAAAAGATTTTGTAGTAAAACTTAAACCTAAACTTCCGGCATCAATTAAATGGGATAATGCGGAGGATCTTGATAAGAAATTAGAGAGTGTTTATGAAGGCCTTTATGAAGACTACTCCCAGGTATGGTTTCGTTCACTTGAAGATGCCAGTGATGTTCATATGACAGGCGCAGATGACGTATTGGCAATTATCCTGCGAGATATGCTGTTGACTAAATGTGAGTCAAAAAGAGATGATGGTAAAAAGGTTCTGAAAGAATTTTTAAGCGATAAGTATAGATTTCCTCTATTTAGGAGATTTGTACTGCTCTGTATGGATAAATTCTGGAAAGATTATAAAGATTTCTTTAAAGAATTTTTAGATGTAGTACCTGATGTTTTGGATCAATCAGATTATGAAGTTGAGTTTTTTGATATATTGGAAAAATACAATAAAGATTTGGATGCAGAGAAATTGAAAAAACTTATAGAAAATGTGCCTGAATATTACAGAGAAAAAAGCCAAAGGCATGAGGCGCATTGGAAATATCAATGGCTTTCGGCTTTGAAGGACAATGATTCATTTAGTAAATGGTATGAAGAGGAGAAAAAGAAAGCGGAGTTAAAAGAGGATAAAGAATACAAGCCGCGACGCTCTGCCTTTATAGGAAGCGGAGGGCCGGTAGTCCATAAATCACCTATTACAAAGGAAGAAATTTTAAAAATGGAAGCAGTAGATATTGTAAAATTTGTTAAGGGATTTGAAGGAGCGACTGGATGGGATTCATTGGTAGAGAGAAAGCCTGATAGAGAAGGTTTGGCTGATGCATTTCAGGGGGCAGTAAAGGAAAACCCTCAAAAAATCTCAGATGAAATTAAGTTATTTTACGAAGCAGGGTATATCTATGTATATCGTATGCTAAGAGGTTTTCTGGATGCCTGGAAGAGTAATAGAGATATAGATTGGGAGAAGATATTAAATTTCTATGAAGATTATATTAAGCGTCCAGGATTTCTTGAAGAGGCCTTAAAGGCTCAAGGCAGTGATAGCGGAGGCGGTAAATATATTTGGATGCTTGAAGCACTTTGCGACCTAATAGAAGAAGGCTCTCATAATGACGAAAGAACTTTTGATGAGAAATATTTTCCTCAGGTTGAAAGATTGTATAGTTTAATGTTAGAAAAACCTAAAGGAGAAACTCAGCCAGATACACAGCGTGACGCAGTAACATATGCGCTTAATACTACACTGGGAAAGCTTATAAGGTCTTATATTATTTTTTCATTGCATGCAGCAAGGCTTAATAAAGCTCCTGAAAAAGATTGGGGCAAAGATAAATATGACAAGTTTTTTGATAAAGGCATTGAAGCGTATATTTGGTTTGGGATGTTTTTTCCTAATATGAATTATTTAGATAAAGAATGGGCTAAACAAAAGGCAGGGCAGTTAAAAAGCAAGGGAGTTAATGATTTTCAATGGCAAAGTTTTATGGAGGCATATTTATTTGGTTCACATGTGTATGATGATATTTATAAATTGATGAGAGAGCATTATAAAATGGCTATTGAGACAAAAGTTTTTGATACAGAGATAGATAGGCGTTTAGTGGAACATATTGCAATTGGCTATTTAAGAAAAATGGAAACGCTGGATAAGGATAGCGATAGTTTATTTTGGAAGATTTTAGACCAGATAGATATTCCTGAGAAAAAATATAGATGGGAAGAAGTAGCGAGTTTTTTCTGGTCAGTTACAGGAAGAAGCAAGCGACTTGACAAAGAAAAAGAAAAGGAAGATTTGCCGGAGAAATTTAGAGAAAAAATTCTAGATTTCTGGAAATGGACTTATAAGGAAAGAGATTCTGTTAAAGAAAAATTAGGGGATGTCTATACTTCATTTTTGGCCCGTATAGCAAAATTAACAATTATACTGCCTAAAATAGATAAAGATGCCTATGATTGGTTAATATTATCAGCTCCTTATATTGATATCCGCCATAATTCAAGCCTTTTTATTGAGTACTTAACTCAGTTTTTGGATGACGATGAAAGTGTAAGATATATAGGCAAGATATTTAGAGAAATGCTAAAGAACACAACTCCAGACTATAAAAAGGAAGATATTATAGCAATTGTGGAGAGGATTTTTCAGGTAGAGGGCGGATGGGAAGACGCGGCTGAAATCTGCAACACATATGGCCGCCGTGGCGTGCATTTTTTAAAAGAGACATTTTTTAAGAATCAGGAGAAGATAAAATAAAGATAATAGCTAATATCACCGACTGTTTTTCTGGATGAAAATAGGGGTTACGATTTATGGTAAGAAAACCTTTCTTTTTAGATACTGACGCTTTTTTACGTGACTTGAATAAGCGCTTCGAAGAAGAGGAATTTCTATGCGATTTTAAGAATTTCCTTGCGTATATTGCTAAAGAAAAAATAAAACTAACGCCTAAATGCAAGTGGATCCCTATGAAGCATCTTTATGCTATTAATAATTTACTGAGAAATCCATTAAAACTTGACAATGCTATTGGCGATAAAGTATACAAGACCCGTGAAGAGTGTTGTGCGGGGAAAATATATTTTATAGATCTATTAGCTTGCGCCAGCGAGTGTATTTATATTAATAGAAAAGATACTTTAATGCCAGGGCCAGGATGCAATGACTTTTTAAATAAGGATGGATTTAATAAAAAGCGATGGCTTATATTTGCGTGGTGGTTTAATCTGGATTGGGATAGCTGGATGCCTGAAGGAGATTTTGGAAAGACGCTTCGAGATAAAGCATTGGAAGTTATTCCTTATATAAAAGAGATAATTGATATAAGGCATAGGGTGGATTTTAAAGAATTTACAAAAACCTTGATAGAAAATTTAGACCTTAAATGGAACGCCTCTTCACAGGGCGGCGCCAGGGGTAATATGGAATGGGGTATTAAATGCTGTATATTAGAGCCGCTTAGCTGGCTTGATATAATAGAGTTTTGTTATGCAGAAGAAGATAAGATAGGCATAAAAGATATAAAGAGTTTTTATATAAAACCTATGGGAAAAATATTTCTTGAAGAGTTAGTAAGGATGGGAGAGAAACTCAAAGAGGATTCGGCAAAAAAATCAAATTGCAATAATAACTGAATTTGATATGATATATGATAAATGTGGGACTAAATTGGGGCTATTGCAGGACAAAATTAACACAAAGAGATAAAACTAAATAAAAGCGCATAAAGACGTAATTTTTGTATTTGTAAGCAATTAAGTCAAATTTATTGATAATGCCGATGTAGCTCAGTTGGTAGAGCAGTGCTTTCGTAAAGCTCAGGTCGGTGGTTCAAATCCACTCATCGGCTCCGAAATTCTGCCGAATAGGCAGAATGAGTCCTGAGCAGCCTTAAGTTTTTAATATATGCTGCGAGGGGCAAACTGATTATATCCAAATGACTCACGTTAGAGAACTCCTTAAAGATAAAAATTTTTTCCTCCTGTGGTTTGCCCAGATAGTTTCAAATTTCGGAGACAGGCTGGATCAGATGGCTCTGATAGGGCTTATCTATATTCGCACACCCGGTTCCACTATAGAACTCGCAAAGTTACTTTCTTTTACAATACTTCCGGTATTTATTATAGGACCTATAGCAGGCATATATGTGGATAGATGGAATAGGAGAGCTACTATGATTGCCTGTGACATTATAAGAGGCTTATTAGTGCTTATGATACCTCTAGTTATCAAATATTCCACCAGCATGATTCCGGTATACATAATTGTATTTATAATTTTTTCCGTAACAAGATTTTTTGTGCCTTCAAAACTATCCATAATTCCAGATATTGTTCATAAAGATAAGCTTCTTTTAGCGAATTCGCTGTCATCCACAACCATGATGATTGCTACGATAGTTAGTTTTGGGTTTAGCGGAATAATAGTCGCCTCATTCGGGCCTCAGGCAGGATTTTATATAGACTCAGTAAGTTATTTCATATCCGCAATACTGGTATTTTTTGTAGCAGTTAAATTAAAAGAAAGTATAGGGCCTAGCAAGGCCAGGGTAGAGCTTAGAGATATTTCTAAGAGAACTGTTGTCGGAGATATAAAAGATGGCCTTGAGTATTTGAAAGGACATGAAGACATAAAAATGGTTGCAAACACCATGTTCCTTATTATGGCGGGAGTTGGTTCTATTTACATTGTAATAATAGTTTTCATACAAGAGACATTGCGTTCATCTACTCAGCACCTCGGGTTGCTTGTAATGTTTTTAGGAGCAGGATTGTTTCTGGGTTCTATTATATACGGGAAGTTCGGTTCAAAGTTTTCAAAAAGAAAGGTAATCAACTTTGGGCTGTTAAGTACAGGGTTAACTATAGTGTTATTTACTATCTGCTTAAAATTTATGCCTTCTTTTTTTATAGCCGGTCTATTATCGATAGTGCTTGGAATTTTCAGCGCTCCTATAATAGTGTCTTCCAATACCCTGCTTCATGAAGTAATGCATGATGAGATGAGAGGGAGGATTTTTAGTTCTCTTGAGATAATAATGCACGTAGGATTTCTTTTGTTCATGTTTCTAGCGTCTCTTACAGCTGAAAAGATAGGCAGAGACTGGGTTTTGATAACAACAGGAATTTTATTTTCTATTATAGGTTTAATAAAATTAATAAGGTTAGGGAAAAAAGAGAAAAAAATTTAAGGAAGCAGTTATTTCTGTTTTCTTTTGGATTTACTTGATTCTTTACACTTTGAATAGTAATTGCAGGTAGGGCAGCATATAGCGTCTTCATGCCGCTCGCCTCTGTACCATTTAGTCTCGCATGTCCAATAAACCTGACAATTTGTGCAGCATTTTCCGAATTCTCCGATGCCCATATTGTCCTCCTATGAAAGAGTATACCCTAACTTAAAAAGGTTGTCAAGAAACTGACTTTTCTGTATAATAAACAAATATGGCCAGCTTAAATTTTATACACCCGCCAGATTTTAAAGATATTACAAAGAATAAGAAAATAGATTCCGCCCCGCTGCCCAAAAAGGCAATATTGCTCTTGTCTCAGCATGCAGGAGCTCCTTCAGAGCCTGTAGTTAGCGTAGGAGACAGCGTTAAAACAGGGTCCTTAATTGCTCAGGCAAAAGGATTTATATCCAGCAATCTGCATTCAAGCATTTCCGGCAAGGTTATTGCAATTGAAGATAGCCCTCATCCTATAACAGGCTCATCTAGGGCAATTATCATAGAATCAGACAGTTTGGATACAAAGGCATATTTAAGCTCAGTCTCTGCCAAAGATATTTCAGCTTTGTCAAAAGAAGAGATTATGACTTTGATAAAAGAAGCAGGTATTGTAGGCTTGGGAGGCGCTGCGTTTCCAACATCAGTAAAGCTAAGCCCTCCGCCTGCTAAAAAAATAACCACACTTGTTATAAATGGCGCAGAATGCGAGCCTTTCCTTACATGCGACCATCGTTTGATGCTTGAAAAATCAAAAGAGATAATTTTTGGCGCTCAATTGATAGCAAAAGTTTTAGGAGTCAAAGATATAATTATAGGTATAGAGAAAAATAAACTAGATGCAATAGAAAGCATAAAGAGCGTGATATTTAGGGTGAAAACCGGAGATTTAAAACTGAAAGTAGTAAGTTTGAAAACCCGATATCCGCAAGGAGGGGAGAAACAGCTTATAAAAACCTTATTGAATAAGGAGGTTCCTTCAGGAGGACTGCCTCTTGACATAGGAATCGTGGTAAATAATGCGCAGACAGTTTTTGCCGTATATGAAGCAGTTTATTTAAGAAAACCTTTATATGAAAGGGTAATAACTGTATCAGGCAGTTTCCCTAATATAGCAAAAAATATTTTAGTGAGGATAGGCACTCCTATAAAAGATATTCTGGACTATTGCGGGGTAAGCCCAAAACTTGATATTTATAAAATTGTAATGGGCGGGCCAATGACAGGAGTAGCGCAGAGTAACTTAAATGCGCCTATTATTAAAGGTACATCAGGCATACTTGTCTTGGATAAAAGGTTCAAACTGGAAGAGAGAGAGCTTGAATGTATCAGGTGTTCCAGATGCATTCAAGCATGCCCTGCAGGGCTTATGCCTTGCATGATAGGGCTTAGCTCTAAAAAAGAAAAATTTGATATCGCAAGTTTATATGACCCTCTTGATTGCATGGAATGCGGGTCTTGCAGTTTTGTTTGCCCGTCGAATATACCTCTTGTGCAGCTTGTGAAACTTGCAAAATTAAAAGTAAAAAAACAATGAAGATTATTTTAAAATTCGCATTTATTTTATTTTTTGTAAATTTAATAGCTGCTACGATTCTGGCAGGAACTTATAATCTCACCAAATCCAGGATACAAAAACAAGAAAGCATGATTCAAGAGGAAGCCCTTAAACAGGTGATGCCTGAGACAATAGGAAACAGGATAGAGCTTATTAAAAAAAGCGATGCGATAAAATATTGGAAGGTATTCAAGGAAAATAGCCCTGAGCCGCAAGGATATATATATATTGCTAAAAAGTATGGATATTCGAGTGTGATAGAAACAATGGTGGGGATTAAAAAAGACGGGACTATTACGGGCGTTAGAGTTCTCTCTCAGAATGAAACCCCAGGCCTTGGCGCTAAAATCATAGAAATTGTCTCTACCAGGACATTATTTAACTCTTTGAGAGGAATATTTACAAAAGAAAAACATTCCAAAGAAATATTATCGCCATATTTTACAGAACAGTTCACAAACAGGAATATAAAAGAGTTGGGATTATCTAATGGCGGAATTCAGGCAATTACAGGCGCTACTATATCATCCAGGGCAGTGCTGGATTCCATAAAATCAAGCGGGTTGGAAATATTAAATAATCGCGATGAATAAACTTACTATTTCCCCAAGTCCTCATATTAAATCAAGCCAGACCACTAAAAATATCATGTGGGCTGTGGTGTGGTCTCTTGTGCCAACAGGCATAGCAGGTATATATATATTTGGCATTTCAAGTTTGAATGTAATGGTCATATCCATTCTTTCCTGTGTCTTTACAGAAGCTTTATTTTTAAAATTTAGAAATAGAAACCCAAAAACGATTTTAGATGGAAGCGCTATATTAACAGGGCTGCTTCTAGCGTATAATCTTCCGCCTGGGATACCTTTCTGGATGCCTATCGTGGGAGGCGCTGTAAGTATTGTTTTAGGAAAACAGATTTTTGGAGGATTGGGCCAGAATATATTTAATCCTGCTCTTGTGGGAAGGGCGTTTTTACAAATATCATGGCCTGTTTATATGACCACATGGAAAAATCCAAGGTGGTGGCCTGATGCAGTATCAAGCGCAACACCTTTGGCTAAAGAAACAAGCGCGCACTTTACTTATATGGA
>Ga0315282_10015329_pt1 | contig 11313 bp, 14 predicted proteins | sample YL17G07_20_MG_FD_203693 | JGI IMG/M metagenome (GOLD analysis project Ga0315282, IMG submission 203693) | Sediment microbial communities from Yellowstone Lake, YNP, Wyoming, USA - YL17G07_20 | ecosystem: Environmental > Aquatic > Freshwater > Lake > Sediment | place: USA: Wyoming | collected...
AAAAGGTTCATCGTGATAATCAAGCTTAATCCTTAAGCGGTCATCACTAACTTCTTAATTTTCCTATTAGATTACTTATTTCTCGTTTCTAAAAGCTCGGGTGTACATGTTTGATGACACTCCCGCGACCAGCCCGCCTATGGCGTCATTCGTGATTGGCCCGAGCTTCTTCAGGATTCCAGGCTTGGCTTGGTCAAATCGAGTGAACTCAAAAATGCCTCTCACGCCAGCAATATAGTTGGCTATGGCTAGTCCCAATAGTTCATCGGCTACGAGTCCTGGACGCCCCATGAATCTCTCTTGTGTTAGGCCTGGAATCAAGCCTTTCTCTGCCTCTTCTTGTGCTCGGAAGCAGGCGATCTCAAGACAGGAAACGTTCACATCTGACAGGGCATCAAGAAATTCTTCTCGGAGGATTTCGGCGGCTTTTTCTTTTGTTTCTACGCCGGGATGCGGGACGAAAAGCTCAAGCGCCGTATCTATGAGGTCTTTTAGCGTTATGCCTTCCTGCTCCAGGTATTCCATTAATGGAGGAGTTTTGGGGTTCATGTTTATCAGCGTCATCTCTTATGTTGGGGTTTATTTTAAATATTGTGCGTATAGCAATATTTATTAAGTAGGTTGGATAAACCAACCTAAACAGGGGGTAGAAATGAACACAAAATATGTCATTTATATCGCTGTTGCTGTCGCTGTAGTTTCAATTGTTTCTGCGGTCTTTGTGTACGTTTACTATGAGGGGCAGCTTGCTAGTTTGCGTTCAGAGGTTACGGGTTTGCAGACTTTAGTGGATGACGATGGTTACGTGACGAGCTTGGCAGCTTATCCCAACAGGATTGCTTCGCTTGCACCGAGTAACACTGAAATCTTGTTTGCCTTAGGTTTAGGTGATAAGGTTGTGGCGGTCACTGACTTCTGTAACTATCCCTACAATTTCAGCGCATGGGTTGCAGCAGGTAACATGACGAGCGTTGGGGACTTCAAGGCTCCGAATATTGAAGTGATTGCTTCTCTCAATCCCGACTTAATTGTCGCGACTGGGGGCGTCCAAGCAGAAACCGTTAAAACTCTGCGAGATTTGGGTTACAAAGTTTTAGTGCTAGACCCAACCAGCATCAATGGCATTCTCCAAGACATTGCACTTGTAGGAAGAGCAACTGACAAAAATGCTGAGGCAGCGGCGCTCGTGAACAATATGAGTAGTCGAATCGACGCTGTGGTCAACAAAGTGGCGAATGCTACATCTAAGCCGAAAGTTTACTACGAAGTTTGGTATGACACTCAAGGCGTGTGGAGCGTCGGTTCAGAAGGCTTTGAAACTGAACTTATAGCAAAAGCTGGCGGAGTCAATATTTTCGCTAATGAGACACAAAAATACTTCCAGACAAGCTCTGAAGCTGTTATTACAAGGAATCCAGATGTGATGCTGCTACCATATGGTCATGGCCTTGGACCACCATTCTGGGTAAGCTTCGATGAAGTCAAAGCGAGACCAGGCTGGAGTTCGGTAAGTGCTATTCAAAATGATAAACTATATCAGGTTGATTCTGACACCATTGCCAGAACTGGACCCAGAATCGTCGATATGCTAGAAACCTTGGCTAAGATCTTTCACCCTGAACTTTTTTAAGTCGCCCTTATCTTTTTTCTATGTGAAAAATATATGAACAAAAGTGAAGAAGTTGAAAGCATCTATTCTAAGCGTGCTTCTCGATGGAAACTAATCGTGGTTCTGCTAATAATTGTTTTATTCATCACGAGCGTCCTGTCATTGAACGTGGGCTACGCGCAGATTCCATTCATAGACATTTTGCGAATACTGGCTAGACAAATTCCCTTTTTGAACAGTCTTGTGCCTTCTTCGCTTGTTTCGTCAACAGAGGAGGCGATAATCCTTCAGATTCGGATGCCACGAATTCTTACTGGAGTTCTAGTAGGAGCCGCTTTAGCTGCCGCAGGAGTCTTGTACCAAGGCATCTTCAAGAATCCTATGGCTGACTCTTACGTGTTGGGCGTTTCGGCTGGCGCGTCAGTTGGTGCTTCTTTGTCAATTTTATTCGGGATAGGTTTCACTTTCTTAGGAGTGGGAATTGCACAGATTGCGGCTTTTGTAGGCGCTCTGTTAACCATTTTTTTGGTCTATAACATCTCGCGAGTTGGATCCAGAGTTCCGATTTCAACATTGTTACTCTCTGGGATAGCGGTCAGCATTTTCCTATCAGCCATAGTCGCAATTTTACAGGTTATTGCTGGTGAGAGGCTTCACGTTATCGTATTCTGGCTTATCGGCGGGTTTTCAAACGTTCAGTGGAAAGACGTATGGGCGGTGTTGCCTTTCATTTTGATTGGTGTTGTAGCAGCATATTTTTTTGTTCGTGATCTAAACTTGCTCGCTTTGGGCGATGACACCGCCCAGCATTTAGGCGTAAATGTTGACAAAGTAAAAAAGTGGCTTCTGGTCCTCAGCTCTTTGATAACGGCAGCAGCCGTCTCCATCAGCGGCATCATAGGCTTTATAGGTTTAATGATTCCACACATGACCAGGCTCGTTATTGGACCTGACCATCGCATTCTCTTGCCAACTTCTACAATAATTGGGGCAATATTTCTAGTGATTTGCGATGCTGTAGCGCGGGTTATAATAGCACCTGCAGAGTTGCCTGTTGGTGTCATTACTGCACTTTCAGGTGGGCCTTTCTTTATTTACCTTCTTCGAAAGAAAAAAGGAGGCTATGCTTTGTGAGGAACGTGAGTAAAAGTTGGTGCTGTTAAACGTCGATGGCGTCGAATGCCGCTATGGCTCTGTCAAAGTTTTGGAAGGCGTGAGCCTTTCAGTGAAAGAAGGCGACTTCGTTGGGGTCCTTGGACCTAATGGATCTGGAAAAACCACTTTGCTCAAGAGCATAAGCAGGACGCTTAAGCCGCATAGAGGTACCATTCTACTTAATGAAGCTGATATATACTCTCTCAAAAGTGTAGAAGTTGCAAGGCAGATGGCCGTTGTCCCGCAGGACAGCAGCATCGGGTTCAGCTTTACCGCGTTGGATGTTGTTCTGATGGGGCGCAACCCTCATTTGGCTAGGTTCCAGATGGAAAGCGAAAGGGATGTGGCTATTGCCAGAAAGGCCATGGAACTCACAAATACCTGGCATTTTGCAGACAGACCCATAAACGAGTTGAGCGGCGGTGAACGGCAGCGCGTGATAATCGCCCGTGCGTTAGCGCAGGAACCAAAGATTCTGTTGTTAGATGAACCCATGACTCATTTGGACATCATAAACCAATTAGAAATAATGGATCTCGTAAAGGAGCTCTGCGTGAAAGAGGGGTTGATAGTTTTGGCAGTTTTCCACGACCTCAACTTAGCTGCACGCTATTGTAAATCAGCTATATTGCTCAAGAACGGTAGGATATTTTCCGCCGGAGGTTTGGATGACGTTCTGACAAGTGAAAACATAAAGAACGTGTTTCAAGTTGACGCCATAGTGAAAAAACATCTTGTCACCAACTCCATTTATGTTATTCCCTTGTCACCTCCCAAGTCTCTTCCCTCTAAAAAATGCTCAATACACTTGATATGCGGAGCTGGTACTGGAACTGCGCTCATGAAGATTCTTTTGGACGAAGGCTACAGCGTCACCGCTGGAGTACTTAACGTGTTAGATACAGACTTCGAGACTGCGCAGTTTTTGAAAATACCAGTGACAACTGAAGCGCCGTTCTCTCCGATAACCGAAAAAACCCACAAAGCCAATTTGGAAATGATAAGCAAGGCCAGCATAGTAGTGCTGACTTCAGTGCCGTTTGGCTATGGCAACTTTCAGAATTTGGAGGCGGCGAAAGAGACTCTGGAAAGAGGCATTCCTGTGTTTGTCATTGATGAAGTTCCTATTGAGAGCAGAGATTTCACCCAAGGAAAAGCAAAGGCGTTGTTTATGGAGTTGAAAAGTAAGGGTGCCGTGTTTGTCAAGGACCAAAATGAGCTTTTATCTCTACTTAACGTGTCTGAAGAAAAGTTGAAAATGGCGAAAGTAGAAACAACCAAATTTTTCAACCACTTGAAACCTGGAGAACTTCCTAAAGAAAGTGATATAACTGGTGAGAGTGAAAAAGCTTAAGGAGGCAGAGTTGGCATGAAAGTTGTGGCTTCTTGGAGCGGGGGCAAGGAAAGCTGCTTTGCTTGTTACAAAGCGATTCAAGAAGGTTTCGATGTGTCGTGTCTTTTAACCATGATGGCAAATGAAGACAGATCAAATTTTCACATGTTGAATTCTGAGTTGCTGGACGCTCAATCGCAGGCTATTGGAATTCCGATAGTTAAGTGGAAAACCACTCCGGATACCTACGAGCAAGAATTCAAAAAGGCATTGCGGCAGATGAAGGCCGAAGGCGTGGAAGGCTTAGTCACGGGAGATATCTACGAGGTTCCCCTGCATGAAGAAGGTTGGTTAGATCGCGTCTGCAAAGAAGTGGGCATCAAGCCTATAAAACCTCTGTGGGGTTGTAACCCAAAGCATGTTCTCAGCAACTTCATAGATGAAGGCTTCGAAGCAACCGTAATCATAGTCAAGACTGAAGTGATGGGCAAAGAATGGCTCGGGCGAAAAGTGAACAAAGAATTTCTGGGTGACCTGCTCAAAGTAGGCACAATAGATCCGTGCGGCGAACGAGGAGAATACCACACATACGTCACAAATGGGCCGTTGTTCAAGAAACGCATAAGAATTCTTGAAACCGAAAAGATGGCGCGGAATGGTTACGGTTATCTGGACATCAAACGATACGAGATCACAGCAAAAGGAAGGTAACTCAAGAACGAAAAAAATCTTTGACGTATTACTAGCCCACAACGAATTCAAAGCAGAGGCTTTCCTCGACGAGATGCGTGGAAAGAAACCTCTCTTCATCTGCACCATAGCTACAACAGAAACCGCCAAGATTCCAGGAATATCTGCGGCTGGAAAACATCCAGAGTTTACTGATTACACGCCGCCTGCAGATGCTGAACTCCTTCTGCTGGGAAAGTGCAAGTGCATAGCTGGCGTGCCTGTGACGCCTGAGGGGATACCTACACCAGCGTTGATAACCATGTCTGCTTTGAGGCTGGCGGATATACCTGTGCTAGTTGCCAGCGGAGGATTAAAGGTGAAACCTTACATCCCTCTGCTGGATTTGGGCGGAAACCCAGGCAAGGACATCAGAACTGGAAATGCGGTGGAAAACGTTGAAGAAGTAATCCAAAGAGCCACGATAGCAGGAGAAAACTTGGCGAAAACGGCGGATTACCTTGTAATCGGCGAAAGCATACCCGGAGGCACAACAACAGCGCTGGGCGTTCTATTGGCTATGGGCGTAAACGCTGAAGGAAAAGTCAGCAGCAGCATGCCCGATAATCCTCACGGGTTAAAGGCTGAAACTGTCAGGGCAGGATTGTCTGCGTCGGGCGAGAGTTTTGGCAGTTTGACGAAAAACCCAATCAAAGCCATCTCATGCCTAGGCGACCCTATGATGCCCGCTTTTGCAGGCTTAGTCGTTGGCGCCGCTGCCCATGTTCCAGTCTTGATGGCTGGAGGAACTCAGATGAGCGCCGTATTAGCCGTTGTCAAAGCATTGAACCCAGATGTTCTATGCAATGTGGCTATCGGCACCACGAGATGGATTATAAACGATAGCTCATCCGATCTTAAAGGCATCGTTGCTCAGATATCTGATGTGCCCATCCTTGCGGCTGACATAGACTTTAGCTCCTCCAGATTTGAGGGTTTAAAGGCTTATGAGCAGGGCATCGTGAAGGAAGGCGTTGGGGCTGGAGGCGCTGCCATAGCGGCAATGGCTAAATGGGAAGGTGCCATAACTAAGGAAATGTTACTCAAAGAGATTGAGCGAAATTACGCGTTGTTAATGGGAACGAAGTGATTAGGCTGGATGCTGAAAGAGATCAAGAACCTCTTGTCGTTTCTCACGATCCTCCCACTACGTATGGACAAAGACTGTTTAACTGACGCTGCAAAGGGCATGTTTCTCTTTCCAATAATAGGCGCGTTCATTGGGTTGTTAGCTGGAATATTCGCTTGGGTAACTTCTCAGTTTCTTCCCAGTTTAATTGTTGGAGCATTAGCATTGGGTTTTTTGTTGTTAATCACTGGGCTTCACCACACTGATGGGTTGCTGGACTTCGGCGACGGTGTCATGTATCACGGTTCAGCAGAAAGAAAAATTGAGATCATGCACGATCAGTTGACGGGAGCTGGAGGTTTAACATTGGGGATTATGACTTTTTTGATCACAGCTCTCTCTATCGCTGAATTGAACATGAACACCATCATTCAAAGCCTAATAATAGTTGAGGTTTCGGCAAAACTTTCCATGGTTATCGGCGCTTGGGCTGGAAAAGCCGTTCACACAGGAATGAGCTCTTCTTTCATAGAAGCCATGCATGGCAAGAAAGGCAATGCTCGTTTAATCGCCGCCTTAGCCCTCTCCTTCGGAATAGCCGTACCTTTACTGTGGCTGCCAGGAGCCGTAACCGTACTGGCAGCCGTAATCGCGAGCCTCATCATGGTCGGAATTTCCCACAGACACTTCAGGGGCGTGACGGGCGATGTGCTGGGCGCAACAAATGAACTCACTCGCATGGTCTCGCTGATTGTTTTGTTGGCGGTGATCAGATGGGCGTAACCGCGCTTGTCATGGCTGGCGGAAAAGGTACTCGCATGGCGCTCTCGGAAGAGAAGCCCATGCTCAAAGTCGGCGGCAAAACCGTCATCGAACATGTTCTCGCGGCGCTGGAAAACGCCGAAAAAGTCGACTCTATTGTGGTTGCAGTGAGCGATTACACGCCCAAAACCGCTAGGTTCATGGCCAAGTTTCCCGTTAAAGTCATCAAAACTCCTGGAAAAGAGTATGTTTCTGACATGGGGTATGCTGTTAAACGGCTCAAGTTGCAAATAGTCTTGGCTGTTGCGGCTGATCTTCCGTTGATCACGGGCGAAACAATCGACGATATTGTGGAGAGGTACGAGCAGTGCGGTAAGCCTGCTTTGACTGTTGTGGTGTCTATGGAAACGAAGGAGAAGCTCGGCTTAGGCAGAGAGTACGCGTTCGAAGTGAAAAACGAACTTGTGGTTCCTGCTGGAATTAACGTGATTGATGGGCGAAGAATCGACGAAGAAGAATTGGACGAGGAAATCTGCGTAGTGGACAGGAAGGAAGTTGCCGTGAACATCAACACCATTCAAGAGCTAAGAATAGCCGAGAACTTGTTCACAAAAAGCTCTTAAGGAATGGCTGAGCATTGTGTGCTGGCTGTGCGCGGAGACTATACCCCCTCCCTTATATATAGATTGAATCTTGCCGTGAAACATGCGCCTAAGTCGTGGTTCTAACTTTACTAATATGGTTATTCCTTGCATGTTTCTCCAGTCATTTTCTTGACGAACTCTTTTATATCTTCGGCTTTTCCGTGAACAAGCAAGCGTCCGTCTTCCTGAACACTGCAAGAAAGGTTTGTTTCCTTCGCGAGTTGCTTCAGTTTTTCGAGAGGCAGGCTGACTAAAGGCTGGACGCGAATCCATTTTTGGTCGCGGGGAAGACCAGAAATGAATCTTGGCTCTTCTCCTTTTTCCTCGCATATTTCACAGATAGCTTCTTCTAAGCGTCTGAGCCACTCGTCAATGTACTCTGGCGCAAATTTTTTCTGTGCTTCAGTGGCAAGATAGGCTTCTACGTTTCCAAGGTATTCCTCGGCTTTCTGGATTGTTTCGCTGCGGCTCTCATCGACGTTTATGATTTTGATCATGGTTCTTGCTGATTTTAAATCGTTCATGACTGTGGCAGGAATGGGTAGTCCTTTTTTTCGGAATTCTATTATCATTTCTTCCAGAACTTTCCAGACAGCCAAATGACCCATGATTTGTTATCCCTCACTCGTCAAAATCAAATTAGCGTCGGCACTATAAAGGATTATCACACATAGACCAGCCGCATAATATCTTCGCATAATGTAATTAAAGCTGCCAAAATGCCGTTTTGGATTTTAGGGGCATGTATTTGGGGTTTGGCAGAATCCGCATTTTTCAATGCTTATGGTTGGGTCGAAAGCCTTGTGAATTTCGCACAGAAATCCCTTGGCCCGTATGGTTTTGCAGATTCCGCAGAACGAGAAAAGGACTTCTTTATGGGTTGAGGCGCCTTTAACGAGGTAATCGGCGTGTTTCGCCACCAACGCTGTGATGTCTGGGTCGTTTTCCACGTGTATAGCGTTTCCGCGCAGTTTCTTCTGGTAGAGGCTTATGGCTGGCTGGCTTACTCCGAGAAGTTTTGCAGCCTCAGCTTGGTTTAGGTTGTATCTATTCATGAGTTCGTTTGATAGCATGGCACGGACTGAAGGTAAAGCGCATTTCACTGCGACTTCGCAGGGTGTCAACATTTTGCTCGCCGCATCTGTTTATCTTGGAAGGCATAAATATATTTTATTACTACTGTAATGTTAGGATGAGGCTTCGCTTCCAAAAGGAGCAAGAGAATTACAGAACATGAGGCGAGTTGAATGACTGAAGAGTATTGTTATGTGATCTAATTACTAATTTGCGTGAGAGAATATTTGAAGCGTGCGTAGCTTCTTCCAGCTCCATAACAAAATTTAAATGTTTGTATATATTGTCGTCTAACTCGGTGAAAGTTATGGGTCTTGGATGGAAGGATTGGAATCGAAGCGACGTTGTCTACGGTATTGTGGTTCCTGTTGTTGTGGTTTTGGTGATTGTTGGTCTTTCGCAGTTGGGTTCACTTTTTGAGAGAGAGTCTTTCGGGATTGTTACAGGGATTATAAGTGAAATAGAGGAAATGGTTGTCATAGTTGGGGTTCCGCTGTTGCTTGGGTTGACTTGGAACCGGTGGGCAGGCGGCGCTTCGGGCTTTCTATTGGGCAGCGTCTATGCTATATGGTGGGCTGTCAAGTATGGCGCGTTCTCTGGAGGAAGGCTTTTAATGGGTTTTGGCCCAACAGTGCTCGGCTGGGTGCTCAGTGCTATGCTCATAGGTTACATGGCAGGAGCGTTGAATAAACGCTCTGAGAACTTTCGCAGAATGGTTATTGCCGGAGTAGTCTCCACGACTGTCGGAGGACTGTTCCTCTTTGGAATTTTTCAACTTTCGTCTTCAAATGTGATGATTGGGGTGGATGCCTTTTTGCTTACTGTGTTGACACGCACAGCTGCCGGAGTTATAATTCCAATAATAGCTAAAGTTTTCATGTGGTACGGAGTTGCCATGCACAATAGACCTTCATCTGATGTGATGTCGTAGGGGCTGTGAAACCCCGTAGCGATACTTTTGTTTATTTGTGCAGCAGTTCAACTTTTCTGCTAATTCTTTTTTTTTCTTTTGCGACGTACGTGCAATCTTGTTTTTTAAAACATTGATCTTCATCACACGTAAACTTTAGCCATATATAACAATATTTAAATATTCACTCTTCCTCTATTGTTTAATAATGACTTCGCAAATAGACAGCAAAAACAGGTTCAAAGCTAAAATTTTCAAAGCTCTTTCAGACCCTGTTAGACTTTATATAATAGAGTTTCTACGTGATGGAGAGAAATGCGTATGCGATATCGTCCCACACGTAAAACGCATCCAACCGGTAGTATCCCGTCACCTAAAGATCCTAAAGGAATGCGGAATAGTCAGATACCGAAAAGAAGGCAATAGAAGACTCTACTCAATAACAGACCCACAAATATTCAGGATTACGGATGGAGTAACCCCGGAACTTGTCAATACATTCACAAAAAAAATGCTTGAACAAATCGCTTAAACTTAAGCGAAGATCAGCGAATTAAGAAGGCGTGGTCAGTGGATTACCCTTTATGTGAACGCACGAATTGCATAAACTGGAAAAAAGGACGTTGCGTCCTAAAAGACCCGGAGAAAAGTGGAGATTCTTGCCTGAATTATGAGGATGCAATGGATGCGCTGAGATTGAAAGCAGATGCAATAAAGGGAACCCTTGCGTAAACATGCAACAAGCAACTACGATGTCTCAATAATTGAGCACGCTCTACCAATAAAATCTGCTGTTTGATGTGTGCCGTTTGGTTTGTGTTAGCCTGCAGTAATTTGTTTTCAGTCTGATGGAAAATAGTCGATTGCTATCCATCACCGCAAGCTAACCCGCCCATTGCGTTGACGTATCTTTGCGCATCTTCAACCGACTTAAACGGGCCATAGATAATGTCGTATTGCGGGTGAGTTTCTTTTGCCGGCTCTGTTTCCGAATCAAAAATCTCAGGTCTGGTTTTTTCTTTCAGTCCAACATATATTCCCAAATTCTGCTCTTCCTTTTCTCTCAATAGACTGTATTTATCCCTGAGTCTGTTCAGCGATTAGGTTCTGTACTCTGCGCGCGATTTCGTCTCTGATTCCTCTTACTTTTTCGATGGGTTTGCCTTTTGGGTCCTCAAGTTTCCAATCAACAGTAGGTTTGAAGAAAGGTCCGGGGCAAATTCCCTGGTCATTGCAGCCCATTGTAACAATCAAATCCGCGTCTTGCGCCATCTGGAAAGTAAGCAGCTTTGGCTTGTTCATTGAAATATCGAGGCCCTTCTCCTTCATAGCCTCGCCAACCACGGGGTTAACCTTGTCGGCTGGCTTGTTGCCAGCGCTTGAGACTATGAGTTTTCCTTTTCCGTAGTAGTTTGCGAAGGCTTCTGCCATCTGGCTTCTTCCAGCGTTTTCAATGCATACAAAAAGTATTCGCTTCATTTTGATCCCATGACATGGAGCATAAAAAAACATATTTAAATATATTGCTATTAATAGATTATTTGATAAGATATGTCAGTATCAAAAATTGACAAAAGGTTAAAGCGGTTGGCGGAATCAGGCATTTACTCCTGCGAGAAAACTTCAGAATACGCAGAGGAGTTGAAAGAACTCGCTGACAAGGGGATGAGCAAAGAAAATGCCTCAAGGAAAAGTAAGGTTTTTAAGGCGTTAGCTGACGCGACCCGATTGAGAATTCTGGGGCTGTTAACTGTTCGAGAAATGTGTGTTTGTGAGGTCATGGTTGCGCTGGATCTGACGCAACCCACGGCGTCCCATCACTTGGGGATTTTGGAAAATGCGGGGTTGTTAAAGAAGAGGAAAGAGGGGAAGTGGGTTTTCTACAGAATCGCTAATCCCGAAGTAGTTGAAAACATGCGCAAAATGGCGAGTTAATGAGGCTGTGTAACAATAAATTTAAATATTTCAATATATTTGATTTTCAGCTTAAGGTGTAACAGAAATGGAAAAGATATTAGTGGGCATTGA
>Ga0315282_10015333_pt1 | contig 11311 bp, 7 predicted proteins | sample YL17G07_20_MG_FD_203693 | JGI IMG/M metagenome (GOLD analysis project Ga0315282, IMG submission 203693) | Sediment microbial communities from Yellowstone Lake, YNP, Wyoming, USA - YL17G07_20 | ecosystem: Environmental > Aquatic > Freshwater > Lake > Sediment | place: USA: Wyoming | collected...
GAATCCCAGTGTCTTTGGGAATGCATTCGAGCGAGTTCGACGGCAGAATCAATCCTTTTTGAAACAAAGGCTTTTGCTCGTCTACAGGGTAGGAAGCGTCATCGTCGATATCATCGTTCGAAACATCGTCATCTATATCATCATTATCGTCATCGTAGTCGTTGTTTGTATCGTCATCGACAATGTTATCGTCATCATTTGCTTGCTCTGAAGCATTTGAACTTTCATCGTTCTTACTACATGAAACGAAGGCAAAAAAAACCGGCGCGAGAAAGATGACGGCCAGCGCTGTCAAGCGTTTTATCTGATTCATTTTTCCTCCAAGTTTTTCGCTTAGAAAAATGGTCATCAATATTATCGCACATTTTTTTTGTCTTATTGACCGAATGTCTTAAAGTCAAAGCCGGATTTCTTGAAAAATTCTTATCGATGAATTTATTTTACGCCGGTGGCGGCGCGGAAGTGAGATTTTGTAAAAAACACATCGAAACGGACCGATGAAATGAAAACGCTCGTTCACTGAATAAGGTAATTTATAAAAAGCTTGTGCAAACTTATTACTTCATTTACAGATAAATAACTTGATGAAGGAAATGAGGTGGGGATGTCCGTTCGGTCGATTTTTGGATTTTTTACATCATTTTTAATGATATTGCTGGTTCTCACGACCGCATGCTCCGAAAATGGCGATAACGGAAATAATTCCGGTGACGATGATTCAAACGGTTGGGGATCAAAAACAATTCCATCGGACACAAACCCTTGTAAAAATCCGGAATATTGGCCTTATCAAGTATCCTCGGATGTGCGGCCGGTTATGGTTCATTATCGCACTTTGGAAGAAGAGAATGTCGCTTTAAGGGCATTAAAAGACATTGAATCTGTCTGGAAAATAGAGGTGGATGACCTCCAGTTTACGCCGCCGCCTTCGGACAATGGCTACTGCGGTCCTGACGGCTTATTTGATATATTTCTATGGAACGGCATCGGCGGATGCTCGGTCGATGTAAGTACTGACACCATCGTCACCTCTTGGGGCGGGCGTCCGAGCTTCATGATAATCGATCCGTGGGGACCTTATGGCGGAGACTTGCTTTATGGCCTGGCGGGCCATGAGTTCAATCACGCATGCCAGGCCGCTGACGATTGGTACGAAATCGGCATTGCATTCGAGATGACTTCCACTTATATCGAGCAACTTTTTACGGCAGGATGCAGTTATTGCGTTGAAGATTTTCAATTGCGCCCCGAATGGTCGTTGTTCAGATATGACGATTATCATACTTGGTATATGTATGGCGCCGCGCTCTACTTGCACTACTTGCGCGATCACGATTTCGCCGGTGACGACCATTTTGCATCGGAGTTGTGGAAGCGTTCGCGCAACACGCCGGTGCTTACCGTCAACAAGCCGAACTTCGTGGATGCAGTTGATTCGTTGCTTCAAGAAAAAAACGGTTCCGATTTCATTGATTCCGCAATCGGCTTTGCGCGCTGGCGTTATTACACCGGCTCTCGCGATGACGGAAAGCACTTCCTTCCCTGGACCGAAGATAAAAGCCAATTGCCTTTTTTACCCGAAGCGGATATCAGGATAAACTTACGAGCATCGGCAAAAGCAAAGTCCGTATCGCCTTCTCCTCAGCCGATGCTGGTCGGCAGCGCCTACATTCAAATCTATAGAGAGAATGGCGATCCGGAAACTTTGTCGATTTCTTTGGACGCGCCCTATGATCCGCAGATTCGCTGGGTTGTTCAGGCAGTCCCAGGGCTGGACGAAGAGTCAGACGGTGAATTGCTCGATCTGTCGCAAGGCTCGGCGATACTTCGATTCACGGAAGAGGGCGAGAGGACATTGATCCTCACCGTACTTCCAACAAGCGAATATAACCCGGATGAGCAAGACGAGACTCGCTATCCGGTTACGGTTTTGTTGAATCCATGATTTGGCAAGCTCGCGAAGGCAAGCCGAAAAAATCATGCGAGAGCTTTGGTCTTGCTGCAAACTATGGTTAAACGGATGAGTCATGTAAGATCGTTTGATAATCTGAAATATCAACTGGCGGAGGTATCGTGTGACTTTCAGCGTAAAGGATATCCTGAAAATTGAAATCGCTCCGGCATTGGGTTGCACCGAGCCCGCTGCAATTGCCTTCGGCGCTGCGGCGGCTTCATCGATCCTGCCTGAAAATCAGATAGATTCAATCGAAATTTGGGTGGACCCGAACATATACAAAAACGGAATCGCTGTTTCCATCCCAGGCACGGACGGCCTTTGCGGATTGGATACCGCTGCGGCCTTGGGCGCTTTATGCGGCGATCCATTGCTTAAATTAGAGGTCCTGGACCCCGTCGATGCAAATATCATCGCTCAGGCCAAACAGCTTTTGAAAAACCGCAAAGTCAAGGTCAACCTCCTGGAAAATCAAGAGGGGCTGTATATCCGAATCGTAATAAGAAGCGGACAAGATTGGGCGGAATCGGTCATCAGGGATCTTCATGACCATATCGTTTCGCTGACCCTGAACGGCGAACAAATTATTGGAAGTCCGCTCCTTTCCAAGACTTACAGCGACGGCAAAAGCGAGTTTGCTCGGTTGGAGGAATGGCTTAGATGTATGACTTTAGGCGGTCTTTTGGAGATGATCGACGACCTGGACGAGGATGACCTTGCTTTTCTCGATCAAAGCATTTCGCTCAACATGGCTTTGGCTGAATACGGTTTAAAACACGGCTCCGGTTTGGGGGTTGGAAAGACCCTCGATCGGCTGACCAGGCAAGGGTTGATCAAAAGGGATATGATTCTCGAAGCGAGGAAACTGACTTCGGCGGCAGCGGATGCGCGCATGGCCGGAGTCAAACTGCCTGCCATGTCGTCGGCGGGAAGCGGAAATCACGGATTGGCGGCGGTCCTTCCGATCTGGGCGATCAAAGACTTCATTGTGTGCGATAAAAAGACCATCTTGGAAGCCATAGGCCTTTCACATCTGATCACTGCCTACATCAAGGCGCATACCGGCAGGCTTTCGGCTGTCTGCGGTTGCTCCATTGCGGCAGGAGCAGGCGCCACTGCAGGCATAACCTATCTTCTCGGAGGCAATATCCACCATGTCGCCGGAGCAATCTCAAACCTGACTGAGGATCTGGCCGGCGTAATTTGCGACGGCGCTAAGGCGGGATGCGCTTTAAAACTGGCCACTGCCGCCGGTACGGCCGTGCAGGCCGCTCTGTTTTCATTGCAAGGGGTGAATGTCAGATCCACAGATGGAATCATCGGCTCTTCGGTCGAGCAAACAACCCAGAACATTGGAACCCTGAGCACAAAAGGCATGATCGAGACAGACCGAACCATATTAAAAATCATGCTCGAAAAACACTTTTCCGGATATTGAGCGAATAAAAGAGACACGAAGCTTTGTGCGTCAAGTTCTGCTGAACAGGCAATGCCATCACCATGCTTTTATCAACAACCGTACTCCGAAATTCAACACATCCGCTGCGCGGCAGTTCTTGCCTGGGATCCACGTTTGGTTTCGGTAGGCAAAGTAAGGTTGAATGGGTGCGCCGATTCTGAGAAGGCTAAAGACAGCCTGGCCTTGCAGGATGTTTTTATAGCCTGGCCGCCAGAGTTTTTCGCGTTCCCAATCCCAGATTTCGGAATTCGATTCCCAATTCGTCTGTTGCAGATAGGTGAATGTATATCGAAATGACAGAGTTAAAAACGGAGGCAGCGATTTGGCTTTTTCCATGTCATGCTTGGTAAGCCATGTAGACAACGTCGGTCCTTTGTACGGTACGATATCGGTTTGAAATGAGGCGCCGCTGAAATCGCCGCCATCGATGATGTAATGTTTGCCTACATACGGCCGATAATTGAGCAGCAAAGGATTTTTTTCTCCTTCAGGAGATGTGTACTGATGCGGCAACAAAAATTCATAAAACACATCCGCACCGAGTATCAACCTGCCGTCCAGACTTTTTTTAAAAAATTTATCCATAGATAAGTGCAGGCCGATGTCGCCGTTTGAGTGCAGATCCCAGGAGGTTGTGCCTGCCGCCACAATTTCCTCCGGGTCGGGTTGTCGGCCCGTGGGCAGAGCGCCGGTAAGCAGAACCGACATTGCAAGCCCGTTTTTATCAAACCACGTAAACCCATCGGTAAAGCGGTATCTGAGGCCGAGCTGAATATCGGCCAGCACGCCTTTATTGCCGATCCATTTTTGCGGTTTGGGCTGGCCCATGCTCGCCGCCCATTCCCAAAAATCTTTTTCGCTATATGGACGGCCCAGGTTTTGCTGGAAGTCGCCGGGCTGCCACTCCAGATTCGGGTTCACCTCGGTATAAAGCACTACAGGAACCCCGATTCCAATGGATAGATTATCTAGAATGCCGTAATGAAGCTGGTTGACGAGGATTCCATATTTGACTTTGGCCTTTGGAATAATAATGCCCTGGAGACCTCCGCCGGGTTCGTAACGCTCGATGGGGTCAAGCAAAGGCGCTTTGCGGCCTTGATTATTGTAAGCACTGTCTAATGAAGAGATCATATAGCTTTCATCGATAAGAAACGTTCCTTTCGGCAGTGTTTCGGTAAAACCTCCTGATGCGGTGCAAGGCAAAAGAAAAATTACCGGTAAAATAGAAACCAAGGCTTGGTGCATTATTCCGAATTTCACCTTTGAGGTTCTCCGCTGAAGTCGAATTCCATAAACGGACCTGAAGTCGCCGGAACCTGCCCCATGGCAAAGTGGATTTTTAAAAGTTCGGGCTCATATACTGCGGCGTTCATGCTGTCGCGTATGTCAACGAGGTTCGGATCCCGCAGCACCTCGATTACTTGTTGAAGATCCAAGCGCCCATAACGGTTTGAGATTTCATTGCCGAGATTGTAAAAAGCCCTCAAAGATCTGAAATAGAAACTGCTCCAATACCTTTGAGGACGGACATGAAAATCCATAAGCTGATAGTCGATGTCATCCAGGTTTCGCTGGTAATGCGAGGCGATGTGCAGATCTCCCGGAGCCGCACTTCCCAGCGGCCTGCCCCACTGATCGAGGTTGTCTGGATTTGAAGAATCCGGCGTGAAATAGAAGCATCCGCCTTTGCTGTCGTTGGTGATGTTGGAATCCAATTCCACGGCAAGGGTGCGGCGATTTTTATCCGCCAAAAGCATGTTCCATCCAAATGTGCTCTTGGTTTGTTCCAGGTATCCCAGAGCTTGATCGACATCCGCAGAGCCGGCCAACATTTCACGTCCCATAATGCCCACAGGCACGCCGCTGGACAAGAGTTCGGCGAAGATCAGGCCCTTATTGAACTGATCCACGAAGGGGTTGTTCAAGGTGTCCGATGAATTTACGAGGTAGACCAAGCCGTCTGAGTTCATTCCCGAAAAACCCCAGATGACGCCGGCCCATCCCAAAAATGCAAACGATTTGCCGCTAGGAAGATGGTGAACGAAAAGCACGGTATGTTTGTGGGAAGCGTTGGCGTCGAGCATCGCAAAATGATGCGCCACCAAAAGATGGCCGTCTTTTGTGGCATCGTCTTTTACCGCAAATCCGATCGACGGCGGTTGGGTGCGGCCGTCGCTCACGCCTCGATTCGCCACTTCGTATGTTTTCGCTCCGTAGCCTTCCGTCGTAAAGGTGATGCGTTCGTCGCGCATGAATCGCGCATGAATCGGCGGCGGATCGACGATCCGATTTAAATCGTATGCCTGGATGATTAGCGGCACGACCGCTGCTTTAGGCAATCCGCCCGGCGGAGTGAAAATCACTTCTATGGTTTTGCCTTCTCGCGCATAGGGATAAATCCTGATGCATTCGTCGCCTGCCGTATATACCTTATCGTTCAGTTGAATGCGAATCGTGGCAGGATCGACCCCTTCGAGCTTGTCGTCCAGAATAAACCTGATTTTGGCGTCGATCGGCACTTCGACCATGCCGGCATAAGGCGAGGGTTCATAAGGATCGATCAGGCCTTCGCCTTTTTCATCGATTACGCCGTCGCTATTGTTGTCTTTTCCGTCAGAATCAAGATCGCCTAAAAACTCGACGCTGAGCAAAACAGGGCTTTGAACCAGCTTTATGAAAAGAGTGATGGAACGAAAGGCCATCATGGTGTCGAAAAAGGTGTTGAGGATCAAAATCTGTTCAAACGGCAAACTCGCGCCGTCGGCGACGCCGTGCAATTCATCGATGTATTCTTGCGGTATGGTCTTTAAAAGATTTTTGCCGGATTCAAGCATGAGATTATAAGAAAATTGACCGTTGAGATATTTTTCTTCCTGATATCGAAGAAGAACGCTCGCGACATCCGGCCTTTCTCGATTGAGATACGGAAAGATGGATGAAGTCAAAAGCATGGTGTACAGGGAACGAATTTTGTTGGAGAAGTGTTTGCCATGCAGGTAACCCCGCTGGTATGCAGATCCGCTGACTTCGAATACTTCGTAATATTTGGGCTGCTCTGCCGTATAACAAGAAGTCAGCATGATGATTATTCCAAGCAATATAGCGATGTGCCTGGCAAAAAAGCGGCCGGACGCCGAGGATAAATATTTATCAGCGACTTTGCTTTTGACCATCAGGTCATCTTTTGCAAAAACCACGCTAATGTAACCCCCACATAGTTGGCGACAGCATAGCCGACAAGTCCTGTGGCGATGCCCGAAACCAGGATCTCTTTGTTTTTAAGCGCCATTGCCACTGACGGGACGAACGGCGGCGAAAAAATCGTAGCTGTGGATGTGATGATGGCGGTGTCCCGATCAATGCGGAAAATAGCGCAGAGCAGAAGATGTATCCCAATGGATCCGACGATGACGACCAAATCGAAAATGAAAATGATTAAAGACGAGCTGAACAGCTTGCCCAAATCTGAAGTAACGCCGATGGCCAGAAAAAACACCAACATCAAATATTGCCCCATCGGTTGGGTGCCTTTGAAAGCCCTGACTTTTGGAACAAAGGAAAAAAGAAGTCCCAGAGTCGTGATCGCCAAAATAAAAATAGTATCCTGAATATTTTGCGGCATAAAGTATTTAACAGCGGCGCAGACCGCAACAATGGCGATGGTAAGCAGAACGCTCGGCGCAAGCTCTTTGACGCGTGGCCATTTTGTGTTATTGATTTCATCCCATTTTTGGGTCGCGTCATCGGGCTTTTTTCCCTCGGTATAAGGAAAAGCAGGAAGAAATTTTCCCAAAATGCGGCCGGCCACTGTCATCAGGAACGCGAGGTAAATCAAAGACAACAGCATATCCGACGTGTTGAGCATGACGAATGTTTCGGGCTTCGCTCCGAGCATAATGCCGATTGCGTTCATGTTTCCGGTGCAACCGATGTAAACGCCGGCGAGCATTCCCGCCATCTTTGCGCTCTCCGCCACTTTATCGATGAAAATGAAATGGGCGATCGTCGATGCGATCACTGTAGAAAGCACGCAAAAAAGAAAGGACAGGAGAGTGGTTCCGGCCAGGCGGCTCCAGGCGATGAAATCCACTGAAAAAAGAAGCAAAGGAATCGCAAGGGCCACCGCAATGCCGCACAGAGCGATTGAAAATTGCGAATCGAACTTCAGCGCGCCCTGGCTCCCGAGAAGCATTCCGAAGATGTAACAAACAACGACAGGGCTGATGGTCCGCACGATTTTGGACTGTTTCGCAGACCATATCACAAAAATAGGGATGATTATCGTCAGTATGGTTTGAAGAATCAGTGTGATGTCGATTTTCACTCTGTCTGCCTTATGAGATCAGTCGTTTTTGAGTTTTAACGAATCGTTGAGGAATTCATTGATGAAATCCTTTGCCATTCCGCGTTCCGGCAAGGCTCCGATCATTCCGTATAAAGCGGCCATGCCGGAAATTCCGTCGGCGCTTGAAGATGCGACTTCCCGACAAGCGGCCCTCAGGTCGTCCAAAAAAGGTTCGACAATCGATTCATGGGCCGGAGTTATCATCATGTGCAGGCTGGGTGGAAGTTGCTGCCGGTCAAGGTGCCATTTTCGCGCCTCCATTGCATCGCCCAGCGCATAGATATTCAGACTATCGGATGTAAATGAAAACACGCTCATGACCGGATCGCCGAGAATTTTCAGTTCAGGAATGGATCGTATGCCGTCTTTTAAACCGTCTGAGATGTTCATGATTTTTTTAGCCAGTTTCAAGTACCCTTCCTCTCCTAAATATTTCATCACAGCCCATGCGGCGGCGATGGCGCCGCCTGGTCTGGTGCCTGCCATGCTTGGCGAGCCGTAAAGTCCGCCCGGCCAATCCGTGTAAGCAAAAAACTGATATTTGCGGAGGTTTTCGTCGCAGTAAATGACGGTCGATGCGCCTTTGGCTGCAAAGCCGTATTTGTGGACATCGGCGGAGATGGAAGTGACCCCCGGCACGCTCAGATCAAAAGGCGGAATCTGATAGCCCAGTCGTTTCAACCATGGCAACAAGAAACCGCCCAGACATGAGTCGGTGTGAAAACAGAATCCTCTTTCTTTTGCAATGGCTGCAAGTTCCGGAATCGGGTCTATCACTCCATGAGGATAACCCGGCGCAGATCCAACCATCAGAATGGTGTTGTCCGTGACAGCGGACTCGGCTGCGTCGACATCAGCCCGCAAATCGTCTCGCAACGGAATATGAATCGGTTTTACATGAAAATAGTGAGCAGCCTTTTCAAAAGCGGGATGAGCGGAAATCGGCAGAACCATTTCAGGCTCTTTGATGTGCGGCCTTTCGGCTCCGGCCCAGTCACGGATTGTTTTTACAGCCATAAGGATGCTTTCCGTTCCGCAAGAGGTCATAGTGCCTGCGCTTTCAGGACGGCCTCCCAACATTGCGGCCGTCATGGATAAAATTTCCGCTTCGAAATGCTGAAGGCTCGGAAAAGCCATTGGGCTCAGTCCGTTTTCGGAGAAGAACATCGTGTACGCTTCCTTGATTAGCGATAAAATCTCTTCTTCAGCGAAATAAACAAGGCTGAATGTCCTACCGCTTCGCCAATCAGCATCGTCAGACCGCAATTTGCTCATCTTGCCCAGAACTTCATTGCGCGGCATCCCATTAAATGACCAACTCATTTCTTCTCTCCCTTTTCCGATCCGTTGAATTCAGGCAACATGTTTTTAGCTTTCATTTAAGCCGGGGTTTATGGCTTCCCATATTTTGGTAATCAACAAAATAATATTTCTGAAGCCGTCGGGTTTCGGCTCTGCAAAGAATTTGCCGACATTGAATTTCAACAGGCCCGGAAATCCGTCGATAGTTATTTTGCCTAATGAAATCGGAAAAACGCCCAATGCGACGAACAACTCGTTGAAATCTGCAAGAGTTAAAAGATCAACTTCATTCGTATTTGAATCGAGAACCGATCCTTCATAAAAAATCGGCGCCATTTTATCAGAGATTGATTTGATCGCCACAGCCAGTTCGGGAGCTAACAATACTGTTTGTCCGATAAAAACCGGTTCGCTATTCGGATCGTAAAGAGAATCGTGATTAAGGTCGTAATAGCCGAATTGATCGTGAGTTTGCGATGATGTTTCCGACGCCATTGTTTCAAAAGCAAAGGAAAGTCGTGCAAAGGCATTGCCGAAATCAATTCCGGCTTTCTGCATATGTTCTGCGCCGTCATTATCCAGATAAAGAAAAGCGGGAAAATTTTCGCTCGAAAGAAGTTCATCCAGCAGATCGATGATCGCATTGATTGTTTCTGTAATGTCCGCATTTGTTCCCATTGAAGGCAGTTTCAGCACGGTGTAATCGAAATTTAAGTCAAGAGCGAGGATGAAGTTCAATAACCCGTCCAAAACGGAATTCAGAGCGCCGAAAAAGAAAAGATCCGCTTTGCCGAACTCTCCTTCAAAGGCCAGAAGATCATTGCCTGCGACCTCCAAAGCGAATCGTTCGGTTTGAAAGGACGGATGGTCCTGAATCGCCAAATCAAAAAAGATATACTCGCTCTTTGAAATATGAACCGCCACCTTCTCCAGCAAATATTTGTGAATCGGATTGTCAGGCGCAGCTTCGTCATCTATCGCATATTCAAAGGAAAGATTGTTGACGGTGTCCAGTATTTGATCGATGAAATTCGCGAATATCACCGGTCCGGTCAATATGATCCCAAATTTTGCATCTACGCTGTCAGGCCGCAGAGACAACGCCTTTTCAAACGCTTCGGCGGCTTCCAAACCTTTATTCTGCGAAAGAGAGGTTTTGCCTAATGTTATGAGCTCATCTGAAGTAGGCGCATTGTTATCGCCGGATTTATCAACGGGATTGCACGAGAGCAATGCAATTAAAAAGCAAGATATGGAAATTATTATCAGGACACGTTGTCCCAACCTCAATGGTCATTCCCCTTTCGTCGAATCGCTTATAGGACAATATCAATCAAGGCCTTCCTATAACGAGATAATTGAGGCTTAGGCGAAAATGTATCAGAGTGAAAATAGCTGGTCCAGAAAATTTATTTATAACAGAACATGATCAAATGAATTTTTGCGTAATTTCCTTTTACTGATATTCCCTATATCGATTTCTGAAATGGGCTCATGCGCCTCTCATTCCATCAAAGAATTGCGGATTGTCAAAATACAGAGATGGCTGCTATGGTTTTTTGCCCACTCAATCCAAGATGCTTTGACGCTGTATACTCATCAGCTCCAATGTCCCGGTTTTTTCCTTGGGGTCTTGTGTCGCCGGTGTCCACTCATCAATGCCGATATCCCAATCATCGCCATAAGGGCGAAGATCGCCGTCTATATCATAATCGGCTAGATTACCTGAATACCAGTTCGCGGGATCGATGCCGGCATCGCGGCACGGGCTCCCTGGTAGAATATGATAATCGTTGTTGCCGACAAACAGTGGGTCGCCGTTAATGTTGCCGGACGCCTCAATGCAAGCCCCCCAAAGGCAGGCATTGAAGGCGGAGATACTATCGATACATCCGGATGAATCGTCGTAGACAAAGCAATCAATTAAGAGCCCCCATATATCATTGTTTATCACTGTCAGCGAGCTTGTATCGATTACCTGAATTCCGTACGAATCGACTCCCTCACCTGCATAGATAGCATTGTTCACCAGTACAACCTCGCTGCCATTTTGTACCTTAATACCATTTGAGACCGGCGCTTCTTTTCCGCCAAGGATCACGTTATTAACCATTTCCACTTTTCTTAATCCAATAATATCAACGCCAATCGATTCGGTTGTACTTGAACCACCGTCAATGACGTTGTTTACTAAGATAGTGGTATCTGCAATCGGTTCATTGGTCACGATACTAATTCCTTCGGATGC
>Ga0315282_10015334_pt1 | contig 11310 bp, 9 predicted proteins | sample YL17G07_20_MG_FD_203693 | JGI IMG/M metagenome (GOLD analysis project Ga0315282, IMG submission 203693) | Sediment microbial communities from Yellowstone Lake, YNP, Wyoming, USA - YL17G07_20 | ecosystem: Environmental > Aquatic > Freshwater > Lake > Sediment | place: USA: Wyoming | collected...
GATCGTCCAGGACTGTGTGGGCCGCGTGAAGGCGTACCCCATCGGCGTCCGCGAGCAGGTGATGCCCACGTACCTGAAACACGCGGTGGCGTCGCGCGAGGACTGGCAGGAGGACGTGCGGCCGCGCCTCGATCCCCGGACGCCCGCGCGGTGGAAAGACTACGAGGCGAAGGCGGCGAAGAACCGCGAGCGCCTGGCCCGCGGCAAGGCGCTGCACTCGGCCGGCGTCATCGGCGGATACATGTACCTGAGGAGCCTCGTCGGGCCGGTGGAACTTTTGTACATGGTTTACGACGCCCCCGACCTCGTCCACGCCATGATGCAGGCCTGGCGGCACATCATGGTCACGTGCCTCGGGCGGGTGCAGAAGAACGTGGGCCCGTTCTTCCGGCTGTTCCTGGCCGAGGACATCTGCCACAAGACCGGCCCGCTGATCTCGCCCGGCATGATGCGCACGTTCCTGCTGCCGTACTACCGCGACCTCTTCGAGGAGCTGAAGGCCGGCCAGCGCGAGGCGCTCCACTTCGAGATCGACACCGACGGCGACTGCATGCAGGTCGTCGACGCGTACCGCGAGATCGGCGTGACGGCGATGAGCCCGTTCGAGGTGGCCTCGGGGTGCGACGTGGTGGAGGCCGGGCGGCGGTGGCCGGACCTCCACATCCGGGGCGGCATCGACAAGCGGGTCCTGGCGGCCGGGCCGAAGGCGATCGACAAGATGCTCCGCCGCATCCTGCCGCCGATGGTCAAGCGCGGCCGGTACATCCCCTGCTGCGACCACGCCGTGCCCGACGACGTCTCGCTGGCCAACTACCGGCACTTCCGGAAGCGGGTGCAGGAGTGGGATCACTGAACGGAAGTGACTGAGTAACTGAGTGGCGGAGTGACTGAGTAAAGGCACGCCGGAGGCGGGTGGACCTTGCCCTCCGTCGCTCCGTCACTTCGTCACTCCGTCGTCACGACCGGCACGCCGACCTTGCTGACCTTCGCGCCCACGCCGCCCACCTGCACCGCCTGGCGCTCGAACAAGTGCCAGTTGGTCACGAGAACCCGCCCCTGCGTCAAGAGCGGCGTCAAGTGCGGCGGCACGAGGTCGCGCGTCCGGTAGATGCTGGCGTCGCCGTTGTTCGGGTCCAACTCCTGGAGGCGGTTCCTGATCGTCACGTTCGGGCAGACCACGAGGGCCACGTCGGAAAAGCGGCCGTCGCTCCGGCTGTTGACTTTGTTCAGGATGCTCCACGCAATCAGCATCCCCATGATCGTGGTCTTGCCGCTGCCCGTCGCCGCCTCGACCTGCGCGAGCAGCCACTCGCCGAGGGCGCGGGCCGGGTTCTGGCCGTCTCAGTCGAGGGCGGGCGAGAGGCTGGAATCGTAGCGGTAGGTGACGGGAGGTTTCTTCTTGCGGAACTGGGCCTGCGTGCCCACATCGGGCCGCAGGAGACTCTCGGCCGTCGGATGCCGGTACGCCTCGGCCTTCGGCCCGGCGGGCGCCGGCGCGGCCGTGGGCTTGGCATGGACGCGGCTTCTCCTGACACGGATGCGGCGACGCTTCCTCTTCGCCATCGCAGACCCCCTGTGACTTGTAGATACCGGCTTCCGGCAACCGTGACGACTCGTGGATTATGCCGCGCGGTGCGCGGAACTGCAATGCAAACCCGGCCCCCGCCGTCTTTACAGGGCCGGCCGCAGCGGAATCCCTGAGACGCGCCGCTCCCGGGCGCGTTGACGACCCGCCCGCCCGACGTTACGATAGCCCACGAATCAAGCGGCGGAGTCATGACCCGCCGTGGCGGTCCTGGCGGCGCGGCGCTTTCCTGCCCTTTCGCGCCGCCCGCCGGGGCCGCCCTTGCTGAAAGGGCAGAACGTGCCGCCGAATTATCCCTTGCCCGAAGAACGCGCCCGCGCGATCGCCATGAAGGTGGCCCGCCTGTTCAGCCGACACCCCGACTACTTCCGGTCGAACGCCGAGACCTTCAAGCAAGAGGACGCTGAGCGCCAGCGGCAGGAGAAGGGCGCCGGCAGGGCCGTGGGGGAGGCGTTTCAGGCCATCGTGGATGAACAAGAGGCGGTCAAGGCGGGGAAGATGGCCCCCCGCCTGACGAACGAGGGTGAGCAGCCGGGACCAGGCTACGAGTGGCGGCACGGTCGGCGCGTGGAAGGTTGGATACCGCCGGAGGCCGTGCGGGCGATGGAGCTCCCGGAGAAGGCGGGACACGACAAACTCTATTGGCCGGGCAGGAACCCCACGCCCGCCACGATGGCGACGCTGCTTGCGGCCCTTCACGACGAGTGCCTTCCGAACAGCCCGGCGATTCTGGACCCGGCCAGTGCCGACTGGGGGAGCGTGGCGACGAGGAGCACCGACTACGGCTATGGGCATTGTGGGGAGCGCGCCTTTGGTGCATCGGCGCGATGAAGGGGAACACGGACTGTCTGGATGCGATGGAAACGTACCTCGACCACGTGACGGCAGCTCTTGACAGAGTGCAGGCCGAGAAGCCTGAGCCGGCCGCGCGGCCCACGGAGACGTCGGAAGAACGCGCCCGCGCGATCGCCTTGAGAGTGGACAGTCTCTACCGCGAGAATCCGGCCCGGTGGCAGGAACGGTGGGCAGTTGCCGTGGGGGACGAGGAAGAGTGGCACACGCGGCGCGAGGCGGCCGAGAAGAGGCGAGAGGAGGCCGGCCAAGCCATACGCCGCGAGAGGGAGGCCATTCAGGCAGGAGGCAATGCCACGCCGCACCTGACTGACCCGGAGACCCAGCCCGGAGAAGGCTGGCGCTGGGAGCACGTGAGGATATGCGACCCTGCAACCGGGCTGCCCGTGGTCCACGTGCAGGGCTGGATGCCCCCGGACACCGAGCAGTGGAGCGAAGGCGAGTGGCCCGGCTGCAACCCCAGGCCGTCGGCGATGTACCTGGCACTGGCCGTGCTGCACGATGCAGCCCTTCAGGGAAGCCCTAACATCCTCGATTCGGTGACGGCTCAATCGAAGGCCGTCGGGGTAATCGTGGACCGGAACTTCGACGACGGCGCGCCGCCGCCCCGGACGATTCGGGAGTGCCTGGACGACCTCGACGGCCCGTTCAGGCTTCGGTGCACCCAACAGGGCATGGACCGGGCGCAGACGTTCCTGAACGCGGTAGTGGAGGACTTGAGGGCAACAGGGGCAGACAGCCCGGAGGCCGACCCCAATAGCAACCAAGGGAACATGCCGAACGTGTTCCGGCAAGAGGGCAGCGTGTGGCGGGTCCGCTTGGGCGGGGGTAACTACATCACACTGGGCGATTGCCTGGGTATGCACTATCTTGCACACCTCATTGAATGTCAGGACAAGTGGGCGTCCGCCGTGGAACTTCGGTCTTACAGGGCGAGAGGCACTCATGACGTGGGGCTCAAGACAGGAAATGCCGAGGAAGCCAAGGACGCGGGTCTTGCGTCGGTTCTGGGGACGAACCCGAAGAACGAAGCCGACAGGCTCTTATCCCTCATTGGGCGAAAGCAGGCGAACGAGTGGATCGAGCGGTTGGAGCGCGAACGGGACGCCGATGAAGACCCTGCCGTGAAAGCCGAGAAACAGGACGAGATCAACCGACTTAACGAAGCCCTACGCAAAAGCCAGAACCGAGGGGGGCAGGCGCGGAAACTGGCCGATCCAGCCGAAAAGGCGCGGCAAGCCGTTCGCAAGGCGGTTGACCGCGCGATGGAGAAGATCAAGAGCAACGACCGCAATCTATGGCATCACTTAGATGCGGCTGTTCAGGCTGAGGGCTGTTCCTATCGCTACTCCTCATCTCCTTCCCTCCACTGGCACTCCGTTTTGTGACGCGCTTTGTCCCTCCCGTGACGCGCTTCGTCACGAAGTCTCTTTCGGAGGCGGGCGGTGAAGTCCGCCGCGGATGAAAGGGACTGCGATGCGCATAGGCGTCTCGACCAAGGAGGCGGCACGGGTCCTCGGCGTCCCGTTGACGACCCTGGCCAAAGCCGTCTGGCTGGGGCGCGTCCACTCGCCCGCCAAGGGGCCGGGCGGGGCCTACCACTGGACGCGAGACGATCTGGTTCGGGCAGGATGGGCACTCCTGAAACGCGACCTCTCCGAACGCATCGACGCCGCGCTCGCGGAAGGGGGAGGCCATGACTGACGCCCCGACCGCCCCCGCCCCGCAGACCGTGAACGTTGAACCGCTGGCCTACTCGATTCGCCAATGCGCGGCCGCAATCGGCGTTAGCGAACGACAGATTTACGTCCTGGCCGAGCGGGACGGCTTGCCAACCATCAAGATAGGCGGCCGTCGGCTCGTGCGCGTGGCCGACCTGCGGGCCTGGCTTGCGGCACAACCGGCCGCCATGCCGGCAGAGGTGAAGTCATGAGCGCGACCGACCGTGAAGCGAACGTCCGATTCGGATACAGTTTCGGCTGGAGCTTCACCCCGCTGAACGGCAAGACTCCAATTCTTCCCGGTTGGCAGAAGGCCCCGCGCGAAACTCTTGAGCAAGCCCTGACTTGGGCGGCCGCGGGCAATGTAGGCTTGCGAACCGGCACAGCGAGAACCGGCCTTGTGATCGTCGATGTGGACCCCGGCGGCGACGCGGCGCCGCTGAACTTGCCGCCGACCGTGAAAGTAAGAACGGGCCGCGGCGGGGCGCATTACTACTTCAGGTGCGCCCAGCCCGTCGGCAACTCCAATTCGACTAAGACGCCGTTACACAATAACGTGACCAATTTGCCTCATGCTTGTTCTGCCACTGTGGCGATATTGGCGGTATGCCAACAACCCAAGTCGTCGAATGGATTCGGACGAAGTTCCTGTCCTTGGAGCCGGACCTGAACGAGCGGTCCCGGCGCGTCTGGGCGGCGGTGGAGGCGGCCTCGTTGGGACGGGGCGGTCCCAGTGCGGTGGCGGCCGCCACCGGCCTGTCGCGCAACACGATCCGCGCCGGATTGCGTGCCTTGCGGGAGCCGGCGACGGCCGGCTCGGTCGAACCGGGGCGAATCCGGCGACCCGGAGGAGGACGCAAGCGACTGTCGCAGATTTATCCTGACCTGTCGGACAAGTTGGAATCGGTGCTGGAACCCAGCACGCGCGGCGATCCGCAATCGTCTTTGCGCTGGACCTGCAAGAGCACGCGTCGATTGGCAGCGGAATTGGGGGCGATGGGGTATCCGGTCAGTTACGTCACCGTGGACCGACTGTTGCGGCAGTCGGGTTACAGCCTCCAGAGCAACCGCAAGGTTCGGGAAGGCACCGGCCACCCGGACCGCAATGCCCAGTTCGAGCACATCAACCGACACGTGGGGGCCTTTCAGCAACGTGGCCAGCCGGTGATCTCCGTGAACACGAAAAAGAAGGAACTGGTGGGCGATTTCCGCAATCCGGGACGCGAGTGGCGTCCCAAGGGTCAGCCGCTGGAAGTGCGCGTTCATGACTTCCTGGACAAGGACCTGGGCAAGGCCATCCCTTACGGGGTGTACGACCTGACCCACAACGAGGCCTGGGTCAGCGTGGGGATCGACCACGACACGGCGGAGTTCGCCGCCCGGGCCATCGGCCGGTGGTGGTCCAAGATGGGCCGCCGGCGACACCCGCACGCGCGAGAACTGTACATCACCGCCGACGGGGGCGGGAGCAACGGCGCTCGGTCGCGACTGTGGAAGGTGGCCCTGCAGAAGTTGGCCAACCGCACCGGCCTGACGTTGACCGTCAGCCACTTCCCGCCGGGTACCAGCAAGTGGAACAAGATCGAGCATCGGCTCTTCTGCCATATCACCCAGAACTGGCGCGGCCGCCCGCTGGTCAGCCACGAGATCATCGTCCAACTGATCAGCCATACCACAACGACCCAGGGCCTGAAAGTCCAGGCGGCTCTCGACCGCCGCCACTATCCGACTCAGAAAAAGATCACCGCCCAAGAACTGGCGCAAGTGCATCTCCTCCCTGCTGGCTTCCACGGTGACTGGAACTATACAATCGTTCCGGTATAGCATGTGGTCAACTTATTGTGTAACGCTGGCTTAGTGCGACGCAGACGTTGAAGTTCAGAAGACCTGAGGAGGTCGAGGATGAGCGATTCAGAACTCATGAACTCCATAAGACCATGAACGGGGTCTTGAATGACTCGAATTCCCGAATGCCACATGCTCGCCCCCAGGTTCCGTTCTCACATGGCTTCCGCCAACGTCAGAAGCCGCCGACGCAAATGCGCGTTGTCAGTGAAACGACCCGCCAGGTCCCTCAACCTGCTCTTCAGGTCGTTCCGCCGTGGCTCAGGCATTGCTCTTGCCGCATCCGGCGCCGGCCACATGGCTAGGCCCAAAACAAGCGTATTGCCCCGAGCGTGAAGTCGGCCAAGGGGCGTGAGGGGGGGGCGGCGCGGCGAGTTCCCGTCGGGCCTTGCCGGCCCGCCAGGGCGTCGCTCGGTTTATCAGGCTCATCTTCACCTCTCTTTCAAACCCGCACGCGTCCGCGGCGAATCGGGGCGTCCGTACCCCGACGTCGGGGCGCCGCCGTCAGCACCGCAGCGGACGGCGATGCCCGCGGCCTGGCAGATCGCGCAGCGCCTCCACCCCACGCCACAGCACCTCCTGCCACGGGTTCCACCCGAGCAGCCGGTACACGATCCGCCGCCCCGTCCGCACGATCTGGCACGGCACCCGCACCAACGCATTCACGAACTTCTTAAACTCCATCCGAAGCACCGCCTGCTTCTCGGACCGGTGCTTCTCTTGCCACCGCCCCGCCTCCGGCAACAGAAGCGCCAGCCACGCCTTCAGCGTCCACGCCAGCGACGCCATCACCATGTACGCCCCGTTCGACACCAAGCCCCCCACCGGCATCTCCATCGCCCGCGCCCCGTTCTTCAGTTGCTCGATCAGGTTCTCCTGGTTGCACCGACCGTTGGCCCCTCGCACGATCGCCGCCAGCGCGCTGGTGCGGTCGTTCGTGATGTAGAAGAAGTACCGGCCGTCGTCGAACAGCCGCGCCTGACCCTTCTCCACCGCCAGATTCTTGCGGACCGCCACAACCCGATAGGGCCGGCGGCACTTCGTCGGCCGATACGCAAACTCCGCCACCTCCTCCGAGCACAGCCGGATGTTCTCGAACTCCCGCTCCTTCACGATCCGCTCTTTGTCGAAGACTCGCCGTGGCGAGACGTTCTCCGGCCGCTGGCGCTCGCGCGTGCGAACCTCATATTTCGGCGGCCGAACCAGCGGTTTCCAGGCCGATTTCAGCAGTCCCTCGGCCAACCCCACCAGGTTCGCCCTCGCGTCGATCCCGAAGAGGAACCCCACGCCGTCGCCGTCCCACCGGTCCAACTCCCCCGTCTGCGTGAAGTCCGTGTCCCCCCGCAAAAGGACCCTCCGGAACCCGGCCCTTCGACACAGTGCAATCCCTTGATCGAACCGCGCCGCCGCCCCTTCGTGCGACGGCCGGTTGCCGCGGCGGTTCACCAGGTACAGCGGTTCCCCCGTGTTGGCCAGCGACACCACCAGCGGATGATACCCCCACTGACCCTTATACGAGATGTCCATCCCTTCCTTACACTCGCCGCCAGTCGTCGCCAGCGTGCCGTCGGCGTCGATCACCGCCTGCTCGAAGAACGCCGGCGGCTGCTCGCGCCAGACGCCCAGACGCACCTCGTTGATGGCGTCCAAGAGCCGCTCGATGTCGGCCGGCGTGAACCGCCGGCAAAAGTCCCCTTCGGTGGTCGGGTCCGGAATCCGCTGGGCCCCCAGGGCGTCCAGGTACGCCTCGTCCGTCCGCCGCCGCTCGAGGTCCTCCCGGCACGTGCCGCCGGCCAGGATGTTGTAGGCGATGTTCAACACGTGGTCCGATTCGTGATACGGCAGGTGCCGCTTCAGCACCGCAGGTTCCGGTCGATCGCCTCAACGAGTCCCGTCCGAAGCGCCACCAGATGCATCGCCCCGATCCCGCCGCACGCCACGCCCCGCGCCCGCTCGGCCACCTCGTACCGAATGTTGCGGGCCGCGAGCATCGGCCGCGGCTGGTCCGGCCATTGGATCTTTCGCAGAGGGTGTGCCAAGAGTTTCTGGCACACAGCAAAACGATGTCATTCCGAGCGAGCGAAGCGAGTCCAGGAATCTCGCTGTGGCCGCTTCTGACCAGTCAGCCGCACGGCGAGACCCCTCGACTTCGCTCGGGGTGACAGCAGAAAAGGCCCTGCCCGAAACTCTTGGCACACCCTTCGCAGACGCCGCTGAATTCTTCGCTTGCATTGACGAAGCGTTTCTCGTGTAATGACGTTCACTCGAAATTCCTTTCCGCGGTTGAAAGGTCCGTCGTCACAACGTCCTTCTTAACCGCACGGGCTAAGGGATTTCGAGTATTTTTTGCGCCAAAGACACTAAAATCACGCTTGTTCAGGGACTAGTAGTCCGTCAAACTTGTTCTTGTGGGTTGAACCGGCTCGCGCGGTGGGCAGTCTTGCCCACCGCACGGCGGGCAAGACTGCCTGCCGCGCGAGCGCTACTCACATTATCAAGAGTGAAGGACTACTAGGCGCCTCTGGCCATGGCGGTTCCCGCCGTTGCCGCCTTGGCCGTCCGCTATTGCCTGACGGCGCTGGCCCAGTTCGCTCGAGCAAGTCACCCGACAACGGCCGACATGCGCTCGACAAGCCGGGCGGCTGAATGAGCCAAGGCGTCAGGCTTTGCGCCGCCCCGACGCGCCGCCTTCTGCCGGCTTTGGGCGTGACAATTCCTTGCCTCGGGCGGGAGGGCTCGCGATAATGACATCGCGAACCTGGCTATAACGGAGGATGAAATGGGGAACTGGTTTCTGGGGTGCCTGGGTTTGGTCTTGGCGGCGGGGGCCGGCGCGCAGGCGGCTACCGACGAGGGGATCGAGGCGGTCACCAAGCCGAGCGCCGACGTCACGCTGGCGTTCATCCGGCCGGGCCGGATCGACGAGGTCCGCGTCAAGGAAGGCGACGCCGTCAAGGAGGGGGACGTGTTGCTGCGCCTCGACGACGAGGCCGAGAAGGTCCAGCTCGCCAAGCTCAAGGCCAAGGCGGACGACGAGATCCACATCAAGGCCGCCGAGGAGCAGGTCCTTCAGAAAAAGGTGGACCACCAGAAACTCGTGCGGGCGGGCAAGGAGGGGGCGGCCACCGAGTGGGAGATCGAGCACGCCCGCCTCGAGGTGGTCATCGGCGAGTTGTCGACCGACCTGGCGAAGTTCACCAAGGCCCAGGACACGTTCGACTACAATGAGGCGACGGTGCAGGTGGACCGCATGCGGCTCATCACGCCCATCTCCGGCAAGGTGGAGCAGCTTCTCTTGCACAAGGGCGAATCGGCCGAGGCCCTGGCGAAGGTGGTGCGAGTGGTCAAGACCGACATCTTGTGGGCCGACGCCCCGGTGCCGATGGTCCTGGCGCGGACGCTGAAGCTCGGCGGGCCGGCCACGGTGGAGTTCGCCAATACGGACGGCAAGCGAGTCGACGGGAAGATCATCTTCATGGCGGGCGTGGCCGATGCGGCGAGCGAGACGCGGGTGGTGCGCGTGGAAGTCACGAATCCGTCGGACCGGCCGGCGGGCGAGCGGGTCCGCGTGCGGTTCCCCGGGCCGCAAGCCACGGCGGCGGCCGACGTCCCGGCGTCCGCGGCGGCGAAGAAGCCGTGAGCGGAGTGGCGCCCTGCGGGTTGGGGGTTTTGACTTGACGGAATACGCAGACGGTTCCATACTGCCCCGTCAACCTTCGTCCAGTCAGGGGGCGGAAGCCCGGGGTGAGCGATGATGCCAAGGCCGGTGCGGGTCACGGTTGGCTTCAGTCTGGTGCTCGCGGCCGCGGTGTCGCTGGGTCAGGTTTCCTGCACGATCAGCCGTCCGTTGGGCCAGTCGGACGTATGGACGGCCCGCCCGAAGCCCGCCGCCAAGCCCGAGGCCGCGCCGCATCCCGCGACGGCCGAGACCCGCAAACCAGAGCCGTCCTCGCCGGTGCCATCGGCGTCCGCGGCGACCGGTGTGCTGGAGGTCAGCGTCCAGAGCGCCATCCTTCTGGCGCTGGAGAACGACGAGGACCTGGTGGTGCAGAAGCTGCGGCCGGAGATCCGCCGCGCGGCCGAGCTCGAGGCCCTCGCGCCGTTCGACCCGGTTCTCTTCGGCCGGGTCGGCTGGGAGCGGCAGAACGGCGAAATGGTGCGCGGCACGGGCATCCAGAACAGCTTCATCACCGACACGTGGGTCGAGCGGGTCGGGGTGCGGGAGTTCTTCCCCACGGGCACCGAGATCTCGTTCGACGCGTTGACCCGCATCTCGGACCAGTCGCTCACGCGGCAGTTGGTGGAATCGCGGCTGGGCCTGACGGTGACGCAGGCCCTGCTGCGCGGGTTCGGCCCGGAGGTCAACCTGGCGGCCATCCGCGAGGCGAAGCTGGACACCCTGGCCTCGGAGTACGACCTTCGAGGATCGGCCCTGGGGCTGGTGGCGGACGTGGAACGGGCGTACTGGGACCACGTCCGCTTTGTGCAGGAGGTGGAGGTGCTTCGGCAGACGGTCGCCCTGGCCGAGGCGTTTGTGAAGAACATCGAGGAGCGGATCAAGCTCCAGACGGCGCCGCAGATGGACTTGGCGGCCGCCCAGGCGGAGCTCGCCCTTCGCCGCCAGGACCAGATCGAGGCCGAGAGCAGCCGCGACAAGAGCCTCGTGCGACTGCGGCGGCTCCTGAGCCTGCCGGGCGCGGATGCGTGGACCCGCGAGATGCGGCTCGTCGACAAGCCCGTCGTGGCGGATGTGGAACTGGATGGCGTGGAGTCGCACGTCCAGTTGGCGATGCGGATGCGGCCGGAAATCAATGCGGCCAAGCTGGGCATCCAGCGGGGCGACCTCGAGGTCGTCAAGACGCGCAACGGGCTTCTGCCGAAGCTCGACTTCTTCCTGACGGTCGGCAAGAGCGGGTACGCAGAGTCTTTCGGCAACGCGTGGAGGAACATCGGCGGCGACGAGCACGACGTGATGGTGGGCGTGTCGGCGGACTACCCGGCGGGGAACCACCTGGCCCGCGGGCGGTACCAGCGGGCTGTCCTGACGCGCCGCGTGGCCCAGGAAGCCGTGAAGAACCTCGAAACGATCGTCCAGGAAGACGTGCGGATAGCCTTCCTCGAAGTGAAGCGCGCTCGGGAGCAGGTGACCGCGTCGGCCATCACGCGGAAACTGGACGAGGACAAGTTTCGCGTGGAGATGGAGAAGCTGCGGCTGGGCCAGGTGACGCCGTTCCAGGTGGCCCGGGCCGAGCGCGACCTGACGAAAAGCCGACTGGCGGAGGTCCAGGCGGCGGTGGATTACCAGAA
>Ga0315282_10015335_pt1 | contig 11310 bp, 11 predicted proteins | sample YL17G07_20_MG_FD_203693 | JGI IMG/M metagenome (GOLD analysis project Ga0315282, IMG submission 203693) | Sediment microbial communities from Yellowstone Lake, YNP, Wyoming, USA - YL17G07_20 | ecosystem: Environmental > Aquatic > Freshwater > Lake > Sediment | place: USA: Wyoming | collected...
GAATCTTGAGGACTTTATTTATCTTATTTCCTTTCGTCATACCCCTATTATAATGTATCTATACATTATGTCAAGCCGTAATTTGCTAGATGGATAATATTAAAGGACTTTTTCAGAGCTCTCTTTTAAATGACTTGACAGGGGGAAGCCGGATAATTAGCTCAAAACACATCGCCCCTGGTCAAACGATACTAGTTCTTTATCGGCGGGTGGTTATTGCGCATCATCCGAGCCCGGTTCAGCGTATCTCTCAAGCCCATCATGAATTCAATGTTGAAAAGGATATATTTAGCTTTTTGGACCGTCGTCAAATGGGATTCAAGATACTTTTCAAGCTCCTCATCTTTTTCTTTAATCTGCTGCCGAGCGTCCTTCAAAGCGGCGAGCTTGGTCTCAATGTCGGCGTCTTTTATCGAAGGATCCTTGAGCATCTTTCTAAGGTCTTTGATGGCCGCGCTCATTTGTTTCTGAAGGCCCAATTTCTCCCTTTCGATCTTGTTGGCCATGGGGAAAATTTTCGCGGCCTGCTCTTCCGTGATGTCCAAAGCCTGGGTAAGGCGGAGCAGCCGTAGCGTGATGATGTTTTCCCGGACTCTCTCTCGGTTCGGCATCGGATTATCCTGAGCCCAGACTGAAGCCGCGGACATAAAAAAAACGATTGTCAGCAAAACCGTTCTTATCCATTTCCCTTTCATCGTGCTCCTCCTAAAGTTTTAATTCTTTTTTGATCTCCGAGTCGAGAAGCTTAATCTCTTCCTCGGATAAGCTTTCTAAGAAAAAGGAATTCCCATAGACCAGGTGATTGACCTCGCCCGCGACCTCGCCAGCGTGTTCGTTGATCGACGCTTGGAGCGCGGAATTGAACTCCTTTTCCAGGTCCGTATTGTTCCCGATCTCCCGGTAAATGCTGTTGACGGTTTCCTCATAAGAATAAGGATAGACTTCCTGGGAAGTTCCCGCGCGGAAGAAAACCACATAGAGCCCTAAAGCGACAACCAGCAGAGACGCCGCCCCAATCCATGCCCAACGCGCTGGCGGGAAGAACGCGGGCGATTGATGATAGCGGGATTTTTGTCCTCCGTCAGCGACGGCTTTTAGCTTTGCCTGGAGCCTGACGACCGACGCCTGCCAATATTCTGGAGCGACGGCTTTTGCGGCCAAGCTCCTCGCCTCGTCCTGAATCTTTTCCAGGTGTTCCTCGTATGCCCGGCACGACGCGCACCCCGTGAGATGGGCATCCAGAACTATCCGTTTCTTTTCGGAAAGCTTCCCGTCTATTCGATCCGAAATCCATTTTTCCATTTTTTTACATCTCATGGCGCACTCCTTCGAGATAGGGCTTGAGACAGGCCTGGAGCATTTTCCGGGCCTTATGCATCCTCCAGGAAACCGTATTCTCCGAGCAGCCGAGGATCTCGGCTGCCCGGCCGTGCGACATCCCCTGGAGAACGACGAGGTTGAACGCAGCCTTGTAAGCTAGCGGAATTGTCTCAATCGCCTCCTTAAGCTTCTCTTTTAGCTCGCTTTTGAGCGAATCTCCCTCGGGAGAAAGGGCCGCGTATTCAGCCCTATCAAAAATTGAAGCGGTATCTTCAAAATCCTCCCGGCCTTTTTCCCGGCTTCTCTTCTTTAGAAAATTCAGCGTCAGGTTGACCGCGATCCTGTACACCCAGGTATAAAAACTCGACTTCAACTTGAAATTGTTCAGAGCTTTGTAGGCAGACATGAATGTTTCCTGAGTTAAATCGTCCGCATCCTCATGGTTGCGCGTCATCCCGAAAATCGTATAGTAGATTTTTTCCTGAGCGCGTCGGGCCAACTCCGCATAGGCCTCGATCGAGCCCTTTTTCGCCCGGGCGACCAGGGTTTCGTCCGCGAGTTTCTGCATATTTTCATTCATTGAATTAGACAATGATTATAGCGAAACCTTGGGATCAAATCGACGTCTCCTTTTTCGTGTTGACCGACCTTCCTTTTGCTGATATGATTTATTCTATTCATTTCTTTTTAGGACAATTTTTCCCATGATCGAACGATACACCAATCCCGAAATGGAAGCCGTCTGGACCGACGAAAACAAATACCGCAAATGGCTCGATGTCGAGATCGCCGTCTGCGAAGCCTGGGCCAAGTTGGGAAAAATCCCGGCGCTTGCCCTGAAGCGGATCAAGGCGAGGGCTGATTTCGACGTCAAACGCATCGATGAGATCGAGCGCGTTGCCAAGCACGACGTCATCGCCTTCCTCTCGTCGGTCGCCGAAAAGGTCGGCGAGGATTCCCGGTTCATCCATCTCGGCCTGACATCCTATGACATCGTGGACACGGCCTTTTCGCTTCTCATCCGGGAATCGCTTAAAAAAATCCGGAAACGCCTCGTCGACCTCAGAGATATTCTCAGAGCCGAAGCCGCCCGGCATAAAAAAACGGTCTGCATCGGCCGGACGCACGGCATCCACGCGGAGCCGATCACGTTCGGTTTTAAGCTGCTCGTCTGGTATGAGGAAATTAAACGCCATATCATCCGGGTCGAACGGGCCATCGAGGTTATCAGCGTCGGCCGGATTTCGGGATCGGTCGGGACTTATATTCACTTGGACCCGGAAGTCGAAGTCTATGCGCTCAAAAAAGTCGGCCTCAAGCCGGCGCCGGTTTCCACCCAGGTCCTTCAGCGCGACCGCCACGCCGAAGTCATGAGCGTGCTGGCGCTCATCGGATCCAGCCTCGAAAAATTCGCCGTCGAAATCCGGCATTTGCAGCGGAGCGAAGTCCTCGAGCTCGAAGAGCCCTTCACCACAGGCCAGAAAGGCTCGTCCTCGATGCCTCACAAGAAAAACCCCGTCCGCTGCGAGCGCATTTCCGGATTGGCCCGCCTCATCCGCGGCAACTTCCACGTAGCCCTTGAAAACATCCCCCTCTGGCACGAGCGGGACATTTCCCATTCGTCCGCCGAACGCGTGGTTTTTCCCGATTCCTTCATTCTGGCGGACTTCATGCTGACCGAGACCATTGATATCATTAAAAATTGGAAAGTGCGTCCGGAGAATATGGACAGAAATATCCATGCCACCCGAGGCCTAATTTTTTCCCAAAGCGTCCTGCTGGCGCTGACGCGGAAAGGCGTTGTTCGTGACGATGCCTATCGGCTCGTCCAGAGAAACAGCCTCAAGGCCTGGAACGAAAATCGCGATTTCAAAGAACTGGTTCAGGCCGATCCGGACATCCGGAAAACACTCTCGGCCAAAGAGATCGAGCACTGCTTTTCGATCAAGCCGTATCTTGAAAAAATCGATTATATCTTCGAAAGGGTCCTCGGCCATGAAAATTAGAATCCTTGTGTCCTTTAAAGACAGCGTCCTCGACCCTCAAGGACAGACGGTCAAAAACGCCCTTCACACGCTGGGCTACGGCTTTATCAAGGACGTCCGGCAGGGCAAGGTCTTCGAGCTCGAGCTGGCGGGCATAAGCCGGGCCGACGCGGAAAAAGCCATCCCGGAAATCGCGGACAAAGTCCTGGCCAATCCCATCATCGAAAAATTCACCTGGCAGATTATCGACGCATGAGAAAGGACGGCCTGCCGTGAAATTCGGAGTCGTTGTCTTCCCCGGTTCAAACTGCGATTTTGACATTTTTTACGTTTTGAAGAATGTCGTCAAACAGCCGACGACGTTCCTCTGGCACAAAGACCACGACTTGCGGGGCGTGGACTGCGTCGTTCTCCCCGGCGGATTCGCTCACGGCGATTACCTGCGGTCGGGGGCCATCGCCCGGTTCTCGCCGCTGATGAAGGAAGTCAAGGAATTCGCCGATCGGGGCGGCTTGGTCATGGGCATCTGCAACGGTTTCCAGGTCCTGCTTGAGCTGGGCCTTTTGCCCGGCGCCATGCTGAGAAATAAAAACCTGAAGTTCCTCTGCCAGTTCGTCCGGATCCGCATCGAAAACGAAAAAACGCGCTTCACGAACAAGGGCAAAAAAGGCCAGGTCTTGAGCATCCCCATCGCTCATTTTGACGGCAATTACTACGCTCCACCGGAAACTTTGGAAGAGATCGAGGCCAACGGCCAGGCCGTATTTCGGTATTCTGACGACGCCGGAAACCTGACCGAGGAGGCCAACGTCAACGGCTCGCTCCATAATATCGCCGGACTGATGAACAAACGGGGCAATGTCATGGGCATGATGCCCCATCCGGAGCGCGCCTCGGAAGCGCTTCTGGGAAGCGCGGACGGCCGGGTCATATTTGAATCGCTGATCGCAAGGTTTTAAATGATCGACCAAAAAATTCTCGACGACCACAACCTGACCCGGAATGAATACGATCTCGTCGTCAAACTCATCGGCCGCGAGCCGAATATCACGGAACTTGGGATTTTCTCGGTCATGTGGTCCGAGCACTGCAGTTACAAGAGCTCGAAATTCTACCTCAAACAGCTCCCGACTAAGGGGAAAAACGTTGTCCAGGGGCCGGGCGAGAACGCGGGAATCATCGATATCGGCGGCGGGCAGGTCATCGTCTTCAAAATCGAATCCCACAACCACCCCTCGTTCATTGAGCCTTTCCAGGGGGCGGCCACCGGCGTCGGCGGCATTCTCCGAGACATCTTCACCATGGGCGCGAGGCCGATCGCCCTCATGGATTCTCTGCGTTTCGGACCGCTCACCGTGCCGAAAAACAAAGCCATCATGGACGGCGTTGTTTCGGGCATCTCGTCTTACGGCAATTCCATGGGCGTTCCGACCGTCGGCGGCGAGGTCTATTTCAACGACTGCTACTCCTTGAATCCTCTGGTCAATGTCTTCTGCTTGGGAATCGCGGAAAAAGAAAAAATCTTCTACGCTAAAACCGGGGGCAGCGGCAACGCCGTCCTGTATGTCGGCTCTAAAACGGGACGGGACGGAATTCACGGCGCGTCGATGGCCTCCGCGGAATTCGGCAAAGAAACCGAGCATAAACGGCCGAACGTCCAAGTCGGCGATCCGTTCAAGGAGAAGCTCCTCGTCGAGGCCTGCCTGGAAGTCATGGCCCAAGAGCTGATCGTCGGCATCCAAGACATGGGCGCGGCCGGGCTGACATGCTCGACCTCGGAAATGGCGGCCAAATCCGGCACGGGCATCGAAATCGACCTCGACCTCGTGCCCCAGCGCGAAGAAGGCATGACGCCCTACGAAATCATGCTTTCGGAATCGCAGGAGCGGATGCTCATCAGCGCCAAGCCCGAGAAGGTCAAGGCCGTCAAGGACGTCTTCGCCAAATGGGACCTCGACGCCGTCGAAATCGGCAAGGTCATCGACGGCGGACAGCTCAAAGTATGGTTCGGCGGCAAGCTGGCTGTTGACCTGCCGGTTGCGGCGATCGTAGACCTCTGCCCGATGTACGAGCGGCCGGTCCAAGCGGCCGCCCAATCCAGACATGAGATCAAGGAGCTGACTCATCCCCTTGCCGGCGATTACGGTCTCATTCTCACGAAGCTCCTCTCGTCCCCGACCATCGCCGATAAGGAATGGGTCTATCGCCAGTATGACCACATGGTGTTGACGAATACGGCGATCCTGCCCGGCGCGGACGCGGCGGTGCTCAGAATTAAAGACACCAAAAAAGCGCTGGCCATGACGCTGGACGGCAATTCGCTCTATGCTCATCTTGATCCCAGGAGAGGCGGTCTGATCGCCGTCGCCGAGGCCTGCCGAAATCTTGCTTGCCACGGGGCGCGGCCGGTCGGCGTAACGAACTGCCTGAATTTTGGAAATCCTGAAAAGCCCGAGGTCATGTGGCAGTTCAAGGAAGTGGTCGAAGGGATGAGTGAAGCCTGCCGGGCTTTTAAAATCCCGGTGACGGGCGGCAACGTCAGTTTTTATAACGACACCGAGGGCGTCTCGATTTATCCCACGCCCGTGCTCGGCGTCGTCGGCCTCATCGCTGACATTGATGCTCTGGTCATGCCCGGATTTAAAGAAGAGGGCGACGTGGTCGTGCTCCTGGGAGAAACCCGGGAAGAGCTGGGCGGCTCGGAATACCTTAAGGTCAGATTCGGCCGGGAAGAGGGACGACCGCCGTCGATCGACCTCGCCCGGGAAAAGGCAGTTCAAGAGCTTTGCCTGGAAGCCATTGAGAAAGGTCTTCTCCAATCCGCTCATGATATTTCCGAGGGCGGCCTGGCCGTCTGCGCCGCCGAATGCAGCTTCTTCAGCAAAGAAAAATTCGGATGTGAGATCGATCTCCACGAGGAAATCAGGTCCGATGCCCTGCTTTTCGGCGAAACACAGTCCAGATTATTGGCATCCGTGAAGCCTTGGCGATTGAAGAAGCTTCTCGGTCTGGCCGAAAAGAAAGGCGTCAAAGCCGCTGCCATCGGCAGGACCGGCGGAAAAAATCTCGTCATCAAGCACAAAGAGAGAAAACTGGTCAATATCTCCGTCGAAGACGGCTATAAAACCTGGAAAGAAACGATCCCCAATTATTTCAGGATTAAATAAGGGACGACTCATGGCCGAAGAAATCTTCGTCAGCCCCAAAAAGCGAGGCCGCATTCTGGCCATGATCTCGGGCCGCGGCTCGAATTTCAAGGCGATCCATGACGCCATCCTGGACGGCCGGATCAACGCCGAGGTCAGTCTCGTCTTCAGCAACAAGGAAGATGCGGCGGGCCTGAAGATCGCGCGGGAGCGCGGCCTTGAAACGTTGTTCATCAATCCCAAGCTCTATGACATCAAGGAAGATTACGACAAGGAAATCATCCGCGAGGCCCGCAAAAGAAATATCGACCTCATCTGCCTCGTCGGCTACATGAAAGTCCTGACGCCTTTGTTCTGCAACGAGTTTAAAAACCGGATCATGAATATTCATCCCGCCCTTCTCCCCGCCTTCCCCGGCCTTCATGTCCAGCAGAAAGCGATCGACTGGGGCGTGCGCTTTTCCGGCGTCACGGTCCATTTTGTCGCAGCCGAAGTCGATATGGGCCCCATCATCCTCCAGGCCGTTGTGCCCGTGCTTCAAGACGACACCGAGGAAACGCTCTCCGCCCGCATCCTCGTCGAAGAACACAAAATTTATCCCGAATCCGTACGGCTGTTTTTCGAGGGCAAGCTCGAAGTCCGCGGAAGACGCGTTTTCATCAAAGAATAATCTACCAGACCCCAAAGATTTTCTTTAAATTCGGCCGCGCTCTTAATATAATGAAGACATGAAATCCGCCCACGAACAATTAGAATACCTGAAGAAGGGCTGCGTCGAGATCATCCAGGAAGAAGAGCTTAAGGCGAAGCTCAGCCGCGCGGTCAAGAACAAAAAGCCCCTCAAGGTCAAAGTCGGTTTTGACCCCACGGCCCCCGATATCCACCTCGGCCATACAGTCATCCTTCGCAAGATGAAGCACTTCCAGGACATGGGACACGACGTCGTATTCCTCATCGGCGACTTCACGGGATTGATCGGAGATCCTTCGGGCCAGTCAGCCACGCGGCCGCCTATGACTCGGGAAGACATTGCCAAGAATGCTGAAACGTACAAGGCCCAAATCTTCAAAATCCTCGATCCCGCCAAAACGATCATCGATTTCAACTCGCGCTGGCTGGGGACGCTCTCAAGCTTCGATGTCATTACCCTCGCCGCAAAATATACCGTCGCCCGGATCCTGGAGCGCGATGATTTCACGAAAAGATACAAGGCGGGCCATCCCATTTCGGTCCATGAACTCCTCTACCCGCTTTATCAGGCCTACGACTCCGTCGCGCTGCGGGCCGACATCGAGATGGGCGGCACCGACCAGAAATTCAACCTGCTCGTCGGGCGCGAAATCCAGCGAGCCTACGGGCAGGAGCCCCAAGTCATCATCACCCTGCCGCTCCTGGAGGGCCTGGACGGCGTCGAGAAGATGAGCAAATCGCTCGGCAATTATGTCGGCATCGACGAACCGCCGGCGGAAATCTTCGGAAAAATCATGTCGATCTCCGACCCCTTGATGTTCAAATATTATGAGCTTTTAACCGACATGACGCTGGCCCAAATTGGCCAATGGAAAAAAGAAGCTGCGGGAAACAAGGTGAATCCCAGAGACCTCAAGGTCCGCCTGGCGAAATCTATCATCGCCGATTTCCGGGGAAAAGCCGAGGCCGATAAGGCGGCCGAAGAGTTCGACCGGATTTTTAAAAATAGAGAGGTTCCGGAGGATATCGAAGAAATCCGGCTCGAATCCGGCAAGCCTGGTTCTTCAACCATAAATTTTATCGATGTCCTTGTCAATAAAAGTATTTGCCCCTCGCGCGGAGAGGCCAAGCGCCTCATTCGCCAGGGGGGCATTTACCTCGACTGCCAACGCGTCGAGGACATTGCCCTAGAACTCGAATTGAAGCCCGGCCAAGAACGGATTCTTAAAGTCGGCAAGCGCAGATTTTATAAGCTAAAAATAAAATAAAATTTTTAGATTGCCGCGTCGCTTTGCTCCCGGCAATGACGATTTTTTTATGTCCACACCCTGGCCGCAAGATATCGCTCAGGCAAAAAAAATCCAAGAGAGGCTTCAAACAAAAGTCAAAATCGCTGCGCTCGGGAAAAGACCGAAATTCATCGCCGGCGTCGATGCTGCATTTTCAGATAGTCATGTCTTCGCGGCGGCCTGTCTCTTTTCATTTCCCGATCTCGAGCTGATCGAGGAAGTCATTGCGGCCGCTGTGATTCATTTTCCCTACATCCCCGGATTTCTTTCGTTCCGCGAAGGGCCGGCCCTCATTCAGGCCGTCCGGCGACTTAAAACAAAGCCCGACCTGATTCTTGTCGATGGACAGGGAATCGCCCATCCGCGCGGCATCGGCATCGCTTCACACCTCGGCGTTCTTCTCGACATCCCGACAGTCGGCTGTGCCAAATCCCGGCTCATCGGAGAATTCATCGAGCCCGGGCCGAAGAAAGGCTTTTGGTCTCCCCTGCTCCATAAAAAGAAAATCATCGGCGCCGTTTTGAGGACACGAGATAGAGTCCGGCCGCTATTTGTTTCGCCCGGCCACAAGGTAAATCTGGAAAACTCGATCGATATTGTGCTCGCCTGCACGATAAAATACAGAATTCCCGAGCCGCTGCGGAGGGCGGATATTCTATCTAAAAAAGGGAAGCACCGACGTTCAGCAGGTTTAATAACGCTAGCACGCGCCCTCTTCTGAAATACATTAGCGAGCGAACAAATTTTCGGCGGCACCGACCCAGGCAGGCAAGCCGGCCAATAAATTGGCCATGATCCGGCGCGTCCGTTTTTCAAAAAGTTCGATATTGCCATAAACTTCGCCGCCTCCGGACCCGACAAGATCGCTCACGGCCCTCAGGATTAAACAGGGAATCTTGTTTTGTTTGGCCGTGAAGGCGATGGCCCCGGATTCCCAGTCGGCGGCCACGGCGCCGAACTTTTTCCTCAATCGAGGAATTTCTCCGGCCATAATATCCCGATCGGCGGAAACAAGGATCGACTCCTTGACGGCCGCCGGATATGGCTTTTTGAGCCAGGAAAGATCCAGGACCACGGAATAATATTCGACAGCCTCATCTGAGTTTCCCATCTGCTCGATGATGTCATAGACGACGGTTTTAGTGACGACAAGGACGTCGCCGGTGTCGATATTCCCTTCGAATCCTCCGCACGTTCCCAGGTTTATTAAAAGAGTCGGTTGCCAGCGATCGATGGCATATTGGGTCGAGGCGGCGGCGTTGATCTTGCCCCATCCTCCATGAAAGTAGATGACCGATTTCGTCCGGAGATCGGATTTTACTGCGGAAACGAAGAATTCGCCGAAGGGAGTCAAACCGGGCTTCATGCCCGTAAAATATTCAGCTGAGGATTTCCATTCGGCGTCGGCGGAAATCAAGACGACGATGTCAATTTTCTCGGGAGAAGAATAACTCTGGGAACAGGAAAACAAGACAATGAGCCCGATTAAAAACGCCAAGGCAGGGACGATTCTTCGCGCTCGCATTTTTTCTCGATAATTTTTGCGTTTGACTCCGGACCGAAAAATATTCAACCCTTCATCACGCCGACGGGGACGACGCGGGCGACGAGGCGGCCGAGGCCGACTTCGTGCGAGACTCTGACGACTTCGTCGACGTCCTTGTAGGCCCCCGACGCTTCTTCGGCGACGCCTTTCCAGCTCGCGGACTTGAGCTCGATGCCTTTCGCCGCAAGCTCGTCTCTGATTTGCTCGCCGCGGAACCGCCGCAGCGCCTCGTGGCGGGACATGAGTCGTCCCGCCCCATGGGCCGTCGAGCTGAAGCTCAGAGACTCGGCCTCGGCGGTGCCGACTAAGAGATAGGACGCCGTCCCCATGCTTCCGGGGATGACGACCGGCTGGCCGACCGCTCGGAAAGCCTCGGGAATCTCCATCCTTCCCGGACCAAAACTCCGCGTCGCGCCCTTGCGATGGATACAGAGTTTCTTCTCTTTGCCGCCGACCGTATGCGTCTCGATTTTAGCGACGTTATGGCAGACATCATAGACCTGCCTCATGCCTTGCGCGCTTCCCAAGACTTTCTTAAAGACATCCCGGACCCAGTGGGCGATCATCTGGCGGTTGGCGAAAGCGTAATTCACGGCCGCGCACATGGACCTGTAATACTCCTGGCCCAGCGGCGACTTGAGCGGAGCGTTGATGAGCTCCCGATCGGGCAAGCCCTGGATGCCGAATTTCCCCTCCATGGACTGGATGTAGTCGGAAGCCACCTGATGGCCTAGGCCGCGGCTCCCGCAGTGGATCATAACCGTAATCTGTCCCTCGGCGTCGATCCCGAAAGCCTGGGCGATGTTTTTGTCGAAAATCCGGGCCACCTTCTGGATCTCGAGAAAATGGTTGCCGGCGCCTAGCGTGCCGAGCTGCGGAATGCCGCGCTCCAAGGCGCGCTGTGAAATATGTGTCCACTCGGCGTCCTTCATCCGGCCATGCTCCTCGGTCATCTGCAGGTCATCCTTTGTCCCATAGCCGTTTTCTATGGCCCATTCGGCGCCTTTGACCAGGATTTCCTTGAGCACGCTCTGGCTGAGTTTTGTCACGCCGCCCTTGCCGACGCCGGCGGGAACTTCCTGAAAAATCCCGGCTAAAAGCTCCTTGCGCTTGGAGGCGATGTCTTTCTCCGTATAATCCGTCCGCAGCAATCGGACCCCGCAGTTGATGTCGTAGCCGACGCCGCCGGGGGAAATGATGCCCTCGTCAAGATCAAAAGCGGCCACCCCGCCGATCGGGAAACCGTAGCCTTGATGGGCATCGGGCATGACGTAGGACATTAGCTGAATTCCACGAAGGCAAGCGACGTTTTTCGCTTGTTCAAGCGTCTGATC
>Ga0315282_10015336_pt1 | contig 11310 bp, 9 predicted proteins | sample YL17G07_20_MG_FD_203693 | JGI IMG/M metagenome (GOLD analysis project Ga0315282, IMG submission 203693) | Sediment microbial communities from Yellowstone Lake, YNP, Wyoming, USA - YL17G07_20 | ecosystem: Environmental > Aquatic > Freshwater > Lake > Sediment | place: USA: Wyoming | collected...
TTGTGTGGTTAGCGGAGGCTATGTTTCAGGATTCCTTGAAAAAGCATCTTGGAACGGTCACGGTGTCTCCTGAAGCCTTATTATCTGGCTGCCGGATACGTTGGATGGCACCGATTTTTCGTAGGAGTCGTTCTATCTGGTTGGTGGTGTAGGGTATGTGTATGCCTTTCAGGGTGAGTTCAGCAAAGGTGACCATGAGCTTGCCGTTCCGGGCTATGAATTCTGATGCCTCGCTGTAGCCTTGACGTTTCAGGGTGGCTGCGAGTTTGGAGAGTTCTCTGAGGGTTGAGTCTATTCGTCTCCTTAAGGCTTCGTGATCTCCATCATTGGCATGTCTGCGTGTGGAGTTGATGAGCGTGTAGAGGATGCGCTCCAACTCTGCTTTGAGATACTCCCGCTCTTCCTTGCTTGCTCGTTCCCTCCAAAGTGCATACATCAGCCGCTTTATAGCGTGGAGTACGCAGAGTTGATGCTTCTCAGGGTCGTGATGCTTCAGGTCTGGTTCTCCGTCGCTGACCAGGATGCTGTCTTCAGGGAGCGTAGAGTAGGGTTGGTTCACGGTTAGGCTGTGGAGTTGCTTCCCATGGGTATCTACGCTTATGGCTACACGTACCTGGTTGAATTCTCTTCTCTGGATGCTTCGTACCTCAGTTCCATCCGCAAGGATCACCGGCCTCTGAGGATGGCTGGGCGCAGCAGTGGCGTTAAGGTTAGCGTCCAGCATGCCTGGCGCGATCTCCTGTGTGAAGCCATGTATGGTGGATTTGGGTATCAATACGCCTGTTAGGCGGTGGTACTCTTCTCGGGTGTCGCCGTAGCTCAGCTTGCTGGTTAGTTCTGCGCATTGCGCTTTCACCTGGCGGGTATACTTTCGTCCCCGTACGTCGAGAATGTCGAGTATCGGCGTCAAGGTCTCCCCGGTGGCCAGGTTCTTCACCTTCCATGTCTTGAACCTGACCACGCCTAGAGGTGTCACTACTGTCTTCAGGCGTCTTCCTGATCCCACCCGCCTAACAATGCTGTTAGGCTTAGGGCTATGCTTCAAGCCGCATAACTCGTCCAGAAGCCTCTCCTGGTAGGCCTCTATAGACTTCTTGAGGTTTTGCCTATTCTTCTCCTTCAGGCTCTCAATAAGGTCCGCCAAGTCTATAGGCGGTAACTCGTCAACTAACACTTGGTCTGCCATCCATCCCTCTGCATTGTGTTTGACTCACAACGCATGGAGGCATGACAGGCCTCTAATCTAGCTCACCGATGAACGGCACGAATTTGTTTCTCAATCAAGGACTTTCTTGTAGACTCTAATCCAATTCTCTCCGAGGATTTTCTTCACATCGGCATCTGAATAGCCACGCTTGACCAGTCCTCGGGCAAGGTTAATCATTCCCGTTACGTGTTCTATTCCGACGGCGTAGTCATAGGTTCCCTCTGGGGTTGGCCTTCCCCAGATGTCCGGTCTTCTGTCCAGACCTCTGTGTCTCTCAAGCGGCCAGTTGTCTATCAGATCAAGCCCCAACCCGACATGGTTGACTCCGACTAGCTTCACTATGTAGTCAACGTGATCGAGAAGATCTTTAACTGTCGGCCTCTCACCCTTCTCCATCTTTGTCCATTTGACGAAAGAAGGAAAAGCGTTCACGCCAATGACTCCGTCCTTTTTCGCCAGAGCCCTTATTGTTTCGTCTGTCTTGTTTCGAACATTCTTGCAGACACTTCTGGCGTTGGCGTGACTGCAGACCACGACTTTCGCGCGTTCAATAGCTTCGTTGCTAGTTCGGTCTCCGACGTGACCTATGTCCACAACCATTCCAAGACTGTTCATTCTATCTATGACTTCGAGACCAAACTGACTCAATCCACAGTCCGTCCTTTCCCCGCATCCGTCGCCAACAAGATTCTTTGTGTTGTAAGTGAGTTGAATTATCCTCACACCGAGCTTGTAGAAAAGGTCTAGAAAACCCACATTCGTTTCAATCATCAGAGTGTCTTGAAACCCAGAAATGTATGCGACTTTCCCGTCCTTTTTGGCTTGATAAATATCATCCGTCCTAGTCACAACACAAGCAACATCTGGATGTTTCTGCAGACCGCGATTCCACTCAGCCAACTTTGTCATAGTCACACTGAGATTGTCTGTTCCTCCTCCTCCTGCGACAGTCTTGTTTGTTGCGGTCATTCCAGCGTTGATTACAGTTTGAAAATAATCATCAGTCCATATTGATGATTGAAGGTTGTCAATTACAATGGAATTCCTGTAGAGTTCATCGGCGTGTTTCTCAGAACTCAAAATAGATCACGAGCTGGAAATACACATGGTGAAGATATATTTCTTTGCAGCAGATTTCTCGATATGTTACTTCTAGTAGCTGCGGGACAATTCGGGGAGCAATGAATCGTAACTGTATTAGAAGCAACTTGGGAAGATTAGGACGCGATTACCAACTGAACGTTATTTGAATGTCAAGAACAGACGATTAGGGGAAGTCTGTTCTCCCCAAGCTATCTTGAGTAGCACTGGACAAGTGCTCTGAAGTCAATACGATTAAGGGGCATCATTTGATGGAGGGCTTGGTTTGACTTGCTGCAATAGTGCAGTCTTGGGTGCAGTACTTCTTCATCTTTGTGAGAAGCTGATCTAAGATATGTCATGGGCCTCATGCCCAGTGAAAGTAGTCACTCGTGAACCAATGAACTGCCGTGTGATTTAGAGAACAAAGCCATTCTTGAAAGGATCAGAGCGATCTGCCGTGAATATGGAAAAAGCGGTAATGTAGGCGCTACCCGTGATTTCTGGAACAACTGCCTTAAACTTGCCAACTGTTGTCTCGGCTAGAAGCTTGCCTTTAAAACGAGTCCCAAGTATGCTTTCATTGATGAACTCTTCGCCGAGCTTGAGCTTCCCTTTTGCATGTAAGGCCGCCATCTTAGCACATGTTCCGGTTCCACATGGAGATCGATCCATCTGTCCGGTTCCGAAGATAGTTGCATTCCTGTTATGTACGTTCGCGTCAGAGGATTTGTCGCAGATTTCAACAAGATCAACTGATCGTATGTGCTTGTCAACTGGATGCTGCACTTGGAAGGTTTTGTTGGTCAAGTTCTTGATCTGCATGCCACTTCGAACCAAGATATCATATGAGTCAGGACGAATGCTAATATTCAGCTCTTCGGCATCAACAATGGCAAAGAAGTTACCGCCGAACGCTATGTCTATATGGATTTCTCCGACACCTGGAATGACGATCTTTCCTTCCTGATAGAAGAATGATGGCACGTTCACAAGACTAACTTCTGCAACTCTAGACTCTTCGATCTTTGCGGCTGCCTTCACGATTCCTGAAGGAGTCTCGAGAGTTACATCTGTAACAGGTTCACGCATCTCAATGATTCCTGTTTCGATCGCTGCGGTAGTAACTCCTATGGAGCCGTGTACACACATATTGAGGTAGCCAGAATTGTCCATGAAGACCACTCCAAGATCAGCAGAGGGATTGCGTGGTGGAAGGATTATTGCTCCGAACATGTCTCGGTGTCCGCGAGGTTCACACATCAGCATCCGTCTGACGTCATCGAAATTACTCCTGAGAATATCCTTTGCTTCGACCACGGTCGAGCCCTTGACACGCGGGAGTGGGCTTACCAGTATCCTCGTTGGTTCGCCAGCGGTATGCGTGTCAATACACCAAATCTTCTTGACAAGCACCTCTCTTCTTCCTCCCTAGGAAACGATGGCTCTTGCACCGCCTGGTCTAATCTGACTTTTTCACGTACCAGCGCGCTGCCTTGTCCCATTATTCAGCGGTTTAACACCGTTATGTGCATGTGCCGGATAAGACGCAGGGACGGGAGATGCCTCATTCCAGCCGTCTGGAGAGCAGACGAAGCCGAAATTGACCTTTTCACCATGAGACAACCCCGGGTCTCCTACAGCAGCGACATCGGAAAACAGCGCAAACAAGCTAATTTCGGGACGCCCCCGCGCGCTACAATGGAATTCCTGGAGTTCATCGGCGTGTTTCTCAGAACTCAAAATCAATCACTCAATTCGCAGTACGCATGATGAAGATATATCGTTTTGCAGTCGATTTCGAATGGAATGTCTAGTAATCGCGGAGCATTTCAAGGAGAAATGAAATAGGATTCAGCTCGATCTGGAAGAACTGGAGCATGTTTGTCAATTGAATATCCTTGGGATATCAAAGCAAACGGTTAGGAGGATCTATTTTCCCCAAGCTTTTCTGAAGACTCTCAGCCAGTTCTCACCGAGGACCTGCTCTATCTCGTCGTCCGAGTAGCCTCTGGCAACCAAACCTTTGGCCAGGTTGGGAAGACTCGTTGTTGAATCCAACTGCTCTGTATAGTGATAGAATCGATCTGGGCCAGGGCTTCCGTAGACACGTGGCCAGCGTCCCAAACCTTTCCCTAGGGTTATTGGGCCCAAGACGGTTGTTCCTTCCACAAGATCCAGACCGACTCCAACATGCCTTGCTCCGATGACTTTGTCGATGTAGTCAACGTGGTCTAGAAGGTCTTCAATTGTGGGCCATTCGCCTTTTCCCGTTCTTGTCCATTTTACGAATGTAGGAAAAGATACCAATCCCATCACTCCATCTTTTTCCGCTATGGCTTTGATCTCTTCGTCAGTCCTATTTCTCACATTGTCGCAGACAGCGCGAGCGTTGCTGTGTGTGCACACAACGAATCTGGCGTGTTCACAGAGGTCAAGCGTAGTCTTGATGCCTACGTGAGAGCAGTCCGCTATCAGGTTGAGCCGGTTCATCTTCTCAACCAGTTCCAGTCCGAGATTGCTTAAGCCTCCGTTGGCTGTCTCGTTGCATCCGTCGGCAAACACGTTTCTGTCATTGTAGGTGGGTTGGATTATTCGAAGCCCCAGTCTGTGAAAGAAATGTAGAAGGTCAAGATTGATCGTCAGGTGATCTGAAGAGGATGCGGACCTCAGGACCTCATCTGCGCTCTCAGCACCAAGGAATACAGCGATTTTCCCCTTTTTCTTGGCTTCAACCATCTCCTGTGCAGTTGAGATCGGGCCAGTCATAATGTCTGGATGGGTGTCAATGATCATGTGCTTCTCCGCCATCTTCTCGAAACTTCCACCATCTAGATTGACTGCGGCTATTGACGTGTCACGCATCTTCAGAATGTACTCGTCGGTCATCAGGGAATCTTGGTGACAGTCAATGACTATCGATTTTCGATAGAGATCTAGCGCATGTTGTTCTTCGTCTTTCGACAGGTCGAGGAATCTCTTCGATGTTCTGGCCATGTACAGTATCCACGCCTTGGAGGGTTAGACTCCTACGTAGCGCCAGTGTTCTTTGCTGAGACACAACATGCATTCTAAGAATGAATCATCATGGGCCTGCGTGCTGTGCTTTTTCTTTGGCTCGCCGCTTATTGAGAAGCAAATCAACCGCAATCACGATGACTGCAACAATGCTGACATATCTTCCGTAGCCTGTAACCAGTTTCGGTATTTGGCCTATGGAAAAAGACACATTTGCCATCAGGAAAGTGCCCATGATTGCGCCAAAACCGATCATCATGAAGTAACGCCCAATTCTTGAGATCGGGAACAGAACGCCTTTGTGTTCTCTGGTGTATGTGAAAAACAACACTGTGGTAAAGGTTGCCACGGCACTGATGATACTCTCAAGGTTTGCTTTTAGGTTCGGTCCCGTCCAGCTTCCCATGGCTGTTATCAGCTGAATTATCTGTCCTGAAACGGCTCCTGTTACTGCAACAGCCATGCTGACCCCTGCCAACACCGCTATGGCGATACGACTGGGCCACTGGACCTTAGGAACTACACGCGTCCACATTAGAATCCCTATGGCGGTCACAATCACGAGATCTATTGGCCATGTCTCAAATAGAGGAATGATAGTCTTGGTATACAACGTGTTCAAGCCGGCGTATAACATAAAGCCGAAGAAAGTCCCCAAGGCAATATGCTCGACCAGCCTATAGGCAGCACTCTCCCTGTACACGAGACTCCAAGCCATTACAATCAAGGCTGCCACCAGTAGATCTGTGAACACCGTAAACTCAGTCATTTCTTGTCACCATTCGCAGATTTACGACCCGTCACTAGCTTTACCAGGTACAGTGTCGAAGGAACAAGAAGGATCAAAATTCCAAGAACATGTGCTAAGGATTGTGCGTCCATCGCCGCTGTAGCAAAGCCCCTGTATCCTGTAATGGCCTCGTATTCGGCACATCCTCTCTGCCCATTCAAATAGGCGGTGAGAAGCCCCTTCTCAATCCATGGTTTTGCCATAGCCACGGTCGTGGCTGACAGCAGATCTATCCATGGTTTTCCTAGGCCAGTCCACTGCCGACCATATTCATCGACGTAATACCCGCTGTTGCCCAAAAGACTGAGATCTTTGACGGAGTTTATGTTCTTCATCATGGGTATCTGATCGATAGGTGTGCCGAAGTAGTCGGTTCGAGCAATTGCGCGAACATCGGTGACAAGTCCCCGCAGTGATGTCTCCCAGCCAGGAAGCCACCCCAGCTGTACCCAGTTCTCACCATATTTCAATCCTTTTGTGAAACCTCCGGGTATGATCTCTTCACGAATTGTCCTGTCAGTAAGGACGGTCCCATCAGCGCTGCTAGTCGTTGCAAAGACTAAGCGGAGCCCTCGCTTTTGTGCCAAAGAGAAGAGATGTTTATACAATGCGATCTCACCGCTGCCAAGTTCAACCCAAGTAGCAAAGCCTTGGTCATTCACCCAGAGCACTGCTCCTCCGTCTGGGATCGCCTCAATAGTTTTGTAGAAGTTCTGTGCAAGCGGGGTCACCTTGAGAGGTAGACCAAGCGGCATGAGAAAAGGGATTGCTATCAGCAATATGTAAATAACGTGTATGAGCCTGTCTTGAGTCAATCTTGATATCGATGTTTTCCGCGTCATTTAGGCCGCCCCCCCAGACCAAGCTCTTTCGTATCCAAGCACGGAACGTACGTACTGCAAGATCATACCGACTGCCACACAGATCAGAAATCCGCGCATAGCTCCCCCGCTGGGAATGTCATTGAGCCACTGTCCGACAATCGGAAAAATCGGTGATATTATCTCACCAATAGGTGCCATCCACAACATGACGAAAATGGAGACCACCATCAACACACCTACTTCGGGTGTGCGGCGACGAGTACCATGAAAGAAGAAGGTAAGGTTATAGAAACCAATGAAGCCCATGAACGCAATCTGCAATGTCTGGACTACATTGGTTAAGATGTAGTCATATACTGGTTTGTACGCAAAGGCCATCCCAAAAGTCAGAAGGAAGGACAACAACGCAACCAGATTGTATGGCCAGTACTTCTCCCTCTTAATCACTAGCGTCGAATGTGTGCGGACAAAAGTCACAACTCCAAGAACAATCGCAAAGGTTGCCAAAGTCACTGGCCATCCAACTACTCTCGCTGCCATGAATTGTCCGATACCAGTATAGCGCGCGAATAGAATAAACAGACCTGGGAGGATAAAGGCCAACACGGTCAGTGTGCGCCAAGTCTTGGCACTCGCAGACATGCACATTTCACCCTACATTTTGCTAATTTGCAGAAACAGGTCCGATCCAGCCGATGCAAGAGCAATAGCCAAAGCGGCTAGCCCCAGTGAAATCATCTTTATCATGTCAGCACCCCGTAGGCCTCCGAGCTCATCCGGAATACCTCTCAGCGAAGCTGCTGCGGCAAACAGCTCGTCACCGATCATCGCGAAATCACAACACGAGACGAGGAAACACTGATAATACTTATTTATGGTTCCAGCTGCTTGCATAGATCCTGCAATGGCTCCAGCGCCGATTGTGTTCATGGTTTCATACATTATCTCCCCAAACATCATGTTTGCAGCTGGCTTTTCTCTCATAATGAACCCCATCAGAGCAGGAGCATAGGAGTACTGGTGTTCTCCAGAGTAGAATATCATATCATCTCTGTACAGTTCTGGGTGACCTCCTCGAAGATATCCAGTTCTGATCAAGTCTTGAGCAATAGCTATGTTGTAACCGTAGATACATGTGTAGTGTATTGGGACCTTGTACTTGCCACACAGCTCCGCCACATGCCCCAAGATTGACAGTCCTGCCGTTGCTTGGGCTGCATAGCTAGGCACATTCAAGCCCCCTGCTCCTGTCATGAAGTGAACACAGGAACCCATCTCTGCGGCTCTACCCACAAGCTCCGGCAACCCCTCTAGGGCTGCGATCTTTCTGACCTTTGGTACCTTCCCGGCCTTGGCTGCCCTTATCGAGATTCCAACCACGCCAAAGCAAACAAGGAGTACGACCAGCTCAAATATGACACCGGGCATTTTTCGAGGCCTCCAGCAGTTGTTTGCGCAAGCAGTATTTATGACTATGCACAGTCGTGCTATGAAAAAATCTGCAGGTCAGTGACGCAGGAGACTATGGGTTAGCGCATATGTTTGCTTTTGAACACATGTAATCTCAAGCACAGGCACAAATCCTAGAATCTACGCGGAAAAACCAATCATCGTTTCTCGACCAGCTTCTTTCTTATCAGGACACCAGATGCGTTTCCTGTGTGACTCGCATCCTTCACAACTATCTCTCCGTTGACCAAGACGTACGATATTCCCCTTGGGCGTCTCCTTGGCTCTATGCGATCTCCAACATCCGCAATTTCCTGAGGGTCAAACAATACTATGTCTGCTTTCATTCCACTTGCAAGAAGACCGCGATCCTTCAAACCGAACCGCTGGGCTGGTAGACCGGTCACCTTCCTTACGGCCTCCTCCAACGATAAGGTCCCTCGCTCCCTGTGATAGAGTCGGAAATACCTAGGAAAACCTCCGTAGGTGTTAGGATGTGGACGAAAGAAGATCTTCCGGAAGTGCTTCATCTCGGATTTGAGGTCTGCGGGCAATGTGTCAGTTCCAAGCAGGGCTCGTGTGTGCCCAAGATAAGTTGCTATTTCAGTCTCTCCAAGGATGTGTACCCCTCCCGCGAAGATGGCGATGGTTTCTGGGTCCTCCTGTAATATGTCAAAGAGCACGTCCAGTGGATCCTTGTTTTTCTCTTCAGACAGATCGGCGATCGTCTTCCCGACGTAGAACTTGTTCCTACTACTGGTCACTTTCACGCGTGCTGGCCAATCGGGGTCTGCTCTTGAACTCAGACTGTACCACTTATCGGCCTTTGCGATCTCTTTCAACTCGGATCTGAAGTCTTTCATGGCCAAGGCACGACCCAAACCTTCAATTGATCCAATCTCTCGAACCCATGGGGAGAGTAGTGCCGCTAGAAATGACTGCGCGAACAATCCGAACGTCGTGCTTGGGATTACGTCAAACCAAACATCAACCCCTTCGCCCAGACCCTTGTCAATCACTTCGAGTGTAGCCTTTGCTGAGGCCTCCTCAAGCACTGGCGGAGGTATGGGCGTTATCTTATACGCTGACTGCAGGTGGGAGAGTTGAACCGAAATACCGGCCTCCTTTCCAATCCTGACTGCCTCCGTCAGCCCTCGAACTCTATTAACGGGCGCTGCCTGCTCACCACGCGCCCCGCTTATACGCCAATGTGTAGAGTATAGACCTCCATGCTTCGCAGCAACTCTCGCCAGTTCCACAATCTCTTCAGTTTTTGAAAGCACACCAGGAAAATAGTCTAGGCCGGTAGAGAGTCCCCAAGCCCCCACCTCCATAGCACTTGCAACCTGTTGTTTCATCTCCTGAAGCTCAGAGTCTCTGGGTTTCCTCATCTGATCTTCTCCCATGACCGCAACTCGGATATTATTGTGACCTACAAACAATACTAGATTAGGGCCGAGAGGCGTCTTGTCCAATCGATCAAGAAGATCTGAAAAGGTGACCCAATCCACATCAAGATCATACAACTCCCTGGCTTTCTTCTTGTATTCTTCCAGCGGAACTATTTGTGGGCAATAGTACTTGTACGGTTGCATTTCATATAGGGCGTCATAGTCGAAATATTGAATGAGCCAGAAGTCCTTCAATGGCGCAAGTGAATATCCACAATTGCCACTTATGCATGTTGTTATGCCTTGCTCAAGATAGTTCTCGCCCAAAAGATGCAGGAAGATTCCCATGTCGAAATGAGCATGTGAATCGATGAACCCGGGTGCTATCACCCGACTCTTCGCATCGATTGTTATGTCGGCCTTGCCCTCCGTGAAAATCCCGACATCGACAATCTTGTCTCCTTTGATGCCGACCGATCCTTTGAATGCCGTCCTGCCGGTGCCGTCCACTATTAGGCCGTTTCTAATTACGACATCATACTTCTCCATAAGAGCCAGTCATCCTTTCTGTGAGGGACTAACCTTCATGAGAGAGCGTTCCAAATAACCTTGGGATTTGCTCTTCTTGCTTGCTAGTCATCAAATTCCCCTAGGCAGTCTTCTCCCTCTTGAACATAAAAGCTATGTGCTAACTCCTAGGCCGGAAAAACGATTGACACCAAATGCCGAGACTCGCGCTAGGTCCATACCTCTTTGAATACACGAATAAGGTTGAGTCCCAGAATCGCTCTTACGTCCTGCTCGGAATATCCGCGCCTAAGCAGGGCTTCAGTCAGATTAGGAAGTTTGTCAGGCATCTCTATTCCTTGCGGATAGTGCCAAGGAGGAGGCGGATAATCCCTCGGATTCCAGATTCCTGCCCGGACGAGTTGGTCGTAGGCGGCATTTGCCATCTTGTCATCAGCAACTCCAGCTTGACCCTCAAAGTAGTCAATTCCAAGAGATACATGTTCAACACCGACAAGTCTCACGATATAGTCAATGTGGTCAATGAGATCATCCACAGTAGGTCTAGGTTTCTTGGCAACGAAGGCCGGATAGCCGTTCATCCCAATGACTCCTCCCTTGGCGGCAATGGCCTTTATCTGGTCATCTCTCATATTTCTGAACGAATCGCATACGGCTCTGCAGTTTCCATGGGAAACGATCACAGGTTTTGTCGAGGCCTTAATGGCATCCATAGTAGTCTGGTAACCCGTGTGTGAACAGTCTACAACTATGCCCAACCGGTTCAACTCGGCAATTACTTTCAAACCGAATTCACTCAAACCGCTGTCAGTCCGTTCGGCACAACCGTCTCCAACCAGATTCTTGAGATTGTAGCATAACTGGATCATGCGTACGCCTAGCCGATGGTAGATCTCGATGTTGTTGAGGTTATTTTCAATGGGGAGCGTATTCTGAAAATGGAACAGCAAGCCCAACTTCTTCTCCTCTTTGGCTTTGTAGATATGCTCAACCGACGTGACGTGAAGGAACTTCTGTGGGTTA
>Ga0315282_10015337_pt1 | contig 11310 bp, 7 predicted proteins | sample YL17G07_20_MG_FD_203693 | JGI IMG/M metagenome (GOLD analysis project Ga0315282, IMG submission 203693) | Sediment microbial communities from Yellowstone Lake, YNP, Wyoming, USA - YL17G07_20 | ecosystem: Environmental > Aquatic > Freshwater > Lake > Sediment | place: USA: Wyoming | collected...
ATCTCACCAGCACCTGCCAATCCTCATGCAACGTTGACATGCCCCATCTTAGCTTGGATTCCCAAAAAATGCATTTCTTATCTTAGCGCTTATGGGCCAACGGCCTGGGTCCGAGAACCTCCTTCGCGCCTGGCCGCAAGCCCTGAAAGGGCGAAATAGGGATCCGGGGTGTACACGGACGGTCGCCTAAGTTGGCCGGTGGCTTTTATCACGCCCCTTCAGGGCGTGAAAATCCTAACGGGCGGAATCCCAGACCCAGGCCGTTGGCCTGGGCTTTGCTAGGGCGCCCCGTTGGGGCTGAATACACACCCCCCTGTGTCCGGCCGAAGATATGGGTAAAGACCAGGCCGTAGCAGGGGCGCGGACCGCAGTCCGGCAAATTACGGGGGTGGCGGATACATTGACTTAGATGCGTGCGCTGCCCGTGCCACATTTATGGTAGTCAACTTTAGCAGGCTGATGAAAAAGTCGTCCGGCGCGACGTAGCGGCGGGTTTACCCCGCCATATCTCCATTGATTTCAACGCGCGATGGCGGCGTAAAGCCACCGCTACGACCTTTTTCCTCAGCCTGTTAGAAAGTGAGAAGCTACATGAGCAAGGACAACCAAGAAATCATTCTGATCACGCGGGCCGACGACATGGGCTACACCCATACGGGAAATCTTGCCATCATCGAATGCCTGCGCAACGGAATCATCCGGTCGGCCGCTATTCTGGTTATCGCCCCCTGGTTTGAAGAAGCCGCCAAACTGACTCGCGACAATCCCGATCTCTGTTTTGGGGTGCACCTGGGCCTCATCGGTGAATGGCGGGGCTACCGCTGGCGGCCGGTGCTGCCCTACTCCGCGGTCCCGACACTGGTTGACGAAGACGGCTTCCTCTGGCAGTCGCCGCGGGACTTCTGGAAGAACAATCCCGACATGGCTGAGGTGGAAAAAGAATTCGGCGCTCAAATCGAGTTGGCGAAGAAGAAGGGCGTGCGGATCAGCTACCTCGACACGCACTATGTTATGCCTTATAACGAGCACTATCGGCCGGTGATGGAGCGCCTCGGCAAGAAGTACGGGCTTCCTGTTTCCTGCCTTCTCGGCGAACGCGAGTTGGATGACTTCGGCATTTACTCCGTGCCTCCGGAGGAAAAGGAAAAAGCCCTGGAGCAGGTGCTGCGACGGCTTGAGCCCGGCGTCAACCTGTTGATTGCCCACCCGGGGCTGACGTCTTTGGAGAATGACGCGCTCGTGCATTTCGAACCCGAAGACGTCCAGGTTTTGGGTACGGGACGCCTCCGTGCCGCCGAAACCTTGGCCTATACCAGCCCGCGGATCAAGCGCTTGGTCAACGAGTTGGGCATCAAGCTGATGAGCTACGCGGAGTTCTGTAAGGGGAGGTCGCCATGCATATCCGAAATCTGAAATGTGTTGAGTGTCTGGCGATGGGCTTGCTGGCGTTGGCCGGCGCCATGGTTTGTAACATCGGATGGGGGGGGTCCTCATCGCGGCCCTCAGAGTCCCCCGGGAACGTGGAAATCTCGGCGCTTCAGGATAACTTTCGCGTTCCCCCTGAAGACTCGAAAATCATGGTGCGATGGTGGTGGTTTGGGCCGGCGGTGACGGCGGAAGAACTCGATCGGGAAATGCGCGCCATGAAAGATGCCGGCATCGGCGGGTTTGAAGTCCAGCCCGTCTATCCCCTCACGCTCGACGATCCCGGCAAAGGCCTGGTGAACCTTCGCTACCTCTCTCCGGAATTTCTTGCCGCAGTCAGTTCCACGGCGCGCACGGCGCACGAGCTGGGCCTGCGCATGGACATGACCATGGGCAGCGGCTGGCCGTACGGCGGGCCGCACATCACGCCGGAGCTTGCCGCCGAAGGCTTGCGCTGCATTCGAATACCCATCAAGGAAGGCGAGCGGACGATCCCCGGCCCGCGGTTGCAAGAAGGGCAGCGATTCCTTGCGGCGTTTGTGGCCTCCGGAGACGGGAGCCACTTCGACGCAAGTTCCGCGCATCAGATCGCCCCGCAGGAGGACGGAAGCTTTCAGCTTCCCCTTTCACCTACCGGTCCGCGCGTCCTGCTGTTCTTCGTGGCGGGATTGACGGGACAGCATGTGAAGCGCGCCGCCGTGGGAGCGGAAGGATTAGTTCTTGACCATTACAGCCGCGCAGCTATCCAAAAACACCTGGACGCCGTAGGCGCACCCCTGGCGGCAGCGGGTGGCGGAAACATCCGCGCTATGTTCTGCGATAGTTTGGAAGTGTACGGGTCCGACTGGACCACTGGCTTTCTGAAAGAGTTCCAGCGCCGGCGCGGATACGACTTGACGCCCTATCTGCCTGCGCTCGTCGCCAACACCGGAACGCAGATAGCGGCCCTGCGGCATGACTGGGGCCAAACGCTGAGCGAGCTGTTGAACCAGAATTTCCTGGCGCCCTTTCAGGCGTGGTGCCACCAGCATCACGTGCTGGCAAGGGTGCAAGCCTATGGCACCCCGCCGGCGCAACTCTCCAGCTACCGGTTCGCCGACCTTCCGGAAGGCGAGCAGGGGGATGAAGCCGGCCACTGGAACCACTTCACGGCTTCGCGCTGGGCGTCTTCCGCCGGGCATCTTTATGGAGTGCCGGTGATCTCCGCCGAGGCCTGGACGTGGATTCACTCGCTTCCTTTCCGCGCCACGCCGCTCGATTTCAAGGCATTCGCCGACGAGTACTTTCTGGCGGGAATTAATCGACTGGTTGGCCACGGGTGGCCTTACTCGCCGCCCGGCGTGCCCGAGCCCGGCTGGCATCTCTATGCAGCGGGGGCGCTCAATCCGCATAATCCCTGGTGGTTCGCCATGCCGGACCTCGCTCTTTACTTACAGCGCGCTAGCTTCATGTTGCGCCAGGGCAGGCCCACCAACGACATTGCGGTTTACCTGCCCACCCACGACGCTTGGGCAGACTTGACGCCCGGCCACGCGAATCTGTGGGCGGCTACCTGGCGAAAACTCGCTTCAGATCTCGCGCCCAGCCTGCTGGAGGCGGGATACAACTTGGATTTTGTAGACGACGAAATCCTGGCGCACGAGGGGCGCATCGAAAAAGGCAAGCTGGCAATTGCCAATCAGGAATTCTCCATTGTGGTTTTGCCGGGAATCGAGCGCATCCCGCCCGCGACCCTGGCCAAACTTGGTGAATTTGCCCAAAGTGGTGGAATCTTGATGGCCACGCGGCGCCTGCCTTCTCTCGCGCCGGGTTTTCTCCATCAGGAGTCGGAGAGCGCGGAAGTGACGCGGAAGGTGGAAGAGCTTTTCAAAAAGGCGTCTGCGCCGGGGCACTTCGTCGCCGATGAGAATAAGCCACTGGAAGACGAACTGACTCGCCTCTACCCTCCTGACGTTGCCTTCTCTCCTCGTTCGCGAGATCTTGGTTTCATTCATCGCCATACGGACTCGGCGGAAATCTATTTCATTGCCAACACCTCCAACCAACGTGTTCAGGCGACAGCCAAATTTCGCGTCAAAGGCAAGTACCCGGAATGGTGGGATCTCTTCACGGGTGAGGCGACCATCGCCCAAGTGTTGCACGGTCGGGGCGATGGCACCGTCATTCCACTTGATCTGGAGCCATATGGGTCGCGCTTGCTCGTTTTCTCGGACCGTGAAACACCAAAGGAAACGGGTCCAATCGAATTGCAACGTCGCCCGGGACTCGATATCAGTCGCGATTGGGATGTTACATTTGAAGGAACAGGCAAGAAAATCGCCATGGATTTCTTGCGGCCCTGGACTGAAATCGAGGGGTTGCAGTTTTTCTCCGGGCGGGCGACTTACGAGCGAAAGGTTTACCTTCCCAGCGGTTTTCTTCGCAAAGGAATGCAGGCGGACTTGAACCTTGGCGAGCCGACGCCCATTCCGGTACAGAAAGCAGCCCATTTCCAAGCGTGGCTTGACGGCCCCGTGCGCGAAGCGGCAGAAGTTTTTGTCAACGGCCGGCGCGCAGGCACCATCTGGCATCCGCCCTACGAATTGGACGTGTCTCCCTTTCTCCATGCGGGTGACAATGAACTGCGAATCGTGGTCGGTAATACCGCGGTCAACGAAATGGCGGGCGGCCCCTTGCCCAATCGGACGGAGCTTACGGCGCGTTACGGCGAAAGGTTTCAGGATCAAGGGAATGATCTGATAAAGGTGATACCGTCGGGCTTAATGGGCCCCATCCGCCTCGTCGCACGCAGCCAGCCGGCAACCGTTCGCGTCTCCCCTTGACTTGCCGGCGTGCCTCAGCGGGAAGTGCTGAGTCAGCTTGATGTAGCGGCGATTTTACACCGTCAAATGGTGGCGTAGAGCCGCCGCTACATCAAACTGACCCAGTACCCAGCGGGAGGGTTTTTTCGCGGCCAGCCGCCCTTTCTCTTATAATGGAACGTCGTGGCGCGGAAAGGTGGCAAGAATGGGGCTCCTTTTGCACGGAAGCTCATGCTGCGACGGGCGGGGTGAGGAGAAGCAATTTGCTGTCAAGGTCAGCAGAGCCGAAGACCGAGGCTACGCCCGCGACGGAGGCGTCTTCCCCTGCGCGCGCTCTATTGGGTGGGCCAACCGCAGGACCTCGACGACGTGGAGCGCTTCGTCCGCGGGGCGCCCAACATGTCGGAACGAGTGCGCCAGCAAGCGGAAGCTACCGCCCGCGCCATCCGGGAACGGTCGGCGAAAGGGAAAAGCTGAGTGGCGTGCCAGGGGTTAGACCGAGAACTTGATTCCGAGATGAGCCTCGACTTCTTCCGTCGCTACCATCTCGATGGCATCCCACGGGCAGCCGTCCAGAAAGCTGCCGTCAGGACCTTTGCTGGTACACTTTTTGCAGCCGATGCAGAGTGCCGGGTCGATCTCGATCCGGCCGAAGGGAGGATGGTCCTCGTCGGGGACCCAGTACATGCAGTCGGCCACGGGGCAGTAAGGAACGCAGGCCGGCGAGCCGGAGCAGCCCGTGCAGCATTCCGTGATGACCGCTAGTTCCTTGGGTCGCTTCTTGCGCGGAGTTTCAATCCCGATGGATTTGGGCTCGCTCTTGACGACTTCCCCAACGGGAATGTAATACTCGGCCAAGTTGGTTCTCCTCGCCCTGAATGTAACGACATTCTCCCAGGAGGCGGCGGGAACGTCAACACCCCGCTGCTGCAACACTTGCTCTCTTTGTTGTGAGGTCTCATGGTAGCCTGGACGCTGGTTTTTCACATTATTGGTTTGGTTTTCTGGTTGGGGAGTCTTCTGGTGGTCACTCAGGTCTTGGCAATTCAGACGGAGGAATCTTCTCCGGAGACACGCTTCACCTTGGGGCGCCTGGAAGCGAAACTCTTGAAGGGGCTTGCGCACCCCGGAGCAGCCCTCATGGTGATCACAGGTTTCCTCCTGGTGTCCCACGACCCCCACTATCTCCGGGAACACTGGTTGCACGCCAAACTGCTTTTGGTGGTCATTTTGGTGGCGCTTGATCTGCGGCTCACGTTTCGAGCGAGGGCGTTTCAGGAGGGGAAAATCGAGTTAAGCCGCCGTGAACGTACGGTCTTGCATGGAGCTATCTCCTTGGTGTTCTTGGCAATTTTGATTTTGGTGCTGATCAAACCCTTTGGCCTGCACCGGCGCCAAGCGCGGTCAGGGGGAAGCGGCGATCCGATTACCAAGGTATGTTTCCGAGAGTTTATTCAACACAGGAGGATAGCTTGTCTAAAATCACCATCAACAACAACGGTTCGATCCGGGTGGAAGGCGAATTCACGATCTGCGACGCAACCGGCAGCGCTTTTGACTTGTCAGGCCGGACCGCGATCGGTCTTTGCCGCTGTGGGCATTCGGAGAACAAGCCCTTTTGCGACGGCACCCACCGAAAGGTCAATTTTCAGTCGGAGGTGAAGGCGCGGACCTTACCGCCGCCGGCTCCCAAGCCCGCGTAAAGCGGCTGGCTTCGAGGTACAGGAAGCGCCAAGAATCGCGCGTGGAAGTTTTGCCCCGTGCCCGCCAGAGGCCGCGCCCAGGCCGGCAGGGCGGTTACACCCCGCGGAGAATCCAATTCTCCCTTTTGACAGGGAAGTTCGCGCTTCTTGCCAACCTCAAGTGCTGTAATGGCTTAATCATATAGGTCCAAGGCGAGGAAATACCCCTCATTTCGTTGACTTGGATGGGGGCGTATGTTACGTTTAGCGGACAGTCCACACCAGCGAGGAGCAATTGGAGCGTGTAGATGGCTTTTCACAAGGCCAGAGCGCTGCAAGAGGCTGAGAAGTCTGTAGCTCAAGGCAAGATTGCTCAAGCCATCAAGCAATATCAAGAAATCCTTGACAAGGACCCCTCCGAGGTGTCTCTGCTCAACACCGTTGGTGATCTTTACATTCGCGATCGAAACATCACCGAGGGATTAAGGCAATTCCACCGGCTGGCGGAAGCATACGTCCGCGAAGGTTTCAATGTTAAAGCCATCGCCATCTACAAGAAGATCTCCAAGGTTGATCCCAATTCCGTGGACACTCTCCTGAAGTTGGCGGAGTTGTATCAGCTCCAGGGCCTGAGTCGCGAGGCTCGGGAACAGTATCTCCAGGCGACGGAGTTTTTCAAGAAGCGAAATCAGACCGAACGCGCTCTGGATGTTCTCCGCAAGCTGGTGCAGTTTGACCCCGAGAACATCAACTTTCGCAACCGCTTGGCGACGGAATGCGAACAGGCAGGCAAGCGCGAAGATGCCGCCCAGGCCTATCTGGAATCAGCGGAGATTCTGCTCCACCGCGACGACCAGGTGGCTGCCGAAACCGCCTTGAAAAGAGCCGCGGAACTGGACCCGAAGAACTCTATCATCCAGATTCTGCGAGCTCGCGTGGCCCTCCTGCGCCAGCAGCCGGAGGAAGCCGAGAGAATCATCAATTCTTCGCCGGAGTTGCAATCGGACCCAGCGGGCAAGCAGATGTTGCTGGACTCCTACCTTGGCGCCCGAAAGCTTCCTGAGGCAGAAAAGCTGGTGCGGGAGGTTTTCCACGCTAATCCCACGGACTTTGCGCCGGTCTCCACCGTTTCTGCGCTCCTGGTGGAAAAAGGAGACATTGACGAAGCGTATCAGTTGCTCGCGAGCGTGGCGGAGCCGCTGATCGGTCAGAACAATGCCGGTCCCCTGCTGGAAGCCCTCCGCCGGATTTGGAATAAGGCCCCCAAGCACATTCCCACCCTGGAATTGATCCATCGGATTTGCGAACGGACGGCGGATGAATTGACTTTGCCGGAAGTCCTGGAAGCGTTGGGCCGCGTCCACGAAGAGGCCGGTGACCTGGAGAAAACCGAAGCGGCCTATCTAAAGCTAACTGAGCGCGAGCCCGAGAATGAGAATTACCGTGGTCTTCTGAATGCGGTTCAACAAAAGCTTGGCAGGGAGGTCAAACCCGTAGAATCCTCCTCCAAAGAGATGGCGCTTGGGGCGGCGGAGGAGGAGCTCCCCCCGGAGCCGGCGGGCGTCGATGCCAAGCAGGAAGCGATGGTGAAAGAGGCCCTCGAGAACAGTGATCTGTTTGCGCGCTACAACCTTCCTGAGAAGGCGATCACCGAGCTGGAAAAGGTATTGCAGGTTTATCCCGACCAAATTGACGTTCACCGGCGCATCCTGGAAATCTCCTGCAAGGGCTATCCGGAGCGGGGAGCGGCGGCGGCCGCGCAGTTAGCTCGAATATTCACTGAGCATGGTGATCACGAGACAGCGAGCAAATACCAGGGCATCGCGTCGGCAAAAGGCGCCGTGCCGGAAACTCCGCCTCCTCCGCCTCCCCCCGGTAAGGAAGGGGAGGAGCCCGTGACGCCTCCACCGGCCCCTCTTGAGAGGCCGGAAACGGGAATGACCATGGAGTTTCCGATGCCCGTGATTGCTCCGCCGGAACCCGTTACGGCAGCAGCAGCAGGGCCACCGCCGGAAGCAGTTTCTTTTGACCCCACGCCTCTCGAGGCTGCGAGCCAACCTCCGAGTGCACCACCTCTACCTCCCATGCTGTCTGAACAATCGATGGAATTGGATCTCTCCGGAGACCTGGAGGCCATGGCGGCGTTTGGTTTTCAAGCCCCCGCACCCGATGTCCTTGAACCGGCTGCTCCCCCCCTGACGGAGATGCCAGCGCCGGTTGAAGTCACGGCTTCCCCTGAAGAACCGGGTTCGCCGCCGGTAGTGGAGGAGGCACCCGCCGCCGAAACACCCACCGAGGTGCCTGAGCTGCCGCCCGTGCCCGGGGAAGAAGCAATACCTGTTGATCTTGAGGAGAGCACGATCGAAGTCGAGTTCTATCTTGAAAACGATCTTGTGGATGAGGCCCGGCAAGCCGTGGCCGTGCTGGAGGAGAAATACCTGGGCAGCCCGGTTGTGGCAGAACTCCGCCGACGGCTGGATGAGCGGGCCGGTGAAGCACCTCCTGAGGAACTACAGGCGCAAGTTGCCCCAGTGGATGACGTGGTCGTGGCAGAACCGCCGGCGGAAGTTGAGCTTGCCGGCGAAGCGCCCCCCGCCGAACCGCCGACAGAAGTTGTGCAAGCCGAACCAGAGGTCGGGCCCTCACCTGAGCCCGCGCCGGCGGCGGAAGAGCCCGCGCAGGAAGAATGGGAGCTTCCCACCAGTTACGCTGTTGTCCCCCCGCCTGGGCCCGCGATGGATCTCGTGGTTCCATCTCCCGTGACGGGGCCTGCGGCCCCACCGCAGGTGGCGGAATTCGCGACGCCACCGCCTGCGCATGAACGCGTGGTGGAGGAGCCGGTTGCCGCCGAGGGGGGTGGCATAGACCTGCTGCGCGACTTGGTGGGGGATTTGGCATCATCACTGGACGGATTGGCGGCATCCGCAGAGGCTGCCCTCGTAACGTCTGCCGCCTCACCGATGGCTGTGGCCCCTCCTCCCGAGGGCCCTGCTGAGGGCGCGGCGCAACTCAGCGATTTGCTGGAGGAGATGGAAGAGCCCGGCGGCGCCGACGCAGCGGCCGCCAGGGACGATCGCGAGACACATTACAATTTGGGTGTGGCTTTCCGGGAGATGGGACTGATGGACGAAGCTATTGGGGAGTTTCAAAAGGTTGTGAAGGGTGGGGGGAAAGGAAACTTTCCACCGAACTTCCTCCAGGCGTGCAGTCTTCTGGCGATTTGTTTTATGGAAAAGAAGATGCCCGCGATTGCCGTCAAGTGGTACGCGCGTGCGCTGGAAACACCCGGCCTCGAGGAGGAGGCGCTACTAGCCCTGCAATATGATCTGGGCGTGGCGTACCAGCAAGCGGGCGATTCCCCCAGTGCCCTGGAGAGATTTACTGAGGTCTATAGCCAGAATATCGATTTCCGCGATGTGGCGGAGAAGATCCGCGAGCTTCAGCAGAAGGCCTGAAAGACATTCCACCCCCTGCTGCGGGGGTGGCCCCTATCGCCTTGCCTGAGACCAAATTCCCGGATCGACCAAATAAATGAATCGCCTTCTGACCATCGTGTACATCGTGTTCTGCTTCGAGATTGGCGTGTTTCTGTTTGTCTTCCCGTGGATTTCGCTCTGGTCCAAGAATTATTTTGTGGGTCACTTTCCTTTGTTTGCGAGCATCGCGCACAACTACTTCCTGCGGGGGGCGGTCTCCGGCCTCGGGCTGGCGGATGTCTGGCTGGCTTTCTTTGAGTTGTGGCGCTTCCGTCGCGAATTAGGCTTCGTGAGTTCCCAACCCAGGGTACGTGGTAGGTCGTAGGTGGCAGGTGGGGGAAAACCTGTCATCGCACGCGGTAGGTCCCCATCTACCACCTACCACCTACCCTGCGATGACCCGATGAACTTCCAGCTCTACTACATTACGGACCGCAGGCAAATCCAATCCCACACTCTGGATACCTGCATTGCCGGAGCCATCGCCGCGGGCGTGGATTGGGTGCAGATTCGGGAAAAGGATCTGCCTGCCCGCAGCCTGCTGGCCCTAACGGAAGCCGCCCTTGAGTCCGCGCGCCGCGAGGGCCGTACGCGCGTGATGGTGAACGATCGGTTGGATGTGGCCCTGGCGGCCAAAGCCCACGGTGTGCATTTGGGCACGCGCTCAATGCCAGTGGATTTGGTTCGAAGACTGGCGCCGGATGAATTCGTCGTGGGAGCCTCCTGCCACTCACTTGCCGAAGCCCTGGCTGCGCAAGCGGCGGGCGCGGATTACCTCCTGCTCGGACCGATTTTCGCAACTCCCTCCAAGCTTCCGTATGGCCCGCCGCTCGGACTCGCCAAGTTGCGCGAAGTGACCTTGCAGGTTTCGATCCCGGTTTTCGCCCTGGGCGGAATCACCCTCGACCGCGCCCTCCTCTGCCGCCAGAACGGCGCATCGGGAATCGCCGGAATTCGAATCTTTCAGGATTGCGACTCGATCGAGGAGTTGGTTCGCGAGCTGCGCGAAATCGTCGCCGAATAGCAGGTGGCGCGGAGTTATTCCGCTCCGAGCGAAATTACTCCGCGGCTTTTCGGCCTTGCATGTTAGGACAGATGTCGAGGTCTGAACATCATGTTAAGAACCGGTAGAGTAGGAGAGAGGGCGACCCCGCGAGTGGGGCGACCCACTCTCCCCTCGTCGAACCGGACGTGAGGATTGACCTCATCCGGCTCTCCAGAAAGTTTCCGACCGCAGGCAGACGCAGGCGGTCACGTCCGAGGACGAACCAGCAACTGCAGTCCCATTCGCAGGAACTGCTGCGTGTGGGTCCTCCCCCCGGGCGGGCGGAAGGGCCGCTGGCTTCTCCGTCCCACATGGCGATAGAGACGTTGCAGTACGAAGGTGTTGATCCATCCGTAAGCCGCCTGTGGGCGTCCGAACGAGAAGTAGTTCCCCCAACCTTTCAGGTGCGGGTAGCCACGGTCAATGCAGTTTTGACCGTGGGTTCTTCCCCTGATGACGAAGGCATACATGGAATAGCTGAATCACGGAAGGAAAGGACTACTAAAAGGGCCGGAGGATTTGCGGTGGTCGACTTACAACAACTTTGTTTTGGGCCAAGCAATGGCAGCGGCGTGCCCATTCAGATTGACCACGTGCCTTCGCCACTGGGATATTGCGCATTTGAAAAGCCCACGGTCAGTGGTTTACTGACCGTTCTATGAAAGGGGATGTCAAGGGAAAAAGTTCTCCCTCGACTGGAAAGTCGGAGTTTTTGGTCTCGTCATCCAGCCCCTCTTGGCGCCCGGTACAAAGTCTGTTAACCGGGGCTTTGATCTCGGATTGAGCTGCGCGCCTACGCAGCGGCGAGCGTCGCTGGAGAGATTGGGAATTCATCGTCGGCTCGTAACAACGTCCGAGGGCAGCGGAAGCATGTCAAGCCG
>Ga0315282_10015338_pt1 | contig 11310 bp, 7 predicted proteins | sample YL17G07_20_MG_FD_203693 | JGI IMG/M metagenome (GOLD analysis project Ga0315282, IMG submission 203693) | Sediment microbial communities from Yellowstone Lake, YNP, Wyoming, USA - YL17G07_20 | ecosystem: Environmental > Aquatic > Freshwater > Lake > Sediment | place: USA: Wyoming | collected...
AGCGCGCTGGCTAATGCGATCCGACGGCTGGCGGGAACGCCAGACAGGTTGGAGGCAATGGGGCGGTCCGGACGCGAACACGTATGCCGCGAGTACTGCCGCAGGGACCTGGCAGCCCGGTATATCGAGGCATTGAGATCTGTCTGTGACGGCGCGACAGGACTTGGCGCGCGTGTCGAATCATAGCGGCGGTAAAGGTCATGTCTCTCAGGCGATGGAGTGCATGCCATGGCTAACGATCAGCTAGAGACGAGTGTGCGCCAGGTTCTGTCGTATTCAGCGGGGACAGCCTCCAGCGATGGAGTGTTTGTGCCGTTGCTCGCTGACTTAGCGCGGATCATGGGCACGTCGGACTTTGTGTTGAGCAGACTCCCAGGGGTGAAGGGGTATATGCTCTGGCTTCGCCAAAACGATGAGCGCGTTTTCTACATTATGGTTACACGCAAACATGGCCGCCACATGGTCAAGATGGGGGGAACAGACCCGCGGCGAGTGCAGACAGCCATTCAAGTCTGTCGGGAGCACTTCGACCGCTGGTTTGGCGTCAATGCGGACGACCTCGACAGCGGCAATCGCCATTGCAGCGCCGCACTCCTGCATCAGGTCGAGGATCACTGAGACTTTGGGGATCTCGCGTTGCGTTGCCACAGAGGCATGACACCGCCCATTGTCTCGCTGCTCACTGCCGTTGTCTTCTGCGGATTGGCTGACGCGCGGCATAGCTCCTTTGCCCGCCCCAGCGCCTGCTTCATGAACTCGGACATGAGCACACGGTACTCCACGTCAATGTCCTCTTCGCTTACGATCGGTTCGAACGCCCATTCGGCGCTAGTGCCAGGACAGAGCTCGGCTTTATCGGAGAACCCCGCAGGTCCCGTTGCGCCGGATTCGGCAGACTGCCCGCCGTCGCCGGTCCGCGGCTCGCGTCGCCACGAGAACTCGTGCTTCCCGGCCTGGCCGTTCGCTGCGGCCACAGCCAGAGACATGCGCTGTACACCAAGTTCGGAACAGGTCTGTGCCAGAAGGGCATGCAGATCGGCAACGGACTCCGCCATGTCCAGTTTGATCCTCTGCATGGCGATGAAGTGATTAACAAGAAGGAAATGGGGCCGTGTTGTTCTGATGACCGTGGAGCGGAACTCGTCGAGCGCGCCGCAGAAGTGCAGCCCGACACCGACTGTCAGGGCAGTGGCTACCAGAAACCATACGGCGGCACCACGGGACTGGACCAGGTAGTAGATAACGGCGCCACCCGCCAGCAGGGACACGAAGACCGCGGCGAAGCAAATGTACGGAGGTGTCCAGCCCTGATCTATGAGGCGGTGGTGGATATGTCCCCTGTCTGCGCTGCCGATGGGCTTGCCACGCAACAGTCGGCGCGCGACGGTGAGTAGAATCTCAAGGACTGGATAGGCCGCGACGAGAGTCACAAGTGCCATCTGGTAGGAGAAAGGTTCACTGCCCGGTCGGCCCAGCCCAAAGCTGCAATCCTGGCCCAGGCCGACCAAGGAGGTGGCAACGAGCATGCCCAAGCCGAGGCTGCCAGCGTCCCCCATATAGACTCGTGCCGGGTGCCAGTTGAACCACAGATAGGCGGCCAGTGCGCCCACCGCCGCGAGGGCAACCGCGACCACGACCGTGTCGTTGAGGCCGCTGGCCAGCAAGCCCGCAATGACGCAGATGACCAGCACCACCGAGGCGGCGAGCCCGTCCACACCGTCTATAAGGTTCACGGCGTTGACGACGGTCAGAATCCACAGGACCGTCAACGGCGGACCAAGAAGGGAAAGCTCCAGAAGTTGCAGGCCTGGGAGATAAAGCACTTTGAACTGGTAGCCAAACCCCACGAACACTGCTGCGATAAGGAACTGTCCGGCCAACTTGTAGCGCGGGCGAACCTGGAACTTGTCGTCGAGGAGTCCGAGCATGCCGGCCAGAACGGCCGATGTTCCGATGAGCAGGACCTTCCGGATGTCGTGCGCGTCAAGCCCTGCAGACTCGGAGACGAACAACGTGAGCCCGGCGGCACAGCCCGCAAGGATTGCCACTCCGCCCAGGAAAGGCACCGGCTGAGTGTGGATCTTGCGGTGCGTTGGCCTGTCAACGATGTTGAGCTTGCGCGCCAGACTCATCATGACAGGCATGGCGCACAACGACACCAGAAAGCTCACGAGAGCAACAGACCACTCCATGGTCATTGATCGGCGCTCACCACGTCGCGAGTGCCCCTCTCCACCTTCTCAGTATAACCCCTGGACCGTGGTCATAACAACCTCTCGCTGACGAAAACGAGGTCACCATCGTCCAGGTCCAGGTCTTTCTCCAGGTCGCCGTCCTTCGTGATCGCGCTCATGTCAACCCGAACGGGCTTCTTCGGTTCGGCAGCCCGGATCACTGTGACTGCGGACGTCTTCGCAAAATCGGTGAAGCCGCCCGCCATGGCGATCGCCCGCGACAGCTTCAGTGTATCGCCGGCCAGTGGGAATACGCCCGGCTGCTTGACGCGTCCCAGCACCGTGACGCCGCCGGCAACGCCGGCCAGCACCACGTCGCCGTGTTGCAGGATGATATCGCCCTGCTTCTGCTCTTTGCCCTCGGGCGCCACAGGCCGCTCAGCGCCTTTCTCGGCCGCGCGGATTGCCGCCTCCAGGTTGACCGCGATTACCTCCCGCGTGCCGTCTTTGCCGGCGCGGATCACGCGGATGTCCTTGCGGCTGGCGGTTGGTTTGAGGCCGCCGCTGGCGAAGAGCACGCGCGTGAGCCACGGCTGTTCTCCCGGCCCGATGGAGAGCTCCTTGCGGCTGTACGGACCGGGCCTTGGCACTTCCCCCGCCACGACGAACACATCGCCCCGCGGCACGTTGACGACCGCGCCGGGCCCCAGCGTGGGGCCGACGCCGCCCGCGCCGAGTTGCGACGCGTCATACGACGTGGTCTCCATCGCGCCGTTGGCTCCGGGCTGGGAGACCGTAACCCTGGAGAGGTCGCCCTCGGCCGTGACGCCGCCTCCTGTCGCCAGGGCCGCGGCCAGCGAGAGCGTCCCTCCCGCCGGCAATGTGATGGCTTGCGGCAGCTTGACCTCGCCGCCCACGTAGACCTTGTACGCGGGGACGTCCAGCACTGCGAGCGCGGCCGAAACGCGCTTGGCGCCGGAGCGTTGCCCCAGCAGCTCGGTGATGAGCGCGTGCGCTTCCGTGAGCGTCTTCCCTTTGATATTGGCCGGCGGTCCGCCGCCCGGCAGCGTGATGAAGCCGTCGTTCGTCACCAACTGCTCGATGGACTCGCCCACTTCCTTCGGCACGATCAGCTTCACCCGCTCGCCGCCGGCGAACCTGAACGGCGCCACCCCCCCTTTATCCCCCCCTTGGTAAGGGGGGGAATGGGGGGGTGGCGCGGTCTCGCCCGCCGCCGCCCACGCACCGGCCACGCTCAAGCCGAAGGCGAGCGTGAAGCGCCGCGCGGATGCGAAGACGCGCCGACGCCATGCCGCCAGGCCGTGAACGTCGTATGACACGGGAATCCGCCTCCGCGCCGACGGCGCGGGACGGGCAGACCTTCTTCCGTTCACCATGCCAACCGCATCCCCAGGTGCCCTTCGTTGATCAGGAACACAGTGGTGCCCGCGGGCGCCTCGCGCTCCGTCCTGGCGTAGCTGACCGTCGCCGCGGCGTACCGTGTCAATTTGTACTCAAGAGAGGTCGTATATGCCAGCGAGAGCTGCGTGGAACCTATCAGATAGCGGCTGTCGTTCCGCGTGTAGTCGAAGCTCAGTCTGCCGCGTCTGGTCAGCCGCACCGTGACCGCGGCCTTCAGGTTCGTGTCGGTCGAGATGCCCGTCAGCACGCCTGCGACAAACCGGCGGCTGGCCACCACTGACGTCAGGAGACGCTTATGCGGCGCGTAGGCCAGGGCGGCCTCAAAGGCGGGACCGTTGTTCTCCCCATGCCGGTTCACGTTGAGCGCCGCGCTGTAACCGGCGCTCACGGCATAGTCCAACTTGGAATACGTTCCGCGCACGCCCACCATGACGGTGTGCGTGTCGAAGTCCTGGAGCGGAACGATATCGAACGCGGTCCGGGTGAAGTTGTACGTGCCGAAGATGCTCAAGCGCCCTGGCAGAAACTTATAGGCGCCTTCCACTTCCCCGCTGTTGGTGTGATCATCCGACGAGGCGTCGGCACGCCTGAAGTAGTCCGTCAGGCTGTACGCGTACTTGCCGCTGACGGAGAAGCGGTTGAACTCGTACTGGGTCTTGGCGAACGCCGTGTTCGTATCGTAGCGCGTGAACGCCAGTATCTGGTTCTCGAGCGCGCTGGTGTTGCCTGTCTGCAGGTAGCTGTCGCCGGCCGAAAAGCTCAGCCCCTCGATGAACGCGTTGGTAACCCGGAACTCGCCGCTGGCGCGGTGGCTGAGGTAGTGCTTTGCGGTGTTCCTGACGTAATCGTGCCACCCAAACTCGTACGACGCGGACAGCGTTACGTTCTCATCCGGCTGGAAACGCGGGCTCAAGCAGCCCGCGTATTCCGACAGGAAGTCCTGTTGTGCGTGTCTGGTGACGCGAGTGGCGTTGTCCGTATACGTCAGGTCATACGAGAGCGCCGGGAAGCACGCCAGATGACCAGTCTTGAAACCGCGCGGGGCGAACGTCTCCGGCAGCTCGGATGTCAGCTCGGCGCCGATACTGCAGGCGCAAGCCACGACCACGACTGCCGGTAATGGTGACCAGGTGCAGGATCTCAAACCGTCGCCTCACCGGCCCGTCGGAACCGCTTACTCCCTCTCTTCGTCGGTGTCCTCGGTGTCCTCGGCGTCTTCGGCGTCTTCGGCGTCCTTGCCGCCCCTGACGTCCCCGGCGGCGTGGGCCGCGCGCTTGCCGGGCCGATGTCTGCGGCGCCCGCGGCCGTAGCCATAGCCATAGCCGTAGCCATGGCCGTAGCCGTAGCCGGACCCGTAGCCGTAACCGTCGCCGTAGTCGTAGCCATAACCGTAACCGTAGGCGTCCGACGCCGCGTCTGCCGCGTCTACACCGTTCACCACGAACAACACCTGTTTGACGCTGGCCGCGTACAGCGTGGCCGCCGCCCGCTCAACCTGCGCCAGCCGCGTCTGGCGGCTGCGCACCACCATCAGCACCACGTCCGAAGACTGGCCCGTGACGCACGCGTCCGCCACCGCCAGCACCGGCGGCGTATCGAAGATGACGACGTCATACCCGCTTTTCATCATTGGCAGGACGCGCGCCAGGCCTTCAGGGTTGAGCGATTCCGGATTGGAGTAGGACACTTCGGTCACGGGCAGCAGCGCGTAGCCCGGCGTGGTGGTGTTCAAGGCGTACTCCGGCGACCATTTGCCGGCGGCAATCGCCTCGCGCAGACCAACATTGCTCTCGCATTTGAACGCCCGGGTCAGCGAGCCTTTGCGCAGGTCCGCGTCCACGACCAGCACTTTGCGCCCCAGTCCTGCGAAGAGCGTGGCAAGGTTGGACGCGAGGAACGACTTGCCCTCGTGCGGCACGGCGCTGGTGACCGTGATCACCACCGGCTGGCCGGTGCGGTGCGCGCCGTGCGTCACTTCCAGGCCGATATGGATGCTGCGCAGGCTGTCAACCACCGCGGAACTCGCCTGCCGTTGCGCCAACAGGTAGCCGTCCTCGTCGGCCAGCGTCCGCTCGAATATCGGGATCACGCCCAGCGGCGCCGCGCCCAGCCGGCGCTCCAGGTCCTTGCCGCTGCGCACAGTGTCGTCCAGCCTCTCCATGAGGAACGCGAACGCCACCGCGGCCACCAGGCTCACCACCAGCCCCGTCAGCATGTTCCGGCGCCAGTTCGGCTTGTAGGGGGTGACGGCGGCCTCCGCCGTCTCCCAGGGCCGCGCGCTCGAATACGTGAACTGGCTCGTGATGTCCGTCTCGCCCTTCCGTTTTCCCCACTCGGTGTAAATCTCCCGTGCCAGCAGCGCATCGTTGTTGAGAATGTCGTATTGCGCGCCCTTGGCCTTTAGGTCGTCGTACTCCCTGGCGGCTTGCTGGAAGAGCACTGCCAGCCTGTCGTGCTCGCCCTTCACCATGTCGCGGGCGAGCTGCACCTCCCGGGCCAGCGCCTTGGCCGCCTCCCGGTGTTCCGCCAGCGCGTCGTTGAGGCTTTGCTCGGCGCCCTGGACCTCGACGCTGCCGGGTCTGTAATCCCGGCGCGCGTCCGCCAGCCGTGCGCGGCACAGCTCAATCTGGCGCTGCAGACCCAGCAACGTCGGGTCTGCCTTGGCGCGCGGCAGTTGCAGCAGTGCCGTGGGTTCGTTCGCCGCGGTCTGCAGCACCTGCAGTTCCGATTCCAGGCTGGCCAGTTCCATATTCGCGGCATTGAGCTTGATGCTCAGGTCCTCAAAGCGCTTGCGCACCGGGGACTGCTCGAATTCCTTCGCATCGAAGTTGTTCTCGCGCTTGAACTTGTTCAGGCGCTCCTGTTTGGCCATGAGGTCCTTGCGGAAGTTCTCCAGCGATTCGTCCAGAATCTTCCGGGGCGCCTGCGCCCGCAATCCCATCTCTTTCACGAACGCACTGGACCATGTGTTGGCCAGCCGCCTCGCCCGGTCCGGATCGCGGTCCACGACATCGAAGTACAGCAACTGGCCGTCCACCCGCGTCTCAAAGCCCGCTGGCATCGCCGTGTCCGGCGAGAGCCCGAGCGACTCCCCGCCCAACTCCACCGTGCGCAGGATCACCGGCCGGCTTTGCGCCAGAATCCGCTGTGCCTTGGTCACGTCCTGGGCGTACGTGATCGTGTCCTCGGGGTAGGCCGTGGACATGCGGCTGTAATTCTCAATCAGCACGCTGGCCGTGCTGCGGTACAATACGGGCGATGTCGCCGTGTAGATCGCTGTGATTGTCATCCCCATGACGACGATGCCGGCCGCCAGCGCCTTGTGCCGCATCACGGCGCGCAGCACCTCGGTCTTCTGCACCGAGTCCCAGATGCCTGCCGATGGCCTCGCCATGTGCCTGCTGTCCTTGCCCTTGTTGCCCCGCTCCCGCCGCGGGAGAGCACAGCGTGAGGCGCTACCTGCGCCGTTCCCTCAGCCGCTGCTGGAACTCTCCGTACCATGCGCTCCGGCGCGCCGATGAGAGATCCTGCTCCCACGCCGCCCGCGCCCGAAGCGACGCCGCCAACGGGTCTCCCATCGCCAGCGCCACCTCCGCCCACAGTGCCGTCAAGTCGGGCGACTTCTCCGCCACCTGCTCCAGCAACCGGTCACACGCCGCCCACCGGCCGTCCTGCATCAGCACCTGTGCCGTCACGGCCGCCAGCGTTGGGAACCGCCCCAACTCCGGCAGCAGCGCCCGCGACAGTTCCTCGCAGTTGGCCGTACCGGCGCCCCGTGCCTGGTCCGCCAGCCAGGCATCCAGTTCCCCATCATAACCCTTGGTACCCGGACTGATAGCGCGCTTCCAGTCTGCGCACCCGGAATCCTGTGTTCCCCGCCTCAACTCCATTGTACCACGGATTGCGTAATACCACCTCAATTCCGGCTCTCCGACAGCCTCCGCTGCCGGCAGGTTGCGTTCCACCCAGTCCCACTGCCTCCGCTCGCAGTAGAACCTGGCCCGGTGCAACCGCGCCCCTGCGGTCTCCCCGGGCCACAACGCCGCAATCTCGTCGTTCAGGCAGCCCGCATCCTCCATCGCGCGGACAATCTCCGTCTCACGCAATGGACTGCCCTTGAGCACGGCGGCGAAGCTCTCCACGGCGTGTTCCAGGCTCTCGTCACGCCGCGGGTCGCCAGGCGGCGCCTGCGTAACTGCATAGTACAGGTAGAGGCGGCCGTTCTGCTCGCGCAGGGCGGGTTTGCTCGGGGCGAGCGTGGCTGCCAGTTCCCGCAGCCTGAACATCTCGTCAACTTCTCCCAGCGCTTGAGCGACGGCGCTTTCCATCCATGGGAAGCGATGGTCATATGGCTGCAGCGCCGCCGCCCGGCGCGCGGCATCGCGCGCGACGGCCAGGTTGGCCTGGCTGTTGCCGGCGCCGGCGAACGCGGCCGCGGCCAGTCTGTAGTGCAGTTCCGGGTCGCCCGAGTCCATCCGTGCCGCGACACTCCAGGCCTCCTGTTGGCGCGAGCTGCGTGCTGGGCAGGCGATGTGCCACATCCAGGGACTCAAGCTATACGCCAGCCCGCTCTGCCCGGCCAGCCATGCGCCCAGCAGTAGCGGGACAGCCAGCAGGCCGCCCACTGTGCGGTATACCGGTGTCGTGACCCTCGCTGCCTGCGCGGTGGAATCAAGGCTGGCAGCACACAGGCCCCCCGCCAGGAAGAAGACCAGCGCAGCCGTGGCGGGCTCACGCAATGGAAAGTCACCCACGGAACAGAGCGCCGTCACCAGAATGCCTGCCCCGGGCAAAATCCTCAACAGGCTGTCTCCCCTCTCCCCCTGAGGGAGAGGGTAGGGTGAGGGGGCAGCGCGCAGCCGCTGCCAGACGCAGTGGCACCACGTCCCAAAGAGCAGGAGCGTCAGCGCCACGGCCGGCACGCCGGCCTCGATGGCCAACTGCAGCCAGTCGTTGTGCAGTGCCTGCCAGCGGCCGGGCAGGTTCGCGGGCAGCACGCTGGTGAACACGGACTCGAACGTCCCCAGTCCCCAGCCCCAGACAGGCTGTGCCTGCAGCAGCGGCCAGGCAGCTTTGCTGGCCAGCACGCGGCTGCCCAGCGTCAACTCGGTGTCGAGCGCTGCCATCCGGTTGCGCATGGGCGTCGTGCCGACGAACAGACACCATGTCCCCCAGGCCGCCACGACCAGCACTGGCAACGCCAGCAAGGCGGCCCTCCGGATTTTCTCGACCGGTGTCAGCGGAATCTCGTCGCCCGCCGGATGCCCGCGCCGAGAAAGCAGGCACAGGCACGTTGCCAAGCCCAGCGCAGCCGCCATGCTCAGCAGCGTCAGCCGGCTCAGCGTCAACGCCAGTGCCGCGCTGATGGCGAGCATACCGGCGGCCAGCAGCGCCGGTTCGAGCCGGCGTCTGTCGCCGGGCTCGCCGCGCCGCAGGTAGCGTTCCAGCAGCACTGCCGCGCCGCACATCCAGCAACAGCACAGCAGCACCGCGAAGCGGTTGGGGTTGGTGTACAGTCCGCTCGCGCGGCCGCTCGCCAGCTCCCAGCCCGTCAGCGTCTTGATGTCGTGTCCCCAGACCTCCGCCAGAGCGAAACACGACAGCACCACGCCAAGCCACGTCACAGCGCGGCAGACGGTGCGCAGCCGTTCCACCGAATGGCAATACGCGCCGCCAAGGATGGCCGCGCCGAGGAACGCGCCCGCGTATGTCAGTTCCCGGGTGCTGAGGGCAGGCACTCGCCCCTGCTGCGGCCCCAACAGCCAGTCACGCGCCACCCCGAGCGTCAGCCAGCCCAGACACAGGAACGCCACCAGCGCCAGCGCGCGCGAGCCCCAGCCCCACGGCTGTCCGCGCCAACTGCGGTACAGGATGTGTGCTGCGGCCAGGAGGAGCAGCGCGCCGGTCAGGAACCCGCTCGCCCATGGCGGCTGGCAACCGTAGGCCGCCGGCGCGACGGCAATGACCACCAGGGCCGCGCTGGGGACCCACTCCGGGCGGGGTGGAGCGGGGGATGGACCTGTCATGATACTTTGCGGCAGCTTCCTTGAACCGTCGCTCCGGGCGTTTCCGGCCGGCGCCATCATGGGCTGACCGGTGTCTCCTCCACAGGCACAATGATAAACGTGTTGGGTATCGGCGTGCCGTCCGGCGCCGTTGCCGGCACCAGCTTGTACCCGTCGTTGCCCGGGGTTGTCGTGTCAGGGATGACGATTGTGGCTGTCTGCGACAGGACTTCCGGCGCGCCGGGCGGGAGCGGCGGGAAGCGCTTGTTGTCATACGGGCCGCTTACGCTGACGAAGTCGCCGTTGGGCAGTTGCGTGGTCGTCACCGTCTCGAACCACGTGTCGCGCAGCCCGTCCCGCCGCTTGATCTCCGTGTACTGCGTGCCCTGTGTTGCGCCCGCACTGAAGGTCGTCTGGGTCGTGACCACCGTGCCGTTGCGGAAGCGCTGTTTGGTGAGCACCAGCCGGCTGCCGTTCTTTGCTTTGACGTCACTGACTACCGTCCCGTCGCTGAGTACCCTCCCGTCGGGGAGTACCGTCCCGTCGGCCATTGTCCTCACGCTGCCGCGGTAGTACATCTTCGTCGCGCGATCATAGATCCTGGCTATGCCAGACCCGCTGACGAGCGACTGACCGACCTTGTATTGGTTGAACTCCATCGTTTTCACGGTCACTTTGCCGGTCTTTGTCTCCTTGATGGTTGAGATCCGTTTTCCGGCTTTCCCGTTGACGACCAGCTTCACGGTCGTCGTCATCTGAATCTTCTTGCCCTGTATCTCCGTGAGTTTGATATACGTCTTGGTGCCGTCGGGATTGTTATTCCAACTCTTGATGCTGACCTTCCCGCTCTTGCTGACGCTGACGTGCACATCGCACAGCGCCACTTTGTCCAACATCTTGATTCTTTCCTTGGAGATGTTTCCCTTCTTCAGCTCCACCGTGCCGGGGCCCCACCCCGCCACATTGATGTTCTTGACGTCAAGAATCAGTTGCGTGCCGTCCAGGACCTCGACCGCGTTTGCGCCGTTCGGCGTGACCCCCACCGCTCCCTTCGTCACCGAGATGGTGGTCAGGAACCCGTTGTCGCCGTACCGCGTGGACCACAACTCGAACTTCGTCCCCTTGACTTCCACCTCTCCCAGACTGGTGCGGACGAAGAAGTGCGCCTCCTCGGGCCGCGGCTGAATGTCGAAGAACGCGCGCCCGATTTCCAGACTGATGTGCGTGGGCGCCTTCTTGTTGGGATAGGTGAAATCGCCGATCACCAGCCGGGTGGACTCATCCAGCGTCACCGCGCTGCTGTCGAGGAAGGCCACCGCAATGGCGCCGCCTGCGTCGGTTGTGACAGCGTCGCCCGCGACGACCTCCATGCCCTCGCTGGCTGGCACGCGCTCGCCGTTTCGCACGATGAAGGCAGTGGGCGCGGGCGGCGCGGCAATGTCCTCGGTCTCAAACTCGGCTTCGGGATTGGTCTCAATGATATAACCGACTGGTTCGGGGGTGGAATCTTGCGCCGCAACGCGCCACGTACAGCAGGCGAGGACGGCGGTGCATGCTGCAGCAACGAGAAGCCTGGTCATCTGCCCACCCCGTCGTTCCTCTCCCATCGTGCACCCGGCCAGCAAGACACGGACACCGAATAACTTGCATCTAATTCTTTGTGACTGAGCAGACGGCCCCGTTTCCCACCGCGCAGTATATTTCCCTTT
>Ga0315282_10015339_pt1 | contig 11309 bp, 12 predicted proteins | sample YL17G07_20_MG_FD_203693 | JGI IMG/M metagenome (GOLD analysis project Ga0315282, IMG submission 203693) | Sediment microbial communities from Yellowstone Lake, YNP, Wyoming, USA - YL17G07_20 | ecosystem: Environmental > Aquatic > Freshwater > Lake > Sediment | place: USA: Wyoming | collected...
GCCGTATGACTGAGTCTGAACCGCTTTCTTTCCCTCGTGCACAGCTACTGCGTGGCCGAGCACGATGCCGGCCAGAATGACGCCTTGACCGCCGAATCCCGTGATCCTGATTTCAGTTCGGCTCACGTTTGGCCGCCTCAAAGAGCTGCTCATACATTTGATTGAGATCCGGCACGTCGATGTCCACGAACTCGCCGACAACGAACTTGCCTGCGAGTTCCTGCTCGCTCATCCCGCGAGACTTCTCGATTGTTATGGACTGTTTCTGGAACCATCGCAACATCTCGACTGGATCTGAGATGCCAATTCTGCGGCCGTAATGAACAGGACATTGAGATAGAACTTCGAGGAAGGCGAACCCTTTCCTGGTCAAGGCTTTCTTCATTGCGGCAACCATCGCCGCGATATGGTATGTCGTCCACCTTGCCACGTAGGTCCCGCCTGCGCCGATGACGAGTTTTGAAAGGTCAAACGGTCTTTCCAGATTCCCAAACGGTGTCGTTGTGGTTATGAGGCCGCGCGGCGTCGTTGGCGCTACCTCCCCTCCCGTCATGCCGTAGATCATGTTGTTGACGCAGATCACCTTGACTCCGATGTTCCTGCGAGCGGCGTGGATGAGATGGTTGCCGCCGATGGCGGATGCGTCTCCGTCGCCGGTGAACACGACGACTTCAAGGTTCGGGTTTCCGAGCTTGACGCCGGTCGCGAAGGCGATTGGCCTGCCGTGAGTCACATGGAGGGTGTCCATATCGAAGAGCGGGCTCGGGATCCAGCCGCTGCACCCTATCCCGGCGACGCAGACAATCTTCTCTTTCGGGATTCCCAGATCATCTACGGCACGGAGGAAGGACTGCGCGATCATGCCGTTTCCGCAGCCCGAGCAGTGTGTATGCGGCTGAGATCCTCTCCGGATGTACTTTGAGAGCGGATGGAACTCCTGCACAGACATGCTCAGCCTACCTCCTTCGCGATTTGATTGAAAACATATGCGGGCCTATGAAGCGTTCCGATGATTTCCGGTGGCAGGAAGACTGTTTCCGCACCCTCTGGAGCGAGTCTCTCGATTTCGGGAAAGAGCTGGCCGAGGTTGTTCTCCAGCACAACAACGCGGCGGCTTGACTTCAGCGCCTCCCTCACGCCTTCGTGAGGAAACGGCCAAATCCCCATCAACCTGAGCAGGCCAACCCGCAAGCCCTTCTGTCGCGCCTGCTTCACCACGTATTGCGCTGTTCTCGCGCAGCTACCATAAGCAACAAGTATGATGTCGGCATCATCGAGCATGATCCTCTCAATACTTGAGATTTCGCGAGCATGCAGTGCTATCTTGGCGTGGATTGTTCTGACGATCTTGTCGATCGCCTCGGGAGCGCTTGCTTTCCGCATGCCGTATTCGTCGTGAGATGAGCCGGTCACATGGACTGCGAAGCCTCTTCCAAAGATCGGCATCGGGGCAACCGAGGCGCTCAGGAACGCTTTGGAGGCCTCCTCATGATTGAGGGGAACCTTTCTGTTGACTATTGTGAGCGAGCCCTCGCTGGGGATCACGACTTCCTCGCGCATGTGAGCCACAGTCTCATCGGCCAGCACGATGACGGGCGTCCTGTACTGTTCGGCGAGGTTGAATGCACGCACCGTCATTTCGAACATCTCCTGCGCCGAGGACGGAGCGAGGGCGATGATATCGTACTCGCCATGACTCCCGTGCCGGGCCTGAATCACGTCGCCCTGCATCGGTGCTGAAACGATTCCTGTGCTCGGCCCCGCCCTTTGGACGTCAACTATGACACAGGGCGTTTCTGTCATCACGGCGTATCCAATGTTCTCCTGCATGAGGCTGAATCCTGGACCGGATGTGGCTGTCATCGACTTCAGCCCTGTCCATGAGGCTCCGATGACGCTTCCGATCGAGGCGATCTCGTCCTCCATCTGAATGTAGATGCCCCGAGCCTTCGGCAGCAGCCGCGACATCTTCTCCGCTATCTCACCTGCTGGAGTGATGGGGTAGAAGGCGAAGAATCGGCAGCCTGCGGCGACCGCGCCGAGGGCGCACGCTTCGTTTCCCTGCATGAAGTATGTGCCGGGCTCTATGAGCACGAAGGCCTGGGCCCCCCGACGATGAATATCGCAAAGTCTGGACAGTAGTACTGGCATATCTTGCATGCGGTGCACTTTGCCGGCTCGACGACCTCAGGCGGGAAGACGCCTTTCTTTGTCATGCGGTTGCTCGTCTTGAGTATCTTCATTGGGCAGAGGTCGACGCATATCCCGCATCCTTTGCAGAGGTCCTCCAAGATCACAATCTTGGGCGCCTGAACAGTCGAAGTCATCGCTTCTTGTCGCGAGCTGGAGCTGCACACGAGAACTCATAACCTTGCCGTATAGAGAGTTAGAGTGAGAGGCCGTTGACTTCCAATTGCTCGTTCCTAGGTGATCTTCAGGAGCCGTTCCGTTGGATAGCTGACGTGACGGTGATGGAAGCCTTCGAATCGGGAGTCTTGGATTTGCCGGATTTCTACTTCACAGGTGACGATTACAGGTACCGCTTCGAGCCAGAAGCGAAGGAACGGTTCTTGGACTTGCTTCGTGAGCGCTTCAATTCTGGGGTCAGGTACAAGGGACGTGCATTCAAGTGGGATACGGTTATCGAGCAGAAGACGGTTGAGCTTGGCCGCTGCCTGACCGGTCGAACTGGTAGGCTCGATTTCTCAGAACCTTCACCTGATTTGCACCGGAAGGATGACCGGGAGTTCAGGAGACGAATCCTAAGGCTCACCCAGCAGGAGGCTAGTAAGCTTGGAATCGGAAAGAGCACGCTTCACTATTTGCGAAATAGAGCCGCAGGTGCTTACCTTAGAACCTACGGCCCTGTACAAAGAAGACTGGAAACAGAGGTTTTTGCAGAGAAATAGGGGATAACATATGCCGACGCAAAACGTTTTGCGAAGACTTGCGCTAGTGCGATATCTATACAATAGTGCCGTCCGGCAGTCCAGACAACCAGAGCCACTTGGCTTAACTTCGATTCTTATGTTTCACGACAGCATAGAACTCTTCCTGCAACTCGGCTCGGAACAGTTGAACGTTTCAAAACAGGGGCTGGGATTCATGGACTACTGGAGTCTACTGGAGCCCAAGCTTGGTCGAGAGCTTGCAGAGAAGGGATCACTCCTTAGGCTGAACAAAGCACGTGTTGATTTTAAGCACTACGGCATATTGCCGTCACGGCTAGAAATCGAAAGTTTTCGAGCTAGTGCGACCAGCTTCTTCGAAGCCAATACCCCACTGATATTCGGAGTAGAGTTTCGGTCAGTATCGATGTTGGAGCTTGTTCAATGCAAGGAGGCAAGACACAGCCTTGCGGAAGCGGACAAATTCATCATTGAAGGGAAGTACGAGGACGCGCTGGACAAGATAGCCGTGGCTTTCTTGCAGCTCATAGAAGACTACGAGAATAGGAAGAGAACAGAGTTCGGTCAGTCACCATTCTTCCTCGGCGAATCTCTTGCATTTCTTGGCTCTTCTTTTCATCAATTCCGAGACCTCGAAGAGATGGCAAACAGGATCAGCAATACTATCGAGGATATTCAGGACGCGCTGAAACTGCTGAGTCTAGGAATCGATTATCGCCGATATGCGAAGTTCAGGCTCTTGACTCCGCGCGTAGTAAATACACAGGGGTCTTTCCTCGCGAATGGTGAACCCTACAATGTTCTGCGATTTCATCGCGAGACGGCGCCTTCGTTGCAGGACTGCCGCTTCTGCTATGACTTTGTAGTCGAAAGTGCTCTTCATCTTCAAGAGTTTGATTTTGACGTACAGCCGGAGCATGTTTGAGGCGGGCAAATTGAGTAAGAGGTAGGTCGCCAATCAAGACCCTGATGCTTGGATGCCTACAAGGGATATCCTTACACCAGTCGCGACACTCGTCGGTGTGTGCGCACCAGCTTACCCGACGACTCATTTGATTCCATTCATTGCTCTCAGATTCTTCACGCAAAGGCATATTTCAGGCAGGTAGGTAAGAAAGGGTCACAACCGAGGCCGAACCTCAGATGCCCTTCTGCTCCAGTTGTGGGAGACAGATAGATTCTGGCGCATTGTTCTGCACTAATTGTGGAACAAGAGCTGGGATGGGGCGCTCAGCAACGCCCCTCTCGATGAGGGACAAGGGTAGTGAACTTGAGGATACTGTGGCCAACTACTTTCGACAGATAGGTTTTGATGTTGAAGCAAGGGTGAAAATGAAGGATCGTTTTGACGTCTTTCATGAAATTGATGTCGTCGCCTCGAAACAAGAGGATTTTGGAAGAATTCAGGTGGCTGTTGAATGCAAATTCGTCAGTGGCCCGATGGACATTAAGGAAGTTAGGAATTTCCATGACAAGCTAGGTGCACTGGGCTTCACAAAAGGAGTTTTCGTCTCAACTGGAGGTTTCACATCCGATGCTGAGTTGCATGCAGGAGCACTCGGCATAGAACTCTGGGACGAAAGGATACTTGAGCAGAAACTCTCGAAACTGAAGGTCCCGCAAGCAGGGGTCGTTCACGACGTTCTTCCAGTAAGAACTGAAGCATCCATGCTGATTCCCCGTCATCTCAGAAATCATCAGATGTTTCACGAAACAGTGAGAATGAGCCTCATGCCATTCTACTTCATGGAGTACAAGTGCTTCTCCCAGCATTCAGTGGCAGGGAATGCCGTCGTTATTGAAAGCAAAGGAGCTCTCCTCCTAGACGCTATCAGCGGACGTGCTGTCGGCTTCAAGGCACGGGAAGGGACACAGCCTGCTTCTGGTGCAATTGGTGGAGCATTTGCTGAGTTGTTGAGCCTTGCACCCATAGACTCTCCCAGTCTTGGGGAAACCCCCGTATCAGTAACTAACCCCAGAGTGGATTCCAGTCTTGCAAAGGACTCGGCAAGAACAGAGCTTGTGAAACACCTGGCAATCAAGTATAGTTACCACACACCTTCCACTTATCAGAGAAGGACTAAGGTTTTGCAACCGAAGAAGAAGGATGTTGAAATCCTAGAGTTTAGACATATCAAGGTTCCAATATTCATTGGCATTTACCAGTTGAAGGGCCGCACTTACACGAGAACCTGTCTTGCTTCGACTGGCAGGTTCATTCAAGACGACTTGGCTTCCTGTACGCGCTGCAGGAATCCTCCATCAGTGGTTTGCATGGACTGCGGAGCAATAGTCTGCGAATCTTCCCATGCCTATTCCTGTGTAACGTGCGGAAAAGATGTTTGTTTCAGCTGCATGGTATCGAAGGGGATACTTTCCAAGAAGCATTACTGTAAGGAACATGCGCCAAAGAACTAGAATTGTTCGGTCCAGTCTTTTCGTGTGTGTCGCTTGGTGCGGGCATCGTAAATTGAACCATCGTTGGAGTAGTGTGTGCGAACCAATATACTACACGCAAGCATGGATTCTTGTTGGATTAGCGATTAGCTCTTTTCTTGTATGCGTGCCGATCTCACGACTCTTTTCAATGTCACCGCGCATCGAGTCACCCAAGGGCTCATGTCTGCACGCTTACTCAACTTCCACAGTCCATCGACCGACACTCCCGCAAGAACTGTGGAGTCACGGAATTTCTTCGATAGCTGGAGGAATCTGTTCCCCAGATCATCCGACTGAGAATAATCCTTCGCGATTTCTGCGAAAAGTATGCATTTTAGGCAATGCTCTAATCTGAGCAAAGCAGCCTGAACACGCTTCCATTCTTGTGATACAAAGTCGCCTTCGGGTATCACTTTGAAAGAATCTGAGAACAAGCCTAGTGCGTTCTCCAGATACTGGTTCACAGATATCCCTAGATTCTTTTCATCTTGAGCAGAGTATTGTACGATCTGCTTTTCAACCCAAGCGTCCTCAGGCAGTAGAACGATAATCTCTGCTAGCGTCCGAGAATACTGAATCCCAATAGCCCTGTCAAGGTCAGCTGCCACGTGATCGTATTCTGACCTTAGCTCAGTTCCCAAATCAGTCTTAACGGCCGTACAATGTCCAAACTCATGTAACAATGCTCTCTTGTCAGGCGGGTCAGGCTGGAACAACAAAACGGCTTGCTCGTTGAGAGCCGGGTCAGTTATTGAAAGAATAGCTTGCTCTCTACCATCCCTCAGCCGTTTGTAATTCTCTTGCAACCTCGGTATGCCTTTGATCTGTTTGAAACACTCTGTGTTTTCAAATTCAGCGGGGACAACGATTCTGACATCAGCCTGCGCCAAGAATCTATGACCTCGTAGCGAATCTATAATAGGACTGACTTCGAGGTGCTGTGATTCTTTGGCGACAACGTATATTGTCATCATAGTTTTGGCCGGTAATCACTCAAACCCGGGTCCTCTTTGACTCTGTCGGTACGAACCTCCTAGATTGAACGGTGTGTGGATCACCTAGTGCGCGACTACGATCTCCATAACGGGCGTGTACATCTTGAAGACGCCTCTCCCCAGGAGCTATGAGCGTGGTCTACTTGGAATCGATCTTCTCATTTGCTAGTCTATTTTGGAGATCCTCTTCGAGTCGACATTTCCTTTGTTTTCTAGCAGAGAGGAAGTCTCTGATGATCATCTTTCCTAGAATCTTTCTGTGAGAAACGATTTCATTCGGCAGGGCCAAAAGTTCGGGCTTGACGCTTCTCACTTGTCTATTTCGAAGGTTATGTTACGAGTGGCGCTTGAACGGGCTTTGGCTTTCGAGGGCCAAACCGATCAAGAATCCAAATAGTTAAGGAGACAACTATAGAGAAAGCGGCATACCCAACAAGCAGAATTATGACGATTGTTACGACATTGTAACCGACCATGCTCTTGGGAATGCCAAAGAGACGGCTAAGTTGGTCGTCGAGAAACTTCTTTGCATCATCTAGATAGATGGTCAGAAGGAAGCCTCCCACGCCGCTAAGCACTCCTCCGGCAATGGCGATGTTTGTCGTGGTCTTGCGCATGCTCTTCGACTACACTGTTCTCGATACGACACTTAAAGCTCAGCCCATCAACCGAAGATGTCGCTCACCATATTGGGATACCTAATGCGTGATAGGCCAGATTGTTTGGCTTGGGGTGCGTGTGGGCACCAACCGTCGTCCGTCGTCGTATTCGTTATTGTGTGTGTGTGGGTAGGCTGGTGCGGGCGTCGTAATTTGAACCGTCGTCGTTGAGATATCTTGTATGTGTCTCTTGGTGCGGGCACACACGATGTCCGTAACGATGATAACCGGCTACTCAGACTATGCTCGCAATGCGAGATGCCCCCGCTATCCTCTTTGCGTATTGCAGCTTGTGTGGCATGCGTGACATGATGTGGGACCACACTCTGCAAAGAGGTGGCGCTTTCCGGGAAAGAGGTGGCGCTTTGAGAGTTCTCATCAGCGCGAAAGAGGCGTAAGTCATCGTCTCCCACGAATGTGTGCGAATCCTTTGGTGCGGGCGCCCCACATTTGAACCATTCATGAGTGTAGAACCGAGCGCTCCTTACGGCCTCTTAGCACGGTACAGTACGGCCATCCACGATCGCGTAGGGTGGCTGCCACTCAAACAAGGGTGGCTGCCACCTCCGGTCGCTCACGTGACAAGCGCAGTCCGTTGGATGACGTTTTGGTGGAAGTTTCGGACTCGAACTTCCACCGTAGAGGTTTCTTTGTTGCAACCTAGTTGATTGCTTATGGGTGAATATCTTTCACCTCTTGCGCAGTTCATCTAGCATCAATCCACGTCGCCGATTTCCCAAGAAAACCAGTGACGCTCGTATCTCTCCAAGACGTGATTCGAGGTTCCATTGAAACCTTCGGGACTCGGGAACCGATATTGAGATCAGTGTGACATTAGGTGCATATGACGTGACTGAGGGCAAGGCATTGACGTCTTCGGCGGGGAAGAGAGTTCAACTTGTGGTGATCGGTTCGGCTGCGGATCATTGCACCGCTGAAGCGCGTGAGTTGGCATACCGAGTCGGAGCGGAAGCAGCAAGACGAGGTGCCATCCTCTTGACCGGAGGCTTGGGTGGAGTGATGGAATCCGCGTGCAAAGGCGCCAAAGAGAATCACGGGATCACTGTAGGAATAATCCCGCAGGACGAGACGCATTATGCAAACAAGTACTGCGATGTAGTAATAGCGACGGGAATTGGATGGGCGAGAGATTTTGCCACTGCTTACAGCGCCGACGCGCTAATACTGATTGGTGGAGGTGCCGGAGCGCTCATTGAGACATGCGCGGGCTATCTGAAAGGCAAGCCGATCATCGCGATTGAGGGAAGCGGCGGAACCGCCGACCGAGTCAAGGGAACATTCTTGGACGAACGCAGAAGCGTCATGATCCTATCTGAGCGGGATCCGGAGAAGGCTGTGGCGAGGGCTCTGGAACTGGCACGTCAGGGCTCGAAATCAGCCTGAACCTCTATTGCCTGTGTTCTTTAGAACTTGACTGTTCCCCACAACTCGATGGCCTGTCGCAGCTCTTTGCTGTCTTTCATGGCCTCGTCTGGGCCGATACCGTGTGCCGCTGCCTCGACGGCGGCTCTGACTGCTTTGGCTCCGGCGTAGCTTCCGCCTGGGTGTCCGTGTGTTCCGCCGCCGAACAGGAAGAAAGCATCGTTTCCGTAGGTCTCATAGACCTTCCAGACATGACCTGGGTGTAGTCCGCCGGAGGCGACCGGCACAACCGTTCTCAGTTTTCCCCATGGCTGGTCGAAGTGTAGTCCGCCTGCCTTTGGTGTGTTGCTCATTCGGAGTAGGTTGCACCTGTCTTTCAGATCCTGGAATTCGCCCTCGAGCTTGCCCACGCCGGTTCCGGTGTGTAGATGGTCAACTCCGGTGAGGCGTGCCCATTTGGCGAGGACCTTGAACTCGACCCCATGGTTTGGCTGGCGGTCGATGACTGCGTGCATCGCTCTGTGACAGTGAAGTGCTAATCCTAGCTCTCCGGTCCGTTTTCTCAGTGACGCCGTCGCCGCGAAGCCCGCTGTCAGGTAGTCGATCATCACGAACCTTCCGCCCTTCTTTGCAATATAGTTGCAGCGGCGAAGCATCTCCTCTGTATCGCCAGCCGTGACGTTTGCCCACCAGCCCTTGCTCTCACCCGTCTCCTTCTCGGCTTTGTTGACGGCTTTGAGTGTCTCGTCGGCGCGTTTGTAGAAGTTGCTCCAGCTCTGGCTGTTCAGGTTCTCATCGTCTTTGACTGTGTCGATGCCTCCGCGAAGAGTATTGTACGCGATGTAGGCGTGCTCCTTCGGGCTGTTGCCGAGCTTAGGCTTCTCCGTGGAGCCCGTCATCGGTCGATCTTTCACGCCTAGGATCTTTCGAACGCCGGCTATCCCGAACTTCGGCCCGGGGAAGCTGTTCACAAGCGCGAGCGGAATCTTCATGTCCTCGATGCGGAGCGCGCTCACAGCCTTGAACCCGAACACGTTTCCAACGACGCTGCTGAGGATGTTCGGTATGCTGTTCTTCTCGAAGATTATGAGCGGATATGAGATGTAGGCGATGTCGCCCTCGATGCGATAAGCCCTCGCCTTGAATTTGTTGTACTTTTGCTCGTTTCCGAGTTCGACTTCAGTCCATGTCCCCGCCGAGGACTCGGCGGCAACGGCCGACGCCGCCTCTTCCATTGAGGTGCCTGCGCGGGGGGTTACTTTGAACGCGATTAGGAGTTCTTCTTCTTCCGGTTTGTATCCGAGCTCTAGGTATCGATTGGAATAGGGACTTACTCCCGCTTCGAACTTCTGCAACTCTCAGAAGACCTAGACAGCACAAGTCGACTGAGCGAGAAAAACCTTGTTCAGCATGTGCTCTCCCCAGCAGGCCTGCCTCTCTGAAGAATGCAATGAGCGTGTCTAGTCGACTTCTGCAAGAGTGAGTGTCTTGTACTCATCCAGCTCTTCAGGCGTGATTGTCCCCATGAGTTCCTGCAGTATCAGAATGGCGCCTTGAGGAGGTATGATTCCCCTCTCAGTGATGATGAGATCAATGTACTCCGGAGCCGTGACATCAAATGATGGATTCTTCACTTCGAGACCGGGCAGTCTCTCCAGTTCGGCTTTACCTATCACCTCGTCTGTGCTTCGTTGCTCGATAGGGACCGCTTCACCGATCATGGTTTCAGGACTGAACTTGTAAGTCTCCGCGGCCACGAACGTGTTTACGTTAGACTCCTTGGCGGCCAAAGCAATCATTGAAGTGCCGATCTTGTTGACGACAGCCCCGTTGGCACTGACAGCGTCCGCGCCCACCACGACTTTGTCAATGTCTCTCATGAAGTGCCTTGCAGCATCATCAATAATCATCGTCACAGGTATCCCTTGTTCGAGTAGAATGCCTGCTGTCAACCTCCCTTGGAATCGAGGTCGCGTCTCGGTTGCATAGACATGGAACCGCTTTCCAATCTTCCAAGCAGTCTTGATCACGGAGATTGCCGCAGAACTGTTGCAGTGAGTAAGCAAAACGTCACCATCTTGGATGCGCCGTGCCCCTATTTCTCCGATCCGTTCGATCGCTGTATTCGAATTCGCAATGAACTCTTCCGCGGCCTTTATTCCCGCCAAGCGAACCTGTCCAACTTCCTGAGTACGCTGGGCCGCCTGGCTGACTCTATGCATAACGTAACGGATGCCATTCGGCAAGGAGACCGCAGTCGGCCTTGTCTCAAGCAGCGCCACTGCTGCTGCTCGAATGTCGGCAAGCAGGTCTTGCGATGTCTTCGCTGACGATTTCTGACAAGCGATCATGAGGGCGCGGACGGCCGACCGGGCCAGTTCTCCGGCGCCTCTAATCTTCATGTCCCGGATGTCGTCCGCGATGCGCTTGACCTCGACCGGGATCTTAGTTGCGCTCACAGTCTTGTCCTCCTGGTCTCGCCTAGGACTCTCGCGATTAGTCTGCCTGATGCCAAGTTCCGGCACTTCCGGTAACTGACTCTGCGACGAGGTGATATTAGTCGATTGGGCTTCGCTGTGAAGCCGCGCCTACGAGCCCTAGTTCGAGCAATTTCGTCTTGGTCGGGATCCCATTCCCACAGATCCACATGCAGTATTTTTCTCGCGTATCCTCCAATCGAACCCATCATTCTTTGCAGCCTCCCATAACGGGTAGCAGGAGACTCATGCTGTCTCCGTCATGGACCCTGTCAGACAGCCTAGCAAGTTTGGAGTTGACAGCCACGACGAGATGATGTCTCTGTGCTTCCTCGCTCGTGTTGTCCATGAACTTGCTCATCGAAGAGTGCCTGCTAGCAATAAGATCAAGTACTCCTCCAACGGTGGTCGATTCTTGATCTATCTCGTAAGCCTCCTCACTGACAC
>Ga0315282_10015340_pt1 | contig 11309 bp, 8 predicted proteins | sample YL17G07_20_MG_FD_203693 | JGI IMG/M metagenome (GOLD analysis project Ga0315282, IMG submission 203693) | Sediment microbial communities from Yellowstone Lake, YNP, Wyoming, USA - YL17G07_20 | ecosystem: Environmental > Aquatic > Freshwater > Lake > Sediment | place: USA: Wyoming | collected...
ACTATAATTACATATTAAAGTTTCTAAACTTAAGCGAAGTAGACAAGCTTAACGTAGCCAAAGTAACCGAAAAAACTCGGGAAATAATGCTTAAAATACGAAAGGAGAGGAAGGTTTTAATCAAAACCTTACTCCGTGGCGATGTCTCCCGCAAATCCCCTCTTTTTCTCTTTTAGCTTCTGAGCCGTCTTTACTTATGTCGAGAACTTGATTTTTATTATCAAAACCCGCAAACTTGATTACCAAAAATGTTAAGAATATTATAATTCATATAGTGAACCATAACATACATCATATAATAATAGACAAGGAATCGTTATGTCACGAAGGAAAATAGCCGAGGAGATTGTTAAGGTAATAAAGGAAAATAGAGACATCACGAAGAATAAATTGATTCAAGAGGTTTCGAAGCGGCAAGGAGTTGGGTCTTCCACCATCAGAGACTTGTTGTCGCAGCTGTATATCTTGGACGTGGTTGGCTACAAGGTTATTCAAAGGGCACAGGTGCATTATGTCAACGAGGAGAAAATAGGAGAGCTCAAGAAAATTGACAAGTAGGATGATAGTAGATTATGAAGAAAACAGAAATAGATAAAACCACGAAAATAGAGGATTATGTGCCCCGAGGGAGAGTAGGAGGAATGTGTATGGCTCACAAAACGAGAATCACCTACGCAAACTCTGGCGTGGATATGCAAAAAGAAGATCGTGCTATGGATCGGATAATACCAATTTTTGAGGAAACACATCGCTATAGAACGGGAATTGGGAAATGTATTGCAAAAATTGGGCACTTTGCCGGCATAGTTCAGCTTAACAGACGACAAGCGCTGGCAATAAAAACAGATGGTGTAGGAACGAAAATATTCATAGCTGAACTATTGGAGAAGTATGATACAATAGGTATTGACTGTGTCGCGATGAACGTAAATGACATCATATGTACTGGTGCAGAGCCTATTTCTTTCGTGGATTACATAGCTATTCAAGATCCAGATCCAGATATTATTGAACAGATTGCTATCGGACTCAAAAAAGGTGCAAAAATAGCAGGGGTCAATATTGTGGGTGGAGAGACTGCAGTAGTGCCTGAAATGATACGAGGACAGAGAGAAGGCAAAGGATTTGATTTGGCTGGAATGTGTGTTGGTATCGTAGATATAGACAAAATTGTTGATGGTAGTACAGTTAAGGAAGGTGACACCCTATTAGGTATATCAAGCTCAGGGTTGCACAGTAATGGGTACACGATGGCAAGGAAAATATTACTTGAAGAAATGCATTTTGATCTGGATAAGTATTTTGATGAGCTCGGTCGGACTCTTGGCGAAGAGCTTCTTGAACCCACATATATCTACGTGCCTGAGATTCTGCAGATGCTCAAAGAGAATCTGAATATTAAGCTAATGGCACACATAACAAGCAGAGGCTTCTTGAACCTTAACAGAGTTGGTAAAGGATACGGGTACGTGATTGAAGAATTGCCTGAACCTCCAGGCATTTTTAAGCTTATCAAGAGATATGGCGATGTAACGGACGAAGAGATGTATAACCGATTTAACATGGGAATCGGAATGTGTTTGGTATTGCCGAAAAAAGATGTTGATAACGCAATGCAGATAATAGAAAAACATCGTAAGGATGCTTTTGTACTGGGGTATGCTAAGAGAGATCTTGAAAGGAATATTCGAATAAAGCGTCTCGGAATTGTTGGAATATCAAAAGAACAAGTGTTCAAAAAGGTCCATTGATCTTCATTCGTTCTCTAAACTTGCTGAAAACAAGCTTGAGCTCAGCTTCTTGTGCTGTCTCAAACATGTGATAATAGACGAGGGAATTTGTGCTTTTAGGCAATAGACCATAGGGTTCAACTGGTTTAAGCAATTTCGAAGGATAGAACTTGACATGAATGAAACAAGGGACAAAATTCTGATTGATTAGTTCAGTTTCCTTAAAGAATTCGGCAAGCTCTGAATAGTTCAATGCCTTTCTTTCTGTTGCTGTTAGAGTTTTATTGCTTACGGTAAGAGAAGCCTTGCTGATGATGACTTCCTCGCCGTATTTTTCTTTAGCCAATGTAAGAAGCCAGTTGAAATAGCGTTGCATCTTTGAAATCATTCTTGCGCGTTTTTTCATTTCCAACTCGTTTGCAGGGTGTACGCAAGTTCTCGTTCTAAAATCTATGAATTGTTTTTGAATTCTCTTAAAGTAATCCTCTTTCAGGAATGTCTCAGTCACTTCCTTGGGAAAGCGTAGAAAATATGGCCATTCAACATATAGGTCAGCAAAATGAGAGAATAGCCAGAGTTCTATATCATTAGCCAAAGGGCCAATGAATTCTCTGCCTTCTCCAGCCAGTAAGTGTATTAACCGAGAGAAATAACTTGTGGGATCCGACATGGATTGAATAACCAGAGATTTTAGCCTTTTTGCTTGCAACCAGATTGCGTATAATGAAAGAAGCGAACTTAGCTGTGCTTCATGGATGTCTGTTCGTTTCATTTGCCATAGAATTGAGTTGAGCTTCTTTTCGAAATCCCTTGCCAACTCGTTGTCGCTTCTGCTTATTTGTCCGAGTTCTTTTAGATACTTCTCTTGATTGATAGAGGTAAATTCGGTAATTGTATCCAGAACGACTTTAGGAACAAAAATTGTTTCAATTCCGTGAAAGAAATTTAGTTGACGGAGATACGTAATAGCGAAATCGATCTCCTCGGTATTTCTTGGAAGATCCAAGTCCAAGATTATTGCGTTCACCATACTTCACACATGACCTTCCAAAATGGTATAACATTCTTTTATAATTGACTCTTATTAATCATTTAACTTCTCATGATCTGTTTTGTTTGCTTTTTATGGGATTTCTGTTGATTCGGAAGCATAGAAGTTGTTCCAAAAAACTGGCACCTTGGTTGCAACTGCGTCAGACATAGCGAGGTCTCTCGCAAATCTCCTTCTTCTATTTGCTGAGCTAATTGTCTGACAATAGAATTTCTTTGTCGTATACACATCAGAATATCTGAAGCAGGCAACTTTCAAATTTTCATCATCTTCTTCATCAACCACTTCAGATGCTCTCTCGCATTGGGACCAAGTTTAGGACTCCCCTCTGTTTTCGTCTTCAATCCACGTATTAGTTGAGCCACTCTGGCACGTTCTTCCTTCTTTGTATAGGCTATTATTTCAATATCAGCAGGGATGGATGTTTGAAAACTCTCTGAAACAATCTCTTTTGCGACTTCAAATACATCGCGAGTTGGTGGATTTATCTGCCCGCTCAGCAAGCAATCCGAAACCTTCCTTGCCACCTCCATTTTCTTCTGAAACTCCTCTGCTTTTGCCAAGACAGAAGACTCCAGTTCTTCTTTGTCTTCGATTCTAAAGTTCTCAACGACTGCCTCAAGCAAATCTGTTCTCTTTATGAAATCCAGAGGTATGAGCACGTCGCTTCTTTCCCAAGTCAAACTGAGTTTCAAGATTCTGTCAAGGCTGCGAAGAAACATACGTGGGTTGAAGTGTTCGCCTCTAACAGTCAGATTGGAGAGAGCCAGTATGAAGTCTTCTGTAAAAGGAAAGAGCTTCAAATCCCCATCTTTGCGAGAAACCGATAGAATTCCCTGTGCTATCTGCAGAATTTCAGGAGGGCTTGGGTCCTGCAATTTGATTCGCTTCATGTAGCTTCTAACAAGAAAATATCTCAGCCTTTTCTGGATCCCGCGAAGCCTGTTCTCCACTTCCGTCCTTAATATGAGTACAATCGATAGTCTGTTAGTGGGGAGTATCTCAATCAGAAACTCGTCGAGGCCTGTTTTGGCCATGTAATCCCAATCCTCAGCCTCGTCAATGACCAGAAGCAAGTGGATATTCACCAGTTCACAAACGCGAAAAAACATCAGGAAGTCTCTCAAACCTTTGCATGGTTCTCCAAAGAGGCTGGAAAATGATGAGAGGAAGGGCTCGGTATGTTCAGGGTATAGTAAGCCTGGAAGGTATTTCTTAACTTCGGAGGAAAGTGGTTCGCGAAAATCCTGGGTGCTGCTTTCGGATAGATGGACGAAGAACGAGCTTAGAAATCTTGCCAGAACATCGTATCTATCTTTCATCTTCAGGTTGTCTACATCTTCAACTATGTTTGCCAGATTTTTGTTAGTCAATTTACTGCTGTCGATAATGGACTGAGGGTGTATTATTGATGATCGGTCAAAACCTTTCTGGCTGCAAGCCTTCCTTATCCATGCGTAAGCAATCATTCTTGAAGCTCTCATAAACGAATTTCGACGTGCATCACGAACATCTTCGACTCGCTCTCTTGAAGACCAGGGGATAGGTAGACCGTTCTCGTATGAATAGTCAAGTAGATCCTCTACTCTGCGAGGACGATCAACGTATAAAGCCATTGTCGGGTATTCCGTTGATGAGAAGAAGAACATTTTGTTCACTTGATGACTGAAATTGTACATTAGGGTGGACTTACCTCTGCCCCAGAACTCAATCAACATCCATCGGACTGATTCGTTTCTCTTCCTGATTTTGCGTATTTTTGAAAGGAGGCCATCTATTAGTTCATTGGATCCAAACGCACAGATAGTGTAATCGCCCAGCGAGAGGTCAAGCGGCCCTATCAGTTCATAGTCCGCCCACGGGAAACACCTTGTCACGTGTCTGTCACCCACATTAGTAGTTTAACGTGATGCTATCAAAAGGTCTTAGAATAACATCGGTCAATTGCTGATCTGGTCTATCTCTTTTGGGAACTCTGCCAAATGCTGGGAAGAACCATAATCGCCTTCCAAGATCAGACCCGGTGGATATGATATAGGCGAGTATCTGATCTACTCCTTTCAGACTCAGGCCCAAGGTTGAGGCGACCAAGAAACGAAAGTCAGGGTAATAAAAAGCGCCTTGTGCGTCTTTGAACCTTGAAGGTGACTGAAGGATGCTTAGCACAGTTGTTTCAAAGAGTTCCCGATCGACGGGTACTTTACTGGTCAAGAATACGTTAGAAGGACAGTATTCAACCTTTGATGCACCATATTGCTTAACGAACTTTTCAGGATAAGCGTTCATGTCGATGATCTCACTACTTCCAGATTTCGATTGAATGCTGGCTACGTCGTCCTGACTTGTAATGCGAAATGCATCATCCTTGATGAATCTCAGAAGGAATGATTTGTGTCTTCTTGTCTTTAGGGTTTTAAAGTCAGGCCATCCAAGTCGCTTGCCAAGGATTTCCGGTTGGGCAGCAAGATAAGCCATAGAATCAGTATACCAAGAAAGAAAAACGAAAGTTTCCACCCTATCTTGGCCGGGCCTTGCTTCTACTCTGTTGTAGGTATCGAAGAATGCGCCAAAGGCTGCAAATCCAGGAGTGCCACCTGTCTTAGTGAATATATTGCCTGCAACTCTGCTATCAAGGCTGGAATAGCCTTCTATTACTTCATAATGGCCAAGACGCTCATATTTTTTCTTGGTTCGCTTGCTCTCCCAATAGCGCGATCCAGATCCCACTGGACTTTCGGAGGGATGTTTTTGCCTTTCAATAAACTCGAGGCAAACTATAATACTGGAGATCTGAGCTTGTCTTCGTTGTTCATTTCTTACGATTAGCCTGGCAGCTTTTTCAAGATCGTCATCTTCTCTGATCTTCTTCAACTCAGTTAGCAAGAGATTATCTCCAACCAAGCTGAATTTTGCGCCTTCTCTCTTGGCTAAGCCAATCGAAAGCAGCGCTCTACCGAAAGGAGAGTTCCCAACATCTTGAAGAAACTCCTCAGTCAGCTTTTTGTGTCTGTAAGCATGTAAGATGGCTTCACATTTCCTTGCCTTATACATTAAGTTGACTTTATCAGGGTCTTTTTGGAAAGTCAGAATCCCTGTGTCAACATATATTTTTTCGATCGAAGAGACAGAATCCGGATGGCATACGATCCGCAAAGCTCCCTTATCTTTGCACAAGAACGCAATCTTTCCAAGAAAAGGAAGATGCATCTCATGCCCATTTATTTCTGTTTTCCATGATCTTGCATAGTCGTGCCAGTTTGATGAGATTAGATTTGGAACGAGGTAATCACCGTCAGGTCGGTAAAGATGTGATCGGAGCAGAAAATATTCCAGAGTCCTTATTTTCCGGCCAAATTTTCGGCTCTCTTCTAAGATCGACACTCCCGCGTTTTTCAGCAGATCGACATCGGTTCTGAGAGAATTTTTGCTTAGCTTCTTGTTTTTGTTTCTATCCAGAAATTCAGCGAGCCTTGGGGCATCTATGTAACTCATCTGGGGGCACCATGCTGATCATTCTTCAAAGCGCTTCGGTGCAGCCACAAATTTGAAGGCTTCTGCCTCTTCAGCACGTATGGATTCCTTGATCACGGCTTCTGCCTTTTTCTGCTCGAGTAGATCCTCCGTGAGTTCTGGTTTTTCCCTCTTCCATTCCAGACTTTCTTCCAAGAGCCTCTTGATGGCTCTCAGATAGGTTCTCACGTTAAATGACCCGCCTCTCTTGGTCAAGCCAGCAAGCTTTACGATGAAGCCCTCAGTAAAGGGGAAGATTCGTGGCTCTCCTTCTCTTGCAGTACTCAAAACCCCAGCTGTTAAACCAATTACGTCATCCTTATCTAATTGTTTCATTTGCATGTTTTCAAGACGATCATAGATTGTCATAAATGTTCCAAGAGTGGTATCTGAGCGAATGTTTCGCAAAACCTCACTTCTGAAAATCAGGACCACCGACAATGGGGATTCCGCGTCTACTACGATGTCATGAATGTCATCATCTATTTTATCGCGCACAACGACGCTCCAATCTTCGACCTCATCGAACACCAAAAGCAGAAATGTCTGTGCTGCTTTCAAGATCTTCTCAAACGCTGGAAAATGCCTCAGGTTGATGTCAGGGACAGAAAAGAGCTCTTTGTAAGCCGTTAGGAACTTGTCGGAATAAACAGGATAAAGAAACTGAGGAAATTGCTGCTCTATAACATCTTGGCTTACGATTCTCCTATTACCTTTTTTTATTTCCATTGAAGGTAGCAGCATGCGGAAGTAAAAGCGCATTAATTCTCCACATTCTTCGAGGAACTGGTCATTTTCTTTAGACATGGCATCAATTTTCTGTATGAATTCACCTGTTTTAAGTTCCTGCAAGGAAAGAACACGCTGGTAGATTTCCTTTCGCAATTTTGATCCACCCAAGGCGACTCCTTCAAGGTGCCTTTTCCGAACATCATTTGAAGCCTTTCTTAATATAATAAATGAGATTTTCCTCAGGCACTCTTTCCATCCTTCACTTCCTTTTTCGGATGCTATTGCTCTGGGTGTAGTTGGATCCCAAGGCCAGGGTAAGCCATCGTTGTATGCGCATTCAAGCAACTTTACTCTCTTGGCCGGTATCTTTTCGAAGAAAGCTAAGACATGTGTGAAGTTACCGTCTTTTGGGCTCTCGACCTCGTCTCCGAAGAAGAGCCGCTCATTAACATGATAGCAAATGTTGTAAAGATAAGTGGATTTGCCGCTTCCCCAATACGCTACCAGCTTGCGGAGCATACGTGTCGATTTCTTTGAATACCTGGCTAATTCGTCAACGAATTGAGCCATTTCGCTGTTTCTTCCGTACGCCTTGATTCGATAATCTTCAAATGAGATCGTCGGGCTGCTCAAGAGCTCATATTCATCCCATGACCAAGATGACTTCATGTTACCGATCTCCATTTCCTCTGACACAAATGATTTTATGCTGTAGCTCTATTTAATCTATTGCCCGTGATTAATGTGGCAGAGAACTCGGCGACAATCACGTTCGAAGGAGGAACTGACACAATTGGCGGTAACACTGTTATCCTAAGCGTTAAAAAGAAAGAAGACACCTTCAGATATCTTTTTGATTTTGGCGTTTCCATGGATGCATATAAAACTCAGTTAATGCTCAAGTCCGAACTGGGCACGATCGAAGAATTTCGCCGAAGAGGGTTGATATCGGACTTTAACATGAATTTCAGAGCCTGTTTTATTTCTCACGCCCATCCAGATCATTGTATTGCTCTGCCAGCATTATGTAATTCAAGAAATAAACCTGATGCTGTCTGGGCGACAAAAACTACAAGTCGATTGGTTGACGGTGTTCAATTCATTGAAAAGCCCCTGCACGTAGACCCGTTTGAGAGGGGAGACTACTATGAAGACTCGGTGGCGAAGAGAAAAGGACTCGACGTGAAGGTTGCCCTCTTTCCAGTGGATCATGATGTTCCTGGAGCTTGCAGTTTTTTTATTATGGTAGGGAATGCCCTTTTGATCTACACTGGCGATTTTAGAGATCACGGTTTTTTGAGTGAAGTAATTAGAAGCCAATTCTGGGAATATGCTAAACTGTTGAGATCAAGAAAGCGTTTTCGTTCCTGCATTGTGATTTGCGAGGGCACAAACTACGGGTTGCCTTTTGATTTCAGATCTCAACAAGATTTTGATGAACGATTGAGAGACATCTTCCAGCATTATAAAAACGATCTTGTGTCCTTGATTATTAATTCAGATGGACTATGGGATTTGTTCTCAACAATCAGAGTGGCCGAGACTGAAAACGTCCGAAGACAAATTGTCCTCTCGAGAAGTTTGAGCAAGTTTCTTGACAAGATCAGAAACAGTGTTTTGGAAGATTATAAGCGAGCTGTTACTCAGGAAGGACTTGAAGCATTTGAAAGTATGATGAACTCTAATCGATTTGTTATCTATGACTCCAGAAGAGGTGATTCGCCTGATCTCCTCAAGGAGATCTCAAATGACCCTTCTCACTATCTGTTTTTCCTTACGCGCAATGAAGCTGTCGCAGCACTTGACAGAGTTGCCATGTTTTCCAGAAAAGTAGGTGGTTGCTGTGTTCTTAGCTTTTCCGCCAACGAGGTAACATCAGATCTAACGATAAGGACATTCGCTGAGGCGATTGGACACATGGGCTATTGTGTGGAGAAGACAAATGTTTTGGCCAGAGGGCATGTTTCTCCGCATAGAATTGTAGATATTCTTCGCTCAATCAAGCCTTCAAAAGTTTTCATAATGCACACTTTAGCTCCTTCGGGTTTGAAAGCATTTCTTGAGTCTCACCTAAATTGTGAAGTTATCGCTCCGTCAAAAGGAATAGCCTATGACATATGAAATCATGCTTTGATGTAACCTTTTCCTTTTTTGAGTTTTAGTGTGAAGCTGTGTTTTCCTTTTTTGGCGTATTCTCTGTATTGTGTTTTGCAGTTGTTGCATGTGTAGGCTTGGACTGTGAATTGTCCGTATTTCCATGTTTTGGCGGGTTTGGGGTTTTCTTTTTTGCAGTTTGGACACTTAACCATTAATATCACGTGTTGTTTTTCTGTTTGTGTAAGCTTAAAACGTTTTATTTTCTGTTGGATTGTTTATGGTTTTTTGGATTAGGAACCAGTAGGTTAGTAGGTCTTTTTCTTTGGTTTCGTAGTCTGGGAATTTCTTGTTTACGAGTCTCCAGAATCTTTCGTTGTGTTTTCTCTCCAAGGAGTGCGTTATTTCATGGTAGATGATGTATTCGATTACGTCGTTGGGTAAGTATTTTAGAAGGGTGTTGACGGTTAGGTTGTTGTTGCGGCTGTGGCTTGCCCATTTTGTCTTCATTTTTCGGTAGATGATTTTGTTTATGTGTGTGTTGAGTTCTTTTTGGTAGTTTTGTGCGAGTGTGTTGACTAAAGCCTTTAGTTCTTTTTCTGTTCTGGTTTGGTTGATGGTTTTGGTTTTTGCTTCTTGGAGGGCTTTTTTTATGGTTTGTTGTTTGCGTTGTATCCATTTTTTGTATTTTTCGAGGGTTTGTTTTGGGTTTTTGTGGTTTTTGGGTAGTATGAGGAGTAGGGTGCCTGTTTTGAATTCGAGACGCGGGTGTTTTACGTCCCGATAGGCGACTGTGTATTCGATGTCTGTTTCTTTATCCATAGGTTTTCACGCTTTCTGTTATTTTTTGGTAAAGTTGTTCGAGGTCTGCGAGTGTTAGGCTGTATTGTTTGATGTATTTTCTTAGGTATTTGCGGATTTCACGTTCTATGGTTTTTCTTGTGGTTTGTTGGTATTGCCAGCCTTTGAACATGTGTGGTTGTAGCTGAGTGGTGAGTTCTTGGGTGTCTTGTGCTATGTTTTTGTCTGTGCCGAGTGTTTTTTCCATGGTTAGGAGTATGGAGTATTGGAGGTCTGTGAAGGCGAGTTGTTTTTGGCGACTTTGGAGTTTGTTTATTTCTTCTATTATTTTTGTGCCTTCGTTGTAGATTTTGTCGAAGTCTTTGGTTTTTTCTTTCCAGAGTTTAAGGATGCGTTCGACTTTTTCTGTTAGGGTTTCGTAGATTGGGTTTTTTGTTTTGTCTGCGATTATGAAGCGGTTTAGTGTGAAGAGGATGTTGGCGGCTTTTTCTTCTTTTGTTTTGATTTTTTCTTGGAGGTTTTTGAGGTAGTCCACATCAAATTGGATTAGCGGGTATTGCTTTTCAATCTCGGAGAGTTCTGTCGTTTTGTAGACGTATTTGAGGGTTTTTTGGAAGTATTTTCGGACATATCTATATTCTTCATATTGTTCTTGTCTGAGCCAGTGGATATAGTAGCCATAAACTTGTGTGAGCCATACGTATTCTTTTAGTCTTTGAAGTTTTATCTCGTGGGTTCCAAGCAATTCAAAGAGTTTTCTGAGGTGGCGGTAGTTTTGTTGGAATTTTTTGGCGTTTTGTTCATTGGTTGTGATGGTTTCAAAGGCTTTCAGCATAGTTTGCCGGTCGTATTGATCTTTTGGAATGTCTGCGAATAAGCTCATGGTCTCGTCTATTGTTTGGGTGAAGTCTTGGACGAGTTCGTCTATGGGCAGGAGTACGCCTGTTATGTCTTCTTTGGTGTAGTTTTCGAAGGCTCGGGTGAATTCTTTGAGTATGCCTACGTAGTCGATTATTAGGCCTGCGGTTTTGAGATCTTTGTATGGGCGGTTTGTTCTTGCTATGGCTTGGAGGAGACGATGTTCTTTTAGGGGTTTGTCGAGGTACATGGTTTGGAGTATGGGTGCATCAAAACCAGTTAGGAGCATGTCTGTTACGATTAGGATTTTGGGTAAATCTTCTTCTTTGTATTTGTCGATAATCTCTTTCCTTATGTCTTCTATTTCTTTACCGTGATAGCGGGCGGTTAGTTCTTTTAGGCAGTCTTGGATTTCTTGTGGGTCGTTTCGGGTGAAGGTCATGACGACTTCTGTGTATTCTTTTGGTAGGAGTTTGTCGAGTTCACGTTTGTAGCGAACACATGAGACTCTGTTAACGGCTACGATGAGGGCT
>Ga0315282_10015341_pt1 | contig 11309 bp, 14 predicted proteins | sample YL17G07_20_MG_FD_203693 | JGI IMG/M metagenome (GOLD analysis project Ga0315282, IMG submission 203693) | Sediment microbial communities from Yellowstone Lake, YNP, Wyoming, USA - YL17G07_20 | ecosystem: Environmental > Aquatic > Freshwater > Lake > Sediment | place: USA: Wyoming | collected...
ACGACCTCTCTGGCTTCCTTTTCATCGTCCAGTTTGGTCAAAGCAATCTGTTTAGACCGAAATGTAATGGCCCGGCCTTTCCACCTTATGGTTAATATCTTTTCTTTGTCATTATACTGGAACCCTTTAAACACCGTATTGAGATAGGGAAGCACTTCACTAATATCCTCATAAAGTTCGACGATGGCATTCAATTTCTCTGAAGACGGGTTACACTCAGGAAGAACGATTCTTAAAGTATAGTTTTGAAGCAACATCTTGTCCCCCTATTTTCCTTTTCTAAATCCTTCTAATTTCTCCTTTTTCGCTGCGATAATTTCTGCTGCGATACTGATGGCGATCTCCTCAGGAGTTTCCGCTCCGATATTCAATCCAATGGGTGCCTGAAGTCTTAGAAGAGCTTCCTCAGGGACTCCTTGTTTCTTAAGATCCTCCTTCATGGTCACAATTTTCCTCGCACTCCCGATCATTCCTATGTATTTGAAATCTTTTTGTATGAGTTGGGTTAAGATTGCCTTGTCTTTTGAGAATCCTCTCGATAGAAGCACGATATATGTCCGTGGAGCAGAGGGAAGATTTCTGGCAAATTGCTCCATGTCAGTCAGGACCAAGTCTTCAGTCTCGGGGAACTTATCCTTCTGAAGGAGATCCGGACTGTCCTCCACCACAGATACTTTAAAACCAGCCCCTTTCATCAAAGGGGCAAGGCTTCTGGTGATATGTCCTGCTCCAAAGATGATCAGTTTTTCGTCTGGAAGGATAGGTTCGATATAGACCTCGAGTTCGCCTCCGCACATCATATCGAGTTTTCCTTTCTCGATATCCAAAGTAAATGAGATCGCCCTCGGTTCACCCTGCTTAATGGCCTCTGTGGCTTCTTCTATAACCCTCTTTTCCAAGTCGCCTCCCCCCATCGTTCCAATGGTTTTGCCGTCCTTTAAGACGACCATTTGGGTTCCGGCTCTTCTTGGCGTAGATCCTTCTGTCCTGACAATAACGGCGAGGGCTGCAGGGTCTCCGGATTTTTTTAGATCTACGATTGTCTCAAGAAGGTTTTCCTTCACAATCCCTTTCTCTAACTTCTTTCAGATTCCAATAACTCCGGTGGGACTGTAAATCCAGCGTTCTGGAGGATTTCAAGAAGCAGCTTTCGTTTTTCTTTAAATTCATCTGAGAACAGAGGAAGGCATTTTACAATTTCTATCTTCTGATCTACTAATTTGAAAGCAAAGGCAAGGCAACTCCGGAACCCGCATTCTTTACAATTCGTTCCTGGAAGAAGCTTTTGAATATCCGATGGTTTTAAATGATCCCCCTCCGAGTAATTGGGTTCAATTTGGTCCTTTTTCTGGTAGGTCTCGTTGATCAAATCTTTTAACCAATCCAGGATTTGTTGGGCTTCTTTTTCATCTTCAATCAAAGTTAATGTAATATGGCGGGTGTGAAGGGTGACCAATTTTTCTTCATTCCGTATGGTCAGGGTTAGAGCTGGGTGATTATAGATACATCCCTTGATAACGGCATTCAGGTAAGGGAACACCTCATGGATTTCGTCCGATACCTCTGCAATGACACGAATCTTTTCAGGATCGGCTATACATGGAAGGATTCGTGTGATTTTATATGATTGAAGAAGCATTATTCCTCCTTATATGAAGCTCGCAATTAAGATTCCTGCCAAGGCGAAGAAGAAAATGGCGGTGAGGAGTTTAATCGTAGATGCCCTTTTTTGGAGAAAGGCGGAGAGTTGTTCTGAAGTGACTCCCCAATAGACGATACCAAAGATAGCCAGTAATGGGAGAATGTAAATTAAGTTATAAAAAATGAGGTAAAGAAAGGCACTTCCCCTCAATGACGGGATATTGGTGATAAAAAGGAGTGTAGGGAGATAGACTTGGCTTGTACAGGTAGATTGTAAGAGGGTGACGATGAAACCTATGAAGATCGCAATAATTAAGAGGCGAGCCAATTGAGTTTCCTCATTGCCCTCAAATTCACTACTTCTTGTTCGAATGATACGGTGAATCCTTTTCTTTAAAAAATCTGGAACCTGAAGTCTCATCTTGGAAGGTCGCCCCTTCTTCAGTTGGATATAATCGTAAAGGCTAAAAATCCCTAAAAAAAGGGAGAATATAAAAGTGATCAGGTAAACGATCCGAGAAAATAGAGGGAAAAAGGAGAAATATTGGATGAAGTTGAGAATCCCAAAACCGAGTAATAAATGAGTCACAAAGCTACTTGCGGAAAAACCCATCCCTGCCATAAGGATCTCTCTTCGTTTTCGGCCAACCATGGTAAGATAGGAGATGAAAAAAACCAAAGTGGCTAAGGCACATGGATTCATTCCCTCAATCAAGCCTGCCAGAAGGATAGCTAAAACTCCAAAGGATTTAAAGCGTTCTATAATCGATTCTTCTGCTTTTTTGGTCTCTTCTTGTGACGGGGATAGTGATGGTGTTGGTGTCGGTGTTGCTAACGTAGGTTTACTTTCACTGGCACTGACACCAGCACTTTTTTGTCCATATTTCTGGATCAGCCCCTCGACTTTGGATTCCGTGATTTCTTCGGGCGGGAGGAAATCATTCCCGATAAAGATCGTCGGTGCGATTAAACGCTTCTCTGCGGGGAGGTTGAGTCGATTTGACAGGGTTTCATTCAGACGCTTGCCGTCAGCCGTATTTAAGTCGATCTGTTTGAGATTGAGATGGGGGTATTTTTTGCTTATATATTTAAGCAGATAGCTTGCCCGATCACACTTTGGGCATCCCTTCTGATAAAAATAGGCCAAATCCACTGAAAACATTTTTTCAGAAACTTTGGTGAGGGATTCAATTTCAAGAGGTGGCAAGGAAGGACGAAGTTCTCCTTTCAATTGATATTCAATAATCAGGGGATCCAATTTCTCCATAATTTCTTGTTCCCCAAAGAGCATCTGATCTCCAATAAATAGGATCGGAAGCTCATCTGCCTTCCGGTTAAACTTTTTCTCAAGTTTAGCTAAGGCCTCATAATAGGAGGGATTGGCTAAATCAAAGGTTTTGATATCCAGAAAAGGATACATCGATTTAAGCGTGGGCACATAACTCTGGAGGATGGCCTGGCAGTTGGGACAATCGTCTGCATAAAATATATACATTTGAATCGAAGTGGGTTGTTGCCCCTTTACGAGGGCGGAAAAGGAAAGAAGCAACATACAACATAGAACGATCATCCGCTTTTTCATGAAACCTCTCCTCCTATAGCGTGATTCCCAGGTAAATCAAGTAGATCCCCGCAAAGACGACAATCGATCCTCCAATGCGTTTGCCCCATGCGGTCACGTTGGAGATCCCTTTAGATTTAACGAAGTTTTCTACAAAGCCGGTTGCTGTTCCGGCTAAAAAGATCAGGGCACAATGTCCGAGGGCATAGACAAAGAGCAAAGAGGTCCCGTAAATCACCTCCCCCTTCGAAGCCACGAAGGCAAGAATCAGTGCTAACACAGGAGTCGCACAAGGAGAGGAGACGATCCCGAAGAGGGCCCCAAGCAGAAATGCCCCGATGATCCCACGCCGTCTCGGCTGAAAATTGACTGGTGTAGGAATATTTAGGCTATAAATACCGATAAGGTGAAGTCCAATAGCGATAGCCACTCCCCCAATGATGAAATACCACGTCCGGCTGATCATCCCAAAGAGTCCGCCAACCAGTGAAGCGATTGCTCCTAAAACAGTAAAGGTGAGAGAGAGGCCTAAGATAAAGGTAAGGGAGTAAATAAAAGCCTTACGGCGATTTCCTTCTGAATAACCCCCTACATACCCGATCACCAATGGGATGGTGGCCAGAACACAAGGACTCGAAGAGGAGAGGATGCCTCCGAGAAAGACACCCAGATAGGCGAGCAAGGGATTATCTGCAATCGATTGGGAAAAATGATTGAGAAGGGTCTCCATGATTTACTGGACTCCCATCTTCTGGAACATTGCCTTGATCTGCTCCTTGTCCATAAATCCCGCGTGCCGGTAAACTTCCTGATTTTTTGCATCGAAGAATATCTGTGTTGGGATGAGGCGTATTCCGTTAGCTTGGGTAAGCTCCCTTGCCTGGTAAACTTCGATTATTTTAATGACAACCCGACCTTTGTATTCTTCAGACAATTCTTTAAGAATAGGGGCCATCTTCTTGCAGGGGATGCATGTACCCGCTCCGAAGTCCAAAAGTTTCGGAAGTGGAACTTTGGCAATATCCTTAGGAATCCTTTCAATCGAAGATTGGGAGAAAGAAGTTTGATGCAGAAACGGGAGAGTAGATAAAAGCAGCAGAGTAATTAAGATGAGGGTAAGATTTTTCATTTTGGCCATCCCTGATTATTTATTACTAATAAATTAAAGAGGTCTTCACGAGGCCTGGAAAAAGGGTCTCATTGATTCCTGGTTGCCTGATCCAATTGAGGTTTGAGGCATTCCTTTAGAAATAGAAGGGCTTCTTCCTTTTCTTCATCGAGAAGAATCCTCGTCAATCTCGATATCTCTTCAGGGTTGAGTTTCAATATCACCGACTTTATCGTCATCCTCTTTCCTCCTCCAGCCACTTCTTAATAGAAGACTTGGTTGGATTTATCCCGACAGATTTGATTTTTCCATTAATAATAAGAGCAGGTGTGGGCAGGATTCCATATTGGGCCATCAGGTCCGGGTCAGTGATGTGGTTCAAACTTGCCCGGATCCCGGTTTCGGAAAGCACAGCCATCACATTCTGTTCCAGTTTATTGCAAGAATAACAACCTGGGCCAAGGATAGCCACTTCAAGGAACCCACCTCTTTCTTCCTCTACTTTCTCACCCAAAAATTTTCTAAACTCCCTGAAAAGAGCTTTCTCATATTCCCCCTTTACAGAGTTAGGAATATAATTCTTTTTTCCTGCCTTCTCCACCAGCATCTGTTTTAAGTCCGCCTCAGGTTTTCCTCTCTGGCTTTTTAATTTCTCAAAGATTCCCTTCAGTCCCATTAAACCAACCTGTGTGTTCCCAATGAGAATGAGACGATAGTCCTTTTCCTCCATAAATCCTCTCCGATTATGTCTGCCCTTTCCTTTTTAGAATCCGAGGCGTCAGATATGCGGTTACCTTGTCAACATCAGGAGATATAGGATCTAAATCGTGATTCTTTTCTATGCCAATTTCTGTGACCTGAACATATTCGTCAATGTTGAAACCAGCATGTTCCAGTGTTTTCTTAGCGCAGGCTACTGGACAGCCATCAATTGCAACAATTACTTTGCCCGCCTTTGTCGATTCAATCATCCCACTTGCGTGGCCTCCAATACCCGCCAGGCAGAAAAAATTGCCCATGCCCTCTTTGGTTAATTTTACGCCTGCTTGATTGGCGATCTGCCCAACATTGGACCCGCCCGAACAGGGAAAAATCAAGATTTCAGTCGGTCCACACAAGCATTTCTCCTCCATTTCTCCTCCTTTTTATTTAGTGCCAGTCCGTAAACAGCCTTTTCCGTCATGCCGGACTTGATCCGGCATCCAGAAGGTCTTAAGAGTACTGGATTCCGGCTTTCGCCGGAATGACGATTCCGATTGAGTTGGCAATTTTTTACCATACCCTATTTTATCCATCCTTTGATCTCTTCCACTTTTGGAAGTTTCCCTGCTACCTTTACTACACCATCCACCACCAAAGCCGGTGTCATCAGCACGCCATAATTGGTGATGGTTTTGATGTCTTGAACTTTAATTACTTCGGCGTCAATTCCAAGTTCTTTGACAGCTTCCTTGGCTCGCTCCGCAAGCTGATTGCACTTCGGTCAACCCATTCCGAGAATCTCAATCTTTCTCATGTCTTCGCCTCCTTTACAATAATTTTTTAATCTCTTCCGTGGGAAGAACCTTCCTGCACTCTTTACCTGGCCGTCAATTCCTAGGGCACTCCACACCCTGTGACTCCACAGCCTTCGGAAGGGCGTTCGTAAGGATGCCGGTACGTCGGCCAGAACATGACAAATACCCAGATTATTAGAAGTGTACTTAAGAGAAAAATGGAAAGAAGCATCAGTGTTCTCAATTTTGACCTCATTACCTAACCTCGCTTTGTTGACTCCTCTCGCTCCCCTTACTTAATTACTTGGCCGTCAATCGCCAAGCCGGAGTTTTTCCGCCTCTTTCGATATGATCTTTGCTTATTCCCAAAGCCGCTTTTACCCCACTATCCATCCAAAAATCATCCCCGCAATTGTGGAGAATCCTATAACGAGACCGAAGTAGACAAAGGATTTCTTCGTCCCGAGGATGCTCCTTATGACAATCATACTCGGCAGTGACAGTGCGGGACCTGCAAGGAGTAAAGCGAGGGCGGGGCCTTTCCCCATACCTGAGCCAAGAAGGCCTTGTACTATAGGCACCTCTGTGAGAGTCGCAAAATACATGAAGGCCCCAACCACTGATGCCAGAAGATTGGCAAATAATGAATTGCCTCCCACCAGCCAGGCAATCCACTGGTTCGGGATTATCCCGTTGTCCGTGCCGGGCATGCCGAGCAGGAAACCGGCAATAAGCACACCGCCGAAGAGTAGCGGCAGGATCATGAGGGTGAATGACCAGGTAGCATCGATCCAGCCTTTCGTTTCAGCAGAAGAGGTTTTGCCTGCGTAAACGAGAAAGGCGATGCCTGCAGAGAATGAGAGAAGTGGATACTTTGGGAAAAGAACCGCAAGAAGGGCTGCTGCAATGACCCCGACTAACGACACCCAGAACCTTGCCTTGAGCCACTTCACAAAGGTATATGTAAACAGAAGGGCAAAAGCACCGGTAATGTACCACTTGACCGTGTATACGCCATACCAGAATCCCTCGGTGACATCAGGCTTTGCCCAGTTTGCAAAGACGAGGACACCTATCATAGAGGCCATGTAAACGATCTCTTGCCAGAGGGGAAGGGGTGGTTCTTCGGCAGGCATTGCCATCTGGACCTTCTTTTTCTCTGTCTCATCGTCTCTGAAAATAAACGCCATGACGAGACCGATCACGTATGCAAAACCGACAGAACCAACAGCCCTTGCAAGCCCGATCTGCCAGCCTAAGACTTTTGCGCTAAGAACAATGGCGAGAATATTTATGGCAGGGCCTGAATAGAGAAAGGCCGTTGCAGGCCCTATCCCCGCCCCCATCTTGTAGATGCCAGCAAAGAGCGGAAGCACCGTGCAGGAGCAGACGGCGAGAATGGTACCGGAGACAGAAGCAACCGAATAAGAAAGGAACTTATTCGCCAGAGGCCCCAAGTATTTCATGACCGATGCCTCTGAAACGAAGACAGTTATGGCCCCTGCAATGAAGAATGCCGGGACAAGACATAAAAGCACATGCTTCTGGGCATAATCCTGAATCATGTAGAAGGCCTCAAGGATCGCCTTTCTTACCCTTTCGTCCCCAAATGGGATGAAATATGCTGCGATAAATACACCTACGACGATGAGTAACTTATACCGGTCTTTCATATATGTTCCTTTCTACATCTATCTCTTGCACAGGCATCCTTAACTATAGAATAAAGCCCGCGGTTCGTTGGTGAAATCAAATCTCCAGAAGCAATTTCTCTTGCTCTTTAAATCGGTCTTTCAAAATCTTACTCACCCTGTCCAGAATTTCAAAAACCTTGGGATCACTCACCTTCACCATCACCCTCACCCCATCCTTTCGAGTCGTGACGATGTGGTTCTTCTGCATTAAAGAGATATGCCGGGAGACATTGGACTGTTCTCCATGAATGGCAGGGACGATTTCGTGAATACATTTTTCCCCGCTTCTCAGACACTCCAGGATTTTTAATCGGATGGGTTGAGCAAACACCTTCAGGATATCTGCCTTTAATTCAAAAACCCTTTCTTCCATATTGGTTTCTTTAGATTAGCCTGGTCTTTGGATAATGGTGGATTGGCAAAAATACCAACAATCGCTTTAAAAAAAATTACTTACATAAACACGCTTGCTGCTTCTTCACATTGCTTTCAATTACTGCTGTCACGCAACTGAAAAAATCGGTTATACATGGCACGTCAAGTCTATAGATCATATCGGTGCCGGTTTTTCGCGAAGAAACTATTCCCGATTCTTTCAGGACAAGTAGGTGCTTCGATACAGTCGATTTATCAAGCTTAAACAGATCAAATATTTTCGAGAAAGAATGTTCCCCTGTTTTCAGAAGGTCAATCATCATCAATCGCACTGGATGGGACATGGCCTTTATGATCTTCGCCCTTATTTCTGCCTCTTCAAAGGTTACCAATTTTCTATCTCCCTGTTGGTAATTATTCAAATTAGCCAATGATTTGTCAATAGGGAAAATAAACTTTTAAAAAAACACTAAGATTACATATGGTTGCGGATAGACCAGTAAGAATTATGGCAAATTTGGCTTCTTCCTTTGGCAAAGCGATTTCAAGAATTCCTTCTGTTGAAACCAAGAATTGACATTACCAGAGGACCTCCTTGATAGAGGGCCATGCTTCCGGCGACGTCCAATCCCTTTCTCCAATGATCTTACCCACGATCAGCCCTTCGCGATTGATAAGGAATGCAGCGGGGACGAACTTGACTCCGTAAATACGGGCAATCTTTTCCTTCACATCCAGAAGGACAGGGAGAGTGATCTGATTCTCGTTGACAATGCGCTGAATCCTTTTTTCCTTCTCACCATCGATCGCGAGGGTAAGAACGGTAAGCTGGTCCTTATTTCCTGCCATGAATTTTTCGAGAAGCGGAAGTTCTTCCACACAAGAAGGGCACCACGTAGCCCAGAAAACCAAGAGGACGAGTCTTCCTTGATAATCACTGAGAGAAACCTTGCCTCCATTTAAAGTCTTGAGGCAAAACGGGGGAGCCTCCTTCTTCTCCTGAAGTCTCTGGATTCCAAAAGGACTGGAGGAAGATTGGCTCATTTGGGAGGGTGTAAAGGACCCTCCAGCCTCGAGGGCTGGAGCTGAAAATACAACAAACCATACTACCATGGGCAAGAGAATCGGTTTCTTTGCCATCCTCGTCTCCCTATCGTGATAGATTCAAAACTATCTTTTTCGCCTCCAGATCCACCTTCGGCCCCAATTAACGGCAAAGGTATCTCCTACCAATGAGAAATCATCCTACTCTATCTTCAGTCTTGGACCTCAACCTCAAAATCTATTATTGGTTATTATGCCAACAAACCAATGGTTTGTCAAGAAAAAAATTTGACTCAAAAAAAACAAAGATTACCACTGCTTGGGCATCACCAGATAGAAATTACGGCAAGAGCGTTAGCGGAACTTCTCTCCTACTTTATCCCTTATCAATTGGTTTTACTTGGTTTTACTCCAAAAACCTTTATGCTTGCAACGGAATTTGCGACCTCCTTCATTTCGTCAAGCGCTACTCCCAAATTATCAATAATCCCTTTTGCAGTAGGATCATTAGCCATGAGTTCGATAGGGAAAAAGGTCTCATCAATCACCCGGACATCCTGAAAACCGGTTTTCTTTATTCTCTGCACGTATTCATCTTTCATGATTGCCCCAGATAGACAGCCAATGTATGCTTCGATGCTGTCCTTTATAGACTTCGGAAGTTCTTTTAACAGGACGATGTCCGAGATCATAAGTCTTCCTCCAGGTTTCAAAACCCTAAACGCTTCCTGAAAGACCTTTCCTTTATCGGGTGATAGATTGATTACGCAGTTGGACATAACCACATCGACAGAACCATCGCCAACGGGGAGCCTTTCGATCTCTCCGAGTCTGAACTCCACGTTTCTGTAATTGCTTTTTTCAGCGTTCTCCCTCGCTTTTTCAATCATCTCAGGTGTCATATCCACACCAATGATTTTCCCTTGCTCACCCACTATGTTGGCAGCAAGGAAAGCGTCGAAGCCCGCCCCTGAGCCAAGATCAAGAACGGTCTCTCCCTCCCGCAAGGAAGCAAGGGCTACAGGATTGCCACAGCCGAGACCAAGATTCGAACCTTCTGGGACCCCTTGGATCTCTTTCTCCGAGTATCCAATCTTGCTGCTGATGTCTTTTGCCAGGTCGGCACTTCCACAACAGGAACTAGCCGGTCCACAACAGGATCCTCCCTGTACTGCAATTTTGGCGTACCCCTCTTTTACGATCTCTTTAATATCCTTCTGGTCCATTTTTATCCTCCTTCAAGTTAATGCAAATGTAGATTTTCGTTTTAGTGGCTAGCGGATGTCATTTCTTTCATCATTGGACCAAGCAGCCCCTTCACCATGTCGCCGAACTCTTCGGCCTTGAGCAACGTAACACAACATATCTTTCCGCCCTTTTCCCAACTGATAAGGGCCAACTTATCCCCAGGCCGGATATTGGCCTTTTCCCTTATCTCTTTTGGGAGCACCATCTGCCCGCGCTCATCCACGCTTATCAATGATTCTATTCGACAGCAGCCGCTTCCGTCACCTGTTTCGACACAAGATGTTCTTTTTTTCGTAGCCATTCAATCACCTCTTTAAGAACATATCATATTATTCAATTTATTCTGATTATTCAGAATTGACTGAATATAATATAACCGATAAGAATCACTATGTCAAGTGTTTTTAAATTGGGTGTTTTTAAATTGGGATATTCAGTAATTGGCAGAGGATCTTTCGTTTCAACATTTGATGGTTTAAACCTACACATTTTGGTAGAACCTGTCAATCTTTAATTGCGAGAAGGAAGAGTTAAAAAAGAGGTTGTTTGTTTCACCATCTAATGGATTATTGACTATACTTGTTATCAAAACGGGTGAACTTAATAGCGCAAATATGCTATTATGTCTCTTGCCTAAATTTTTTGGAAAGGAGAAAGCAGACAACTTTCCGGACCAAGAGGTTCACAGGCACGGAAGCCCAGTTTATCCGAAGAATCTGGGAAACCAGGACAGAGACCATGATCCCTGCGGCATCGACACGTAGAAGAAAATCATCTGTCCTTGCCAAGGTGCTTCCTAATAGCCTCTTCCATAAACCGGTCAGAGTCCTCCTGTTCTAAGATTTGGTCAACCAACTTCCTCGAAAAGAGAATAAGTAGAACTCGGGTTTCTTCACCAGAAAGGATATATTTCTTGATGAACGGGCTCAAAACATCCCATACCTTTTTCTTTTCTTTCTTTGCCTTGTGGATGAAGTCGAGCCACAATTCTCTTTCTCCTCTGATCGTGATGATGTCTTTCATATTACTGTAATACTCAAAACCTGTATTTAAGTCTTACTGTTTTACACTGGGCGTATTACAGACATACGTTTCTGTATTACTGTCGTACCGATTCAAACGATTTTTTCCATCAGTGAGAC
>Ga0315282_10015343_pt1 | contig 11308 bp, 9 predicted proteins | sample YL17G07_20_MG_FD_203693 | JGI IMG/M metagenome (GOLD analysis project Ga0315282, IMG submission 203693) | Sediment microbial communities from Yellowstone Lake, YNP, Wyoming, USA - YL17G07_20 | ecosystem: Environmental > Aquatic > Freshwater > Lake > Sediment | place: USA: Wyoming | collected...
TGCGATGATTCCGAGTAATCTTACGAAAACGATATCGGGAACTTGCGGAAACAACGAACATGGGATAAGAGGGGGCGGCCCAGCGGGATCGCGAAATCAGGCGGAGGCGAGGGCATGGAGCATGGCTGCACGCGGGGACGGTGTTCGCTGACGGCTCACAAGAACGCCAACGGTGTTCCAGAACGAAGCCCACGGGCGCGAAGCACTAGCGTTTAGTGGTTTCTGCACGCTTCAGCGCGCACTTCCTTGCCCCCGGCTTTAGCCGGTGGGAAAAAGGTTCTCCTTCTCCGCGGGGCATAGCGCGCTTCAGCGCGGCTTCTCGACATGCTTCAGCCTTGCCTTCGTCCCCTCCTTTGCTGAAGCGGATCGAGAAGCCCGGCTGAAGCCGGCTGGGTTCCTAAGAAAGTATTCCCTTTCTCCCACCGGCTGAAGCCGGGGGCAAGGAGGAGCCGTCTGAAGACGGCTGAGAACACGCTCAAGTATTGCGTAGCATTCATATTCCCGTGGTTAGCCCATTTGGCAACAGCCACCTTTGGCTTGTCGGGATTATCATGTTCCGACCACTCTCCCGCGGAGCAATCCCAGCGGTTGGGCAACGATTCGGAATCTGCTCAAAGCCATCCCGCGGCATCCCTGGCAGAATACGTCAGAATGATATCCGCCCCGGCGCGCTTGAGGCCGGTGAGGATTTCCAGGACCACGCGCTTCTCATCGAGCCAGCCCCGCGCCGCCGCGGCCTTGATCATCGCGTACTCCCCGCTCACGTTGTAGGCCGCAACGGGCCGCCCGAACCGCTCCTTCACGCGCCAGATAATGTCCATGTAGGCCAAGGCGGGCTTCACCATCACGATATCCGCGCCCTCCTCCACGTCCAGCCGCACCTCCTCGAGCGCCTCGCGGGCGTTGGCCGGGTCCATCTGGTAGGAGCGGCGGTCCCCGAACTGCGGCGCGCTGTCCGCCGCGTCCCGGAAAGGACCATAAAACGCCGAAGCGTATTTGGCGGCATAGGACATGATCGGAACGTCCTGGAACCCCGCTTCGTCGAGCGCGGCGCGGATCGCCGCCACGCGCCCGTCCATCATGTCGCTGGGGGCGGCCATCGTGGCGCCTGCGCGGGCATGGCTGACCGCGGCGCGGGCCAGGAGCTCGAGCGCGGCATCGTTGTCCACGCGCCCGCCGCATACCGGCCCGCAATGGCCGTGGTTGGTGTATTCGCAGAGGCAGACGTCGGTGATGATCTCGATCCGCGAGGCGGGGTCGCTCTCCGGGCCGTTCACCTGGGAGGCGATGGCCGCCACGGCGCGCTGCACGATGCCGTCCGGCGCGTATGCCTGCGACCCCAGCGCGTCCTTGGTCTCCGGGATGCCGAACAGGAGAACGCCCGGAATGCCGAGGTCGCGCACGGCCTTGCATTCCTCCACGAGTTGGTCCACGGACAGGTGATAGCAACCCGGCATCGAGGGGATCTCGGCGCGGACGTTCCGCCCCGGCACGACGAACATCGGATAGACCAGGTCGTCCACGCACAGATGGGTTTCGCGGACCATGCGGCGCAGGGTTTCAGTCTGGCGCAGCCGCCGCATGCGGAGTTTTGGAAAGGTGCTCATGAGATTCCTTCCTCGTCAGATTGTGGTGAGTGAAAACAGAAGGCGCAAGGACCTTGCGAAATGCCCTGTTCCCGAAGTTCTACGACCACATGGGGCAGCCCTGATGTCCCACCACTGCCGCTTGGCGGTTTTGGCCCGCTTCAGCGGGCTTCTCCTTGCCCCCGGCTTCAGCCGGTGGGATAGGGAGTCTCTTTGATCTATGAACTCCCAGCGCGCTTCAGCGCGGCTTCCCGCCTGCTTCAGCATTGTCTCCAATCCTCTTCTTCCTTCTGTTCCCGCGCTAAAGTGGGTCGAGAAGCCCCGCTGAAGCGGGCTGAGGAGGAATGAGATGCCCCTCAGACCCACCGGCTGAAGCCGGGGGCAAGTAAGGGGCCGCCTGAAGGCGGCCGATTATCCGGCAGAAGTCTCACAAGGCATACTCCTTGAAGTCCTCCAGCGGCTCGTCGAAGTCGTCACCGATCCGGACAACGCCTTTCAGACAACCGAACCGGCGGGCAGGGACCTTGGCGGGATGCAACGAAACGATTTTCGCCACGGGCGATTCCCGGTCCGTGAGCACGATCTCCTCGCCGGAGATCACCTGCTGGATCACGGCGGCGAAGTTCTTGGCCGCTTCATCGAGGGACAATTCGTGCATCGCAATACCTCCGGGCCACCGCGTCGAGAACGAAGGGCGGGGCGGCTGTTCGGCCATCTATTTCAGAGGAATGGCCGGGAGCCTTTTCAGGGTCTTATTCACTGGATCCACCATGATTCCAACGGATTCAAGCGCCGTGACACCTAAGAGCGGCTCGGAACCCGGCACACCAAAGATCACTCTGCCCGCGGTGGTCTCTCCCATGAACTCTATCCGAACCAGACCGAAGGGATACTCCCTGACGGTGCCATCGGCCAATTCGTAGGACATCTTGCCTTCTTTCCGCACGCCGAGCTTTTCAAGTTCATCGGCCGGCGCCAGGCAGTCGGTTGCTCCCGTATCCACCAGGAAGACGGCCTCGTAGAACTTCTTGGGCGACTCCAGATGGATGAGCTTTGTCGCTACCTTTGGAAGCACCACCGTGCGTTTCCCCTTTTGGCCACAACCTTGGGCATAGTGTAGCACACTGGCGGGAAGGAGAGAACCTCTTTCTTGGGCGAACGGCAAAGATCAGCGGCGCGGCTTTCCGAGTTCGCGCACGAGCAGCTCCGCGAGCCCGTCCATCGTGTACTCCGTAGCCTGGCGGATCGCCTGGGACGTGAACTCGCGCAGGGTTTTCGTCGTCTCCGGCCCGATCGAGGCCAGCAGGACCTTCTCCCCGATTCCGCGAAGGCAATCCTCGCCTACGATCTTCGCGAAGTTCCGCACCGTCGAGGAACTGGTGAACGTCACCGCGTCTATCCCGCCATCCCGCAACATCCCCGGAAGGTCCTCCGCCCCCGCCGGCGCGTCCAGAACCGTGCGGTATGCGACGACCTCATCCACTATCGCGCCCATGCCTTCGAGGGCCTTGGGCAGGAAGCTCCGCGCGATATCCGCCCGGGGCAGCAGGAACCGCGCGCCCTTGGAGACGCCGAGCCGCGCGAAAGTATCCGCCACGCTCTCGGCCACGTATTCCGCCGGCATCAGGTCCACGCTCAGCCCTTGCTCGCGGACGCGCGCGCACGTGGCCGGGCCGATGGCGCAGATCCGCGCGCCATGCAGCACCCGCGCATCCCGCCCCTGCCTGCGCAGCGTCTCGAAAAACGCGTCCACCCCGTTCACGCTCGTGAAAACGATCCATTGGTACTCCGCGATCCGCCCGATGGCCCCTTCGAGCGGCGCGGGATCCTCGGGCGGCGCGATGCGGATCACGGGAAACTCGATCACCTCGGCCCCCAGCGCTTCGAGCCGCCGCGAGAGTTCGCCCGCCTGCGCCCGGCTGCGCGTGACCACGATGCGCCGCCCGAACAGCGGCCGCGTCTCAAACCAACTTAACTGCTCCCGAAGCGAAACCACCTCGCCCACCACCGTCACGGCGGGAGGCTTGAACCCCGCGGCCTCCGCCCTCTCGGCGATGTTCTCGAGCGTGCCGGTGAGGGTCTGCTGCGCGGGCCAGGTGCCCCATCGGATCAGGGCGGCGGGGGTATCCGGGCGGCGTCCCAGCTCGATGAGCCGCGCCGCGATCCCGCGCAAGTTGGAAACGCCCATGTAAAACACCAGGGTCCCCGACCCGCACGCCAAGTGTTCCCAATCAATGTCGCTTTCCGCTTTTCCGGGCTCTTCGTGGCCGGTGACGAAAGTCACCGTGCTCGTCAGGCCGCGATGTGTCACCGGAATCCCCGCGTAAGCCGGCGCCGCGACGCCCGCCGTCACCCCGGGCACCACCTCGAAGGCGCACCCCGCCTCGCGCAGCGCCAGCGCTTCCTCGCCGCCCCGCCCGAACACGAACGGGTCGCCGCCCTTCAGCCGGACCACGCGCTTGCCCTCGCGGCACTTGGCCACCAGCAGCGCGTTGATCTCCTCCTGCTTCAGGGTGTGCGCGCCCGCCTTCTTGCCCACGTAAATCCGCTCGCACTCCGGGGGCGCAAGTTCCACCAGCCGCGGGTTCGCCAGATAGTCGTACACAAGCGCCTCGGCCCGCCGCACACATTCCGCGCCGCGCACCGTGATCAGGCCCGGATCGCCGGGTCCCGCGCCCACCAGAAAAACGATTCCTCGCTTCGTGTCACTCATCGCTTGTCTTTTCTGGCATCGCTTGTTTTTTCCGGAACCTTCCCTAGGATTGCACCGCCGCCCTCTTCCAGGATCTCGGCGCCCAGAGCTTTCCCCAATGCCTCCGCGGCGCTCGCGGGACCTTCCATGTGCCGCCGCAGATACATGCGGCCGTCGGGACTTGCCACCAACCCCTCGAGGGAAAGAGTCCCCCAGCCCACGCGCGCCAGCGCCGCGATAGGCACTTGGCAACCGCCTCCCAGACTCGCGAGAAAGGCGCGCTCGGCGGCCGTGGCCAAACGGGTTGGCGCGTGATCCAGCGGGCTTACGAGCGCGGCCGTGCGCGAATCATCCTGCCGTATCTCAATGCCGAGCGCCCCCTGGCACACCGCCGGCAGCATTTCCTTCTGGCTCAGGACGCAGTGGATGCGGTTCTCGAAACCCAGCCGGACCAGCCCCGCCTTTGCCAGCACAATGGCGTCCCAATCGGACTCGTCGAGTTTCCTCAGGCGCGTGCCCACGTTTCCGCGCAGGTCCACGATCCGCAAGTCTGGGCGCAGATGCAACAGCTGGGCCTTGCGGCGCGGGCTTCCCGTGGCCACAACCGCCTCCGCCCGCAATTCGACGAGCGACCGCGCGCCGCCCTTCGTCACGAGGCAATCCAGCGGGTCCTCGCGCTCGCACACGGCCCCTATCATGAGCCTTGCCGGGAGGGTCGTCGGCAGGTCCTTGAGGCTGTGGACCGCGAGGTCCACCGCGCCGCTGAGGAGGGCCTGTTCGATCTCGCGGGTAAAAAGGCCCTTGGAGCCCACTGTGGCGAGGGGCGTGTCCAGCGCGCGGTCCCCCTTGGTCTGAATGGGAACAATCTCGACCTCGATGCCGGGATGGGCCTTTACGAGGAGATCGCGGACGTGCCCGGCCTGCCACAAGGCCAGAGGACTGCCCCGTGTGCCGATTCGAAGTCTGTTTGCGCGCGTTTCCGCCTGCATTCCCCGTTCCGCCTTGTTTTTCACCTTGATCCTTCGTCTGTCGCGCCCCTTCAGGGCGCACATGCTTGATGGGGCAACCTTTCCGGGGGTTCCCTTCGGTCACCCCCGGCTATTCACATTGGACCGCTCCGCGGTCCCTTTTTCAAAGAAGCTCGATTCTATTCACATTGGACCGCTCCGCGGTCCCTTTTTCAAAGAAGCTCGATTCTATTCACATTGGACCGCTCCGCGGTCCCTTTTTCAAAGAAGCTCGATTCTTTCCCATATGGCGCCCTCGCCGTGAAGAATCAAGGGCTTTTTCATCTGAGCGGCGAGTTCCGTTCCCTTGTTTTCCGGCCTTGGCGCGCCGCGTCATTTCAGATCGAACATCTCGCAGATAAGCGCCAGCGCCCGCTGCCCCTCTTCCGAGTCCGGGTCGTATTTCTTCAGAACGTCCATCGGGTGGTGGAGGATTTTGTTCTGGATCAACCGTGTGAGTTTCTCCAGGTCCTCGGCTTCTTTCTCGCAGAAGTTCTTCCCATATTTGCCGACCTCGCACCGGCGCGTGGTCTCGAATCGCTCATACAGCATCTGCACCACCGGTTTCACCACCAGTCCCGCCTTCCAGCGGCGGTACGACTCCACCATCTGCTCCACAATCGCCTCGGCGTCCGGGATCGCCTGACGGCGCCGCGCCAGGTTCTGGTCCACCACCTGCCGCAGGCTGTCAATGTCATACAGGAACGCGTTCTCGTGGTCGTTGATCTCCGGGTCAATGTCCCGCGGAACGGCGATGTCCACCAGGAAAATCGGGCGGGTGTGCCGCCGCGACATCACCTTGTGAAACATCTCGTGCGTGAGAATATACCCCGGCGCGCCCGTCGAACTGATCACGATGTCCGCCGCCTCCAGCGCCTCATGAAGCGCGTCAAACGGCAGCGCTTCGCCGTCGAACTGCGCCGCCAGCGCCGCCGCTTTGTCGTAGGTCCGGTTCACAAAGCACAGCTGGCGGATGCCCTGTTCCCTCAGGTGCATCGCGGCGGCCTGGGCCATCTCGCCCGCGCCCACCACCAGCCCGGAGTGCGCTTTCAGGTCGCCGAACACCTTGCACGCCAGGAGAACCGCCACGTTGCCCACCGATAGCGCGCCGTAGCCCAAGTCGGTCTCCGTGCGGACGCGTTTGCCAACGGCGAGCGCGCTGTGAAGGATCTTGTTCACATACAAGCCGGTGGTCTCCGCCTGTGAGGCCGCGGCATAGGCCTGCCGCACCTGCCCCAGGATCTGCGGCTCGCCAAGGACCATCGAATCCAGCCCCGCCGCCACGCGCAAGACGTGCCGGACCGCCTCTTCGCCGCGATACTCGTAGATCACGTTGTCCGTTGGCGCGAAGTCCACGCGCATCAGATCGGCCAAGGCCTTCAGCACCATTTTCCCGTCGGGCGACGTCTCCCCGGACGGCACGGCCAGCACTTCCGTCCTGTTGCAGGTGGAAAGCAGCAGCGTCTCTTTGGCCGCAATCCGGCCGTGCAACTCCGGAAGCAACTCCGGAATCGCCTTCTCGGAAAGGGCCAGGCGCTCGCGGATCTCCACGGGCGCGGTCGTGTGATTCAATCCAACGAGCAGGATGTCCATGATTCCATTATCGCATCCAGCGCTTTGGGGTCCCGCGACCGCAGCGCCGCCCAGAGCGCGTCCGAGCCGGCAACACGGCGCAGGACCTCCATCCGGCGCTCCGGGGCGTTCGGGTACTTCACCCGCACTCTCTCTCGCAGTTTCCCCAGACGCTCGACAGCGTTGCCATAGCCGGGGCCGATCTCCTCCTCGAGCCAGTTGCGGAGCGCCGCGGCCAGCGCCGGAGCCTTTCCGTTCGTGGAAATCGCGATCTGCAGATCCCCGCGCTCGATGACCGCCGGAACATAGAAATCGCACAGATCCGGCTTATCCACCACGTTGCAGAGAACTCCGCGCTCCCGGGCCGCCGCCTGGATCGCGCGATTCACATCCTCATCATTGGTGGCGGCGATCACCAGGAAAACGCCTTCGAGGTCCTCTGGCCGGAACATGCGGCGCGCGAGCTCAATCCTGCCCGCCATCCACATTTCCCACACCGCGTGATCGCAATCCGGCGCCACCACCCGCACCCGCGGGCCGCATTCCAGCAAGGACTCGATCTTGCGGCAGGCAATGCTCCCTCCGCCCACCACCAGGCATTGGCGTCCCTTCAGTTTCAGGAAGATGGGGTAAAGATCGCGCATCAACGGGCCTTTTCTCGGGGCACGCAGCGCCGCCGGGGGCACTCCGTCAGTCAAAGCGGTGGAATCCGGTCAGAATGCGGGAGAAGAAGAGCGAGAACAAGATGATGAGAAAGCCGAGAATCGAAACCACCGCGAACCGTTTGCCCTGGATCGAGAGCGGCTTGCGCAACAGAATTGCCGTGGCGTAAACCGCCACGGCAAAAGCGGCTATCAGGATCTTGGAGTCCATCACCACGAGCCGGCCGTATCGCTGATAGAAAACCTGCTCGCCCAGCGCAATCGCCGCCAGCAGAAACCCCAGCCCGAAATGGATGGCGCGGTAGCCCATTTGCTCCAGTTTCTCCAGCGACGGCAGCCGCTCAAAGAACAACCCTAGTCGGTGGTTCTTGATCTGACGGTACAGCAGCAGGTACATCGCCGAAAAAGCCGCCGAAAGCGTGAACGCGCAGTAACCGATCATCGCCACCCCCGCGTGCAGCCCCACGAGCGGCGCGGGCGGCAGCGACGAAAGCGTGGGGTGGTGAAACAATCCCACCGACGCGATCACCTGGAAAACGAAAGGCAGCGCGAGGACCCAAGCGCCCATGTTGCGCTCGGCCGTGATCCACTCGATCAGGAAGTAGGCGATTGTCAGGCTCAGTGCCAGGGCCGACAGCGCCACCGAGGGAGAGCTCACGGGAGTGTAACGGTGCCACGCGGCCAGCATCGGAAAAAGCGCGAGGTGGCACAGGAGCGTGGCCACCAGCAGGACGCGCGCGCGCAGCGGGGTGCTGAGGCGGCTCTTGAGAAAACTCATGGGTCCCCGGAAAAACAGATGCGCATAGGCCCCCACCGTGAGCGCGTACATCACACACAGAAAACCGGGATAGATCTTTAGCAGGACCATAACGCCATCCCCGCTAGCCTGGCATCACCATGCCACAACCGCCCGCTTCTTTGAAAGCCCTTTTTCGGTGGTGCCGAGTAATGTTCACCAGCAATCCTGCACGGCAAAGAAAAAGGTGGAGGGATCGCAAACCCCCTCCACCTCATATCCAAAGCCGCCCTGTCTCTGAGCATTCCAACTCCAGTCTCAGGCCTCCAGTCTCCAGCCTCCAGTCTCAAGCCTCCAGCCTCACACCAACCCCTGGTCGAGCATGGCGTTGGCCACTTTGAGGAACCCGGCGATGTTGGCGCCCGCCACATAATTGCCTGGCATGCCGTATCCCGCCGCCGCGTCGCAAGCCTCGGTGTGGATGGCCTTCATGATGATGTGCAGCCGCGCGTCCACCTCCTCGCGCGTCCAGCTCATCCGCATCGAGTTCTGGCACATCTCCAGGCCCGAAGTGGCTACCCCGCCCGCGTTGGCCGCCTTGCCCGGACCGTACAGGATCTTGTTTTCCAGGAACACCCGCACGCCGTCCAGGTCCGTGGGCATGTTGGCGCCCTCCGCCACCAGCTTACACCCGTTTTGCACCAGCGTCTTGGCGTCCTGACCGTTGATCTCGTTCTCGATGGCGCCGGGGAACGCGCAGTCGCACTTCACGTCCCAGGGCCGCGCCCCTTCCCTGTAAGTCACGCCGGGGAACTTTTCGGCGTACTCCTTGATCCGTCCCCGCTTTACGTTCTTGAGCTCCATCACGTAAGCCAGCTTCTCCGCATTGATCCCCGCCGGGTCGTGGATCGTCCCGTTGGAGTCGGAAAGCGTCACCGCCTTCGCGCCGAGCTGGTTGAGCTTCTCGACGGTGTACTGCGCCACGTTGCCCGAGCCGGAAACCGCGCACACCTTGCCCTTGATCGTCTGCCCGCGGGTGGCCAGCATCTCCTGCGCGAAGTACACGCAGCCGTAACCCGTGGCCTCGGGCCGGATCAGCGAGCCGCCCCAGCTCAGTCCCTTGCCGGTCAGAACGCCCGTGAACTCGCTGCGCAGCCGCTTGTACTGACCAAACAGGAAGCCGATCTCGCGGCCGCCCACCCCGATGTCGCCGGCCGGAACGTCCATGTCGGCCCCCACGTGGCGGAAGAGCTCGGTCATGAAGGACTGGCAGAACCGCATCACTTCGTTGTCCGACTTGCCCTTGGGATCGAAGTCCGACCCGCCCTTTGCCCCGCCCATCGGCAGCGTCGTGAGCGAGTTCTTGAAAACCTGCTCAAAGCCCAGGAACTTCAGAATCCCCAGGTACACCGAGGGATGGAAACGCAGGCCGCCCTTATAGGGGCCGATGGCGCTGTTGAACTGAATACGGAAACCGCGGTTGATCTGCGGTGCGCCCTTGTCGTCAAACCACGGCACGCGGAACATGATGACGCGCTCGGGCTCGACCATCCGCTCGAGAAGGCGGCTCTTCTGATAGACGGGATGGCGATCCAGGACCGGTTCGAGGGAAGACAGGACTTCCTCGACGGCTTGGTGGAATTCCCATTCGGCGGGATTGCGCTTGCGGACAAGCTCCAGAACATTCGCTACGTAAGACATGGTGTGAATCCTCCTCATCCGGGGGTTGCCTCATGGCGGCTCTTAGGGTTGATACCGGCAAACCCCGACCCGCCGGGAGCTACATGCGGGCTCTGAGTTTTGGCATCAGTGTGCCAATATAGTTTCCCGAATGGGCGCTGTCAAGAAGAAAAACGGGATTTTTCTTTCGCGCTGTGCGAACCGCGGATCCGGCGCACCTTGCCATATACCATGACGAACCAATCCGCGGAACCCTGGGGCTGTTGTTGCGCTTTTCCCGCCCGCCCACGCCAATAATTGGAAGATTTGCCATTTTACCCTTGCATTCCATCCCTGTATTCTGGCAGTATTGCCATAATGATGCGGCGGCACCCCCGCCGCGAAAGGACTTTCCCCGTGCAAAAGACCGACCCCAAGCAACGCGTGGCCATCCTGCGTATCCTCCGCGACGGAGAGAAACCTCTCAGCAGCGCCGCCATCGCACGCGAGATGAGCGGCTACGGATATGAACTCAGCTCCCGCACCGTCCGTCTCCATCTCCAGGAAATGGAGCACGAGGGTTTGGTGGCCTGCGCCAGCCGCGGACGCAACGGCGGACGGCGAATCACCGCCCAGGGAGTGGAAGAGATCAAGGACGCGCACGTAACGGGCCGGGTAGGTTTCGTGACCGCCAGGGTGGACGCTCTGAGCTGGCAGATGACGTTCAACCCTTCCACCGGCCAAGGTTTGATTCTTCTGAATGTGACTACGATTCCGATCCAGGCCCTGGAACGCGCCCTCGACATCATGGTCCCGGTTTTCGACGCCGGGTTGGGCATGGGGCATTATCTCGCGGTGGCGCGTCCCGGCGAACGCCTCGGGCATCACACGCTGCCGCCGGGCAAAGCCGGCATCGGAACCGTCTGCAGCGTCACGGTCAACGGAGCGCTGCTCTCGGCCTGCATACCGGTCCAATCCAGCTTTGGCGGGGTGCTCGAACTCCAGGACCGCGAGCCGTCCCGCTTCACCGACGTGATCTACTATGACGGGACCACCCTGGACCCTCTGGAGATCTTCATCAAGGCCCGCCTGACCAGCGTGGGCCAGGCGGCGCGCACGGGCCACGGACGCATCGGCGCCAGCTTCCGCGAGGTGCCCACCATCGCGCTGCCGGACGTGGTGAAGGTTCTCAAGCGGCTCGAACGCATGGGGCTCAAGGGGGATCTGTGCATCGGCAAACCCAACCAGCCCCTGCTGGGTTTCCCCGTGCACGAGGGGCGGACGGGCCTCGTGCTGGCCGGGGGGCTGAATCCGGCGGCGGCGCTCGAAGAGGCGGGGATTCCCACCCAGAGCACCGCGTTTTCTTCCCTCTATCCCTTCGAGAAACTCATCCA
>Ga0315282_10015344_pt1 | contig 11308 bp, 10 predicted proteins | sample YL17G07_20_MG_FD_203693 | JGI IMG/M metagenome (GOLD analysis project Ga0315282, IMG submission 203693) | Sediment microbial communities from Yellowstone Lake, YNP, Wyoming, USA - YL17G07_20 | ecosystem: Environmental > Aquatic > Freshwater > Lake > Sediment | place: USA: Wyoming | collected...
TCAAACGCGTCCACCAGTTCGAGAAGGTCGAAATGTACAAGTTGACCACGCCGGAAACCAGCTACGACGAACTGGAAAGCCTGGTGGCCGACGCCGAGGATCTGGTGCAGCGCCTGGGCATTCCCTACCGTGTCGTAGAGATGTGCACCGGCGATTTGGGGTTTGCCGCGGCCAAGAAATACGACCTTGAGGCATGGTGCCCGGGCAGCCAGGAATGGATGGAGATCAGTTCGTGCAGCAACGTGACCGATTTCCAGGCGCGCCGGGCCAACCTTCGCTTCCGCCGGGGGCCGAAGGCCAAACCCGAGTACGTTCACACCCTGAACGGCTCAGGCCTGCCACCCGGCCGGGTGATGATCGCCGTGATGGAGAATTGTCAGCAGCCAGATGGAACGATCCGCATCCCAGAGGTGCTCCGCCCCTACCTGGGCGGGCTGGAGAGCATCGTTGGCATCTGAGCGAGTGTTGTGGTATACTTTTCGGCGATGTAACCTCAGACCCTCTCTGAGCGTCCCTGGGAGCAGCGTAACCATCTTACTGACTGCGTGGAGATCCGAATGAAACACTTGATCAGCCTCGGCGACCTGTCAACAACCGAAATCTGGAAAATCCTGCACCGCGCCAGGGAACTCAAGGACGAATGGCGTGCCGGGGGCAATCAGCCCATTCTCAGGGACAAAGTGCTCGGTATGATCTTCCAGAAGCCGTCTCTGCGCACCCGTATCTCTTTCGACACGGCCGTCCTGCAATTGGGCGGGCACGCGCTCTACATCTCTCCGGCCGAGATTGGCCTGGGTGAACGCGAGAGCGTGCCGGATGTGGCGCGCGTCCTGTCGCGGTACGTGGATATCATCATGGCCCGGGTGTTCTCCCATCAACACGTGGTGCAGCTGGCGGAATACTCTCGGGTGCCGGTGATCAACGGACTGAGTGACTACAGCCATCCCTGCCAGGGCATGGCAGACGTGTTCACGATTTGGGAGAAACTGGGCGACCTGCCGGGGCTGAAACTGGCCTACGTGGGCGATGGTTTCAACGTGGCGACTTCGCTGCTGTTTGCCGCGACCAAACTGGGAATGCATTTCAGCATCGGCCATCCGCCTGGGTATGGCCTGCCGGACGCCGTGCTGGAGCTGGGCCGGCGCTTTGCCCAGCAGTCGGGCAGCCAGGTGTCTGCCACCAACGATCCAGTTGAGGCGGTGCGCGGCGCGGACGTGGTGTACACGGATGCCTGGACCAGTATGGGGCAAGAGGCGGAGAGAAGCAAGCGTGAGAGCATCTTCCCGCCCTATCAGGTCAACCGGCGACTGCTGTCCTTTGCCCGCCCGACTGCCATTGTGATGCACTGCCTGCCCGCTCATCGCGGGCAAGAGATCACCGACGAGGTAGCCGACGGCGCTCAATCGGCGATCTTCGACCAGGCCGAAAACCGGATGCATGCTCAAAAGGGCATTCTGGCGGTCTTGATGGCCGATCGGGATTAGGGATTGATCCGGGAAACCTGTCGCGCACCACTGCTCTCGCGAGTCTTGGCAGGATCATCCAAGACACCTGCCGGATGAACGCCTTGGGGGGAACAGGCATATGGCGGGCAACCGGGATGCGTATGCGCGCGCCATGCAAATGGCTCTCGACTGCAGCCGGGATCACCACTGGCAAGCAGCTGTTGCGGCCTACAAGCAGGCGTTGATCGAGTTTCCCCAGGATGTGCCAGCAACCCTGGGGATCGGCAATGTCTTCCTGGAAGCCGGTCAGCTGCCCGCAGCACTCAAGGCATTTGAGCGTGCCGTGCAGCTGTCTCCCCACGAGGCTCTGGCGCTGAGGCGGTTGGCCGAGATACGGGAACGGTTGGGAGTGGCGGAGCAGACACCGGCCGGCCATGGACCCGCGCTGGCGGCCACGGCTGCATTGGCGGCCCATTCCCCCGACGCGGCATGCGGCCAGCTGGAATCCCGGGCGGCCGGTTTGCCGCCGGGAGAGGAGGACGGCATGTTTGAGGATGAGCCGGCCTCCGACGAGGCTCTTGCGGGGCGCAGCCTGTTCGACCAGGCGCGCCGCCGCGCCTTGCAGGAATTGGCTGGTATGGTGTTCGATGCGGAACCCAGCGGTGGTCTCGAGCCCGGGGTCGCGACCAGCATCGCGCGGGCGCTCGGTCAGCGCATGCGCGGCTTGCCGGGCGAAGCCAGCAGAAGCCTGCGGGAAGCCCAGGATAACGGGCTGGCCTGCACGGCCCTGCACTATATGCGTGGGGTGCTGTGTTATGAATGCCGCGAATTGGATGAAGCAGTCGAGGCATTCTGCCGCTGCCTGCCCGACCAGGAGTATGCCCTGGCATCTCACGTCGAGCTGGGACTGACCTACCAGGCGGCCGGCAACCTGGATCGAGCCCTGGAACACTTCGTCGAGGCCGTTCAGGCGATTGATCTTCAGGCGGCCCGGCCTGAGCAGATCGAGCCGTTGAACCTGGCCTACCAGCGCCTGGCCGAACGCCGCGCGGCCAGAGGTGATGCCGGCGCGGCCGGCACATTCGCTCAGACTGTGATCCAGTTTCTCTCCAGGCGCGATTGGCAGGGCGAGCTCAGCCGGGCCCGGCAGGCTATGGATGAGGCGTCGGAAACCGGCGAGGTGATGACCCTGGCCGAATACCTGGAGACGCCGGATACGGGAATCGTGATGACGACTCTGCGGCTTACCGCTGAGTATGTGCGGCGCAAGATGTTCCTGACCGCGCTCGAGGAATGTTACTATGCCATCGAGCAGGCACCCGGCCAGCTGCCGCTCCACACCCGGGTGGCAGACATTCTGCAACTGCAAGACCATACTGAGGCGGCCATCTGCAAGTACCTGACCATCGCCGAAGTCTGCCGGATGCGCGGTGAACTCCAGCAGGCCGCGGACACGTACCGCAAGGTGCTGGGACTGGCCCCCATGGACGTGCGGGCCCGCCACAGACTGATCGACCTTCTGCTGGAGAGCGAGGAAATCGACCAGGCGCTCGAGCAGTATCTGGTGCTGGCAGACAGCTACTATCAGCTGGCTGAGCTGACCCAGGCATTGGACGAATACGGACAGGCGTTGGCCCTTGTGCCCAGGTCACCCGAGAGGAAGAAGTGGGAAGTGCAGATTCTGCACCGCATGGGAGACATATTCAACCAGCGGGTGGATTGGGCGCGCGCTGCGGCGGCCTTTGAATCGATCGTGGCCATTGCTCCCGACGACGATCGGGCCCTGTCGGCGCTGGTCGAGCTGGGTTACCGGCAAAACCAGGCCGAAAGAGCGGTTCAATGGCTGGACAGGTTGCTGGCTCTCTTCCAGGCGAGGGACGAAGACGAAAAGGTGCTCACCACGCTTCAAGACGCGGTGCAGTCGCACCCATGGGACGTTCGGGTGAGTGCCCGGTTGGCGGCCGCATACGTCCAGCGGGGCCATACGCAGCAGGGCATTGCGGAATACGATCGATTGGGCAGATTGCAGCTGAAGGCGGGATTCCGTGGCGAGGCCGCGCGCACGGTCCAGACCATTATCGAGCTGGACCCGCCCAACGTGGATGAATATCGGCAGATACTCGTCCAGTTGCAGGGTGGCGGTTAGCAGGCCGAACGGCTGGAGGACTGGGCAGGCCGCCGGGCTTTGTTCGGCAGGGAGCTTCTGTTGGCAGACGTTATCTCGATTCTTTCACGTCTTGATTGGTCAAGCGTGATCGACATCCTGTTGGTGTCCGTCATCTTTTACTGGGTGTTTACCCTCATCCAGGGCACCCACGCGGTTCCATTGCTGCGCGGTGTGATCATCATCGTGGTGATCACGGTTGTGATCACCAACCTGGTGCAGCTGACGGCTTTCAGCTGGTTGATTCGCAACATGCTGCCGGCACTGCTAGTAGCGATTCCGGTGGTCTTCCAACCCGAGCTGCGCCGCCTCCTGGAACGCCTGGGACGCGGCAGCACGAGCCTGTTCACGTTGCACCCACGCGAGCCGGCCTACCGCCACATGTTTGAGATGGTTGCCCAGGCCTGCGCTCAGATGTCGCAGGCGCGCCACGGTGCGCTGATCGTGTTCGAGCGCGACACGGGGTTGCAGGACGTCATCGAGACGGGCGTCTCGCTGAATTCCGACGTCACCCGCGAGATACTGCTCACCTTGTTTTTTCCCAAGACGCCTCTGCACGATGGCGCCGTCATCATCCGCGGGGACCGCATCGTGGCCGCGGGCTGCGTGTTGCCACTCAGCACGGCCAGCATCGAGGATCGCGACCTGGGTACGCGGCATCGGGCAGCCCTGGGGGTAACGGAAGGCAGCGATGCGATTGTTGTGGTTGTTTCTGAGGAGACGGGCATCGTCTCCATTGCGCACAACGGGCGCATGATCCGCCGTCTGGACGAAAGCCGCCTGACCAAGGTGCTGTTGGCGTTCTATCGCCCGCGAGCGGAGGCATTCTGGTTGAGCTGGCTGAAACGTCTGCGGCAGCCAACTTAGAGAGGTTGAGTGGTGCTGAGAAGGATTTGGCAGAGCCTGAGCACGTTCATCATGTCGGTGTTGTTGGCCACGATGGTATGGTTTGTAGCCACCCGCGAGCAAAACCCGCCAGTAGAGGCTGACTATGGGCGGCAGATCCCTCTGGAAGTCGAGAATCTAGCGCCCGACACCGTCATTTTCGAGAGCATACCGGATCGGGTGACCCTGCGACTGCGCGCCCCGCAGTCCAGCTGGGATTCGTTGACGCCTGCCAAGTTCCGGGCGTGGATCGACCTGGCCAACCTGGCCCCCGGCCTGCACGACGTGCCCGTGCAGGTAGAGGTATCCGACTCGTCCGTTACGGTGGTGGAGAAACGCCCCAGCACCGTGAACCTCCGTCTTGAGATGCTGGCCCAGGTTCAGGTGCCGATCAGTGTGGAAGTGGTGGACACTGCGCCGCTCGGCTATCTTGCGCGCCAGCCTGTGGTGAAGCCCATCACAGCCACCGTGAGTGGTCCGACCTCGATTGTCAACCAGGTCACCCAGGTGGTGGGCGACGTGTATTTGCGAGGTGCCAAAGAAACCATCGATCGCTCGGTGGACCTTTCGGCGCGCAACTTGAACGGCGATGTGCTCAGCCGGGTGACCATCACCCCCCTCAAGGCCGACGTGACCATTCCTATCGAGCAACGATTCGGGTATCGAGATGTCTCGGTGCGGGTAGTCATCACCGGCGAGGTCGCTTCGGGGTATTGGATCAACAACATCAGCGTGGACCCCTCCACGGTGACGGTGGTGGGAGGCCCTTCGGCGCTCAAGAGCCTGCCCGGCTTCGTCGAGACCTCGCCGGTGGATGTCAGCAAGGCCGTCGGCAACATCACCGAGCGGGTGGCTTTGCAGCTGCCGCCGGGTGTCTCGGTCGTGCAGTCCGACACCGCGGATAACAGCGGTGCCAGTGGCGTCCAGGTGAGCATCGGAATCGCGCCCGTGGAAGGCGGCCAGACGGTCGAGCGCCCGGTGACTTTCCAGGGACTGGGCGAATCGATGTGGGCGGTGGCCCATCCGCCTCAGGTGGACGTCATTCTATCCGGACCGCTCCCTCGTCTGCAAGCCCTGACGCTGCAAGACGTGACGGTGATTGTAGATCTGTTCAACTTGCAGCCGGGTGTGCACAAGATCAAGCCCGCCATCGTGGTGCCTGAATCGGTGCGGGTACAGAGCGTGCTGCCCGACACGGTAGAGGTGCAGATCGGCTACAATCCGCCGCCCACGGCCACGGCCATCCCAACGCCCACCGTCAGCGCACCCGCCGCGTCGCCGGCCGTGACTGCCACGCTCGCTTTGACGGCGACGACCACCCCTGCACTGGAGCGGGCCGTGACCGCCACACCGGCCGTCACCACCCAACACTGAGGCGAGCGATCAAGCGGGACGGGAAGCCCAACTGCTGCATGTTTCGCTGCGTCTGGGCAACCGGGTACTCGACCCGGCGGCATTCATAGGTGAGGGCCTCCAGGTCGATGAGGCCATAAGCCGCGCGTGGGTCGCCGTCGCGCGGCTGGCCCACGCTGCCCGGATTGAGCATCGACCGGCAGTCGGCTGCGAGCGGTTCGGGTCCGCCGTTGAAACCGGGCATCCGCACGTCGCAGTCCGCGCTGCCAGCGGCAGGCTCAAGGAACATCACCGGCTCGTGGGTATGGCCCACCAGGCAGTAACGCGTCGAAAAATGGCTGAAATTGGCCTGGGCCACCGCAGGGTCGAGCAGGTACTCCCAGATCGGATGGCGAGGGCTGCCATGGACCAGCGTGAAGTGCTCGCCTCGGATCAGGCTGATGGGTAGATCGTCCAGGAAACGCACACTCTGTCCGGTCAGCACCTGGCGCGTCCAGGCGAGCACCTGATGCGCCTCCGGGTTGAACTCGTCCATATTCAGCTTGCCCAGTGCGGCCCAGTCGTGGTTGCCGGGCACTCCCCAGCCTCGCAGTCCGGCCACCAGCTCGATGCACTCGTTTGGGTGAGGACCGTAGCCCACGAGGTCACCCAGGCACCAGACCTCGTCGTATTTCCCTTCAGCATCCTTGATGACTTCCTGAAGAGCATACAGGTTGGCGTGAATGTCAGAGATCAACAGGCACCGCATGCGGCTTTCCCCTTCCGGGCACTATACCACGATCACCTGACTTATGCCAGGAGCCGGGTGGATGTTCGGGCGTCGTCGTTTTTTGTTTTTCGTCACACCAGCGTATAATGTCGCCGGTAGTGCGTCGCCCCGGAGGCACAGGTGGCTACCATTTTTGATCAACAAACCATCGATTTCGTCAGCCACAGCGAGGCACAGACACGCCGCCTGGGCGCCCGGTTGGCAGAACTGCTGCGCGGCGGTGAGGTCATCGCGCTGCAAGGCGAGCTGGGAAGCGGCAAGACCCGCTGGGTGCAAGGTATGGGATACGGGTTGCAGGTAGACGTCCCTGTCACCAGCCCCACCTTCATCCTGGTGAACGAGTACCACGGCCGGCTGACGCTCTATCACATTGACCTGTATCGCATCCATCAGGTGAACGAAGTGCTTACCTTTGGCCTGGACGATTATCTGTGTGGAGATGGCGTGTGTGCGATTGAGTGGCCGGAACGCGTAGCCGGCCTGCTGCCGGCCGACCACCTGTGGATCACTTTCCACCACTTGGATGACACCCGGCGCCGCATCACGATGCGAGCAGGAGGCGGGTTTCACCGGCAGCTGCTCAGAGATTTTCAACACCTCACCTTTGCAGCGCGCGGCGCGTGACGATGCTACTAGCCATCGACACCGCCACCCGTTTTGCCGGCCTGGCCCTGTGGGGCGACGATCAGGTGTGGGCCGAAGAGACCTGGTATTCAGCGATGACCCACAGCGTGGAACTTGTGCCGCGCATTCGCCGGATGCTGCGCACCCATCGGGTGACCGTCGAGTCGCTCACAGGCGTGGCGGTTTCATTGGGGCCCGGCTCATTCACCGGGCTGCGCATCGGATTGGCGGCAGCCAAGGGTCTGGTCCTGCCGTTCCGCCTGCCCATCATCGGCATACCCACTCTGGATGCCGTGGCCTATCCGTACTTTCAGTCGAGCCAGCCGGTGTGGGCCATCCTCCAGGCAGGGCGCGGGAGAATCGGTGCCGCCTGCTACGCTGAGGTGGACGGGGTGTGGACGCAGCTGGTGGCGCCCAGCCTGACCACTCTGGACGGCTTGTGCCAGACAGCAACTCTGCCGGCGACATTCGTGGGAGAACTCGACCGCGCGTCTGCCGACAGCTTGCAGGCGCGTCTCGGTCCGACAGCGACGATTCCGCCGCCCTGTTTGCGGGTGTGGCGCACGGCCTGCCTGGCCGAGTTGGCAGCCAGGCGGTTGGCTGCCAACGACGTCGATGACGTGGCAACCCTGGCTCCTTTGTACCTGCAGTCGCCCGAGGGAACGCCTTGACCAGACCAACTTGGTAAGAGAATGCACCTGGCAGATTCTCCGGTGTTGGTGAAACCGATGCAGATCGGTCACCTGCCTGCGGTCATGGCTATCGAGCGCGAGTCCTTCAGCATGCCCTGGCCCGAGCACGCCTACCGGCATGAATTGACCCAGAGTGACCTGGCGCACTACTTCGTGCTCTGCCCGCGCCTGCCGCGCAGCCCGAACGAAACGGTCTCACCCTGGCAGCGCTTGATTCAGGCGGTGCGTCCGAGGCCGGCGGTTGAAGAAGAGCCGGTGTGGGGGTACGGCGGCTTCTGGATGATGGTCGACGAAGCGCATGTCAGCACGATAGCCATCCGGAGCGGCCTGCGTCGGCGCGGCTTGGGCGAGTTCCTGCTGCTGGGTTTGATCGACCAGGCGCGCGGCGCCGGGGCACACCGGGTCAGCCTGGAGGTGCGCCTGGGAAATCTTCCGGCCCAGGCCCTGTATGCCAAATATGGCTTCGAGCAGGTGGGCCGCCGCAAAGGGTACTACCCCGACAATGGCGAGGACGCCCTGATTATGACCACGCCGGAGCTGGATGCAGCGGCCTATGGCCGCCTGCTGAGCGCCAGGCGGGCCAGTCTGATGGAGCGACTGTCGGGTCTGGCGAGAACCGTTGGACAAACTCCGCCAACGGGGCTAGAATAGGGCCGCATCGGCAGGTGTGCCGGGTGCCTTCGCTGTGGCCGACCGGAGAGGTCTGGTACCGATGCAAACCGCCGGGTACTTCGACGTTTGGAGAATGGAATGATCCCAATCGACCAGATGACCATCGAGCAGCTCGAGGCGGCTGTTCGTGCCTGTACGTTGTGCCGGCTCCATGAGGGACGCACGGTGGCTGTGCCGGGTGAGGGGCCGGCCCAGGTTGAGATCATGTTCATCGGAGAAGGGCCTGGGTTCCACGAAGACCGGCAGGGACGGCCGTTCGTCGGGGCAGCCGGCCAGTTCCTGGAAGAGCTGCTGGCCGGCGTCGGGATGACGCGCCAACAGGTGTACATTACCAACGTGATCAAGTGCCGGCCGCCTGGCAACCGGGATCCGCTCCCCGACGAGCTGGCGGCCTGCGCTCCCTATCTGGATCGCCAGATTGAGCTCATCAGGCCCAAGATCATCGTCACGCTGGGGCGTTACTCGATGTACCGCTATTTTCCCGGACAGTCGGTCAGCAGGGTCCATGGCCAGGCGAAGCGAGTGGGTGACGCCCTGGTCGTGGCCATGTTTCACCCGGCGGCTGCCCTGCATCAACCGAAATGGCGGCCGGTAGTCGAGGCTGATTTCAAGAAGCTGCCGGCGTTGATCGCTGAAGCCGGTCGGCAGGCGCCGGACCAGCCGCCCCCGCCCAAGGCTCAGCAATTGAGCCTCTTTTGATTGAGCCGGCCAGACCGGATTGAATGGGTACACAGGAGACACGCCATTGAAGAGTCCGCTGCGCATCATTCCCCTGGGTGGGGCAGGAGAGATCGGCAAGAACATGACGGTGGTTGAGTATGAAGAAACCGCCATCGCCATTGACTGCGGCCTGATGTTTCCCAAAGGCGATATGTTGGGCATCGACCTGGTGATCCCAGACATCAGCTACCTGATGCAGGCTCCCGATTTCCTGAAGGGTATCTTTCTGACCCACGGTCACGAGGATCACATCGGCGCGCTGCCCTATGTGTTGCGCCAGATAGAGGCGCCGCTGTATGCCACGCCGCTGACGCGTGGCTTGATCGAGGTCAAGCTGCGCGAGGCTGGCCTGCTGAACTCTACCGTCATTCACACGGTTGCACCGGGGAACCTGATACCGGTTGGCCCTTTCAACGTGCAGCCTTTCCACGTTGGCCACAGCATTCCCGACGCCGTCGGGCTGGCGATCGACACGCCGTATGGTCTGGTGGTGCACACCGGAGAATATAAGTTCGACTACACACCGGTGAACGGCCGGTTGACCGATTACGGGGCGCTGGCAGAATACGGCCGGCGCGGGGTGTTGGCGCTGCTATCCGACAGCACCAATGCCGAACGTCCTGGCTACACGCCTTCGGAGGCCGTCGTCAGTGAAGCCTTTGAGCGGGTGTTCAATCAGGCCAGGGGGCGCATCATCGTGTCTACCTTCGCCTCGAATATCTCCCGCGTGCAGCAGGTGGTCGAGTGCGCCATGCACCACAACCGGCGAGTGGTGGTGGTGGGGCGCAGCATGGTGGAAAACGTGCGAATGGCGCGCGCCCTGGGATACCTGAATGTCCCTGAGGACGTCTTCCTGCGCCCCGAGGAGATGGACCGGCTGCCGCTGTCTCAGACGGTGATCGTGTGCACCGGCACCCAGGGCGAACCGACCAGCGCGCTGGTGCGCATGGCCAACCGCGAACACCGCCAGGTGAGCATCCAGCAGGGCGACACGGTCATCCTGTCGGCATCGGCTATTCCGGGCAACGAGGAATTGGTGAATCGCACCTTGGACAACCTGTTTCGGCTGGGGGCAACCGTCTATTATTGGCGCTTGTTGCCCGTTCACGTCTCGGGACATGCCAGCCAGGAGGAACAGAAGTTGATGATCAGCCTCACCCAACCCCGGTATTTCGTACCCGTGGGCGGCGAGTACCGGCACTTGGTGCTCCACGCCCAGATGGGCAAGGAGCTGGGCATTCCCGCCGCGAACATTTTCGTGGTCGAAAACGGCCAGGTCATCGAGTTCGATGACCTGGGCGGCCGGCTGGGTGAGCAGGTGACGGCCGGGCACGTGCTGATCGACGGGCTGGGCGTCGGCGACGTGGGCGAGGTGGTGCTGCGCGACCGGCGCCTGCTGTCGCGCGACGGCTTCGTGGTGGTCGTGGTGGCCCTGGACGAGGCTTCAGGCAAGCTGGTTGAGGGGCCGGATGTCGTCTCGCGCGGCTTCGTGTACATGCGGGACTCCGATACCTTGTTCGAGGAAGTCAAGGAGCGGGTAAGCCGGGCATTGGACACGGCTCACCGCGACACCGCCAGTTCCATCATCCACGATACACTGGCCGAATTCCTGTATCAGCGCACCCGGCGCCGGCCGATGATCTTCCCGGTCGTCCTGGAAGTCTGAGACGCCGCTGGCAATCGACGTTCTCATAGATGACCATCCCGAAAACGATGACTTGACAAAACAACAACTGTAGATCACGAATGGCACGAATAGACGAATTTGACGAATAACTACTAGAATTCGTGTAGTTCGTCTATTCGTGCCATTCGTGATCTCTGGCTGCTGCTCATCAAAACATCGGTGGCTGATCGCTAGTGGGTCAACTGCCACGCGGCTTGCCATTACATTGTCATTCTGAGGAGCGTAGCGACGAAGAATCTCGCTTGTGATAGGCAGGTTTCCGCACTATTTGGCGTGAGACCCTTCGCTTCGCTCAGG